>Ga0194132_10003718_pt1 | contig 26773 bp, 20 predicted proteins | sample TA2KigOf80mmetaG_FD_148612 | JGI IMG/M metagenome (GOLD analysis project Ga0194132, IMG submission 148612) | Freshwater microbial communities from Lake Tanganyika, Tanzania - TA2015054 Kigoma Offshore 80m | ecosystem: Environmental > Aquatic > Freshwater > Lake | place: Tanzania: Lake... | reverse complement strand
CTTGGAGAGCGACTTGTCGCGCGCGAGGAGCAGTCCCCGGGGATTGCAGCCCGTGTAGGGGAGCTTCAAGAGCTCGAGGTGGCTCACCACGTTCTGGTCGAAGATCGCCACATCGTCGAAGCCCTCGAGGAGATTGAACGCGATGTGCGGTTGCCATTCGGTGGCGGCTCGTCGAATGTCGCCGAGATCGTCGTGGACGCCGATCGTGAGCAGCTCGTGCCCCATGGCGCGCAGCGTGGAGACCACGTCGTACTCGGTCCGCCATGGGGCCGAGACCAGGTCGGTCCCCTCCGGAATCGTCTCGGGCGGCATCAGGTGGCGGTGCACCAACGCGAGCACGCGAAGCTTGCCGCTCACAGCGCCACCCGGTGACGTCCCCCGTGGAGATAGTTCATCGTCTGCACGGTGAGGAAGACCATGAAGTCGATCCGCGCCGCCTCCTCATCGTCGGTCAGGTGGAGGTTGAGCTCGCGGCAGCGTTGGATGATCTTCTCGAGCAACTGGTCGATGGTGTACTGGTAGCTGTCGGTGAAGCTGGCGACTGTCGCCCGGACATCCTTCCGAATGCGGCGCACGAAGCGCGCCGCGGACATGCGACGCGCGTACTCCGGTGCGTCCGAGAAGAGCTTGCGGAGGTCGGACTCGTAGAAGTCCGGGTGATCCAGCCCGTAGTGCTCACGCTTGCGTCGGTAGTGCTCAGCGAGCGTCGTGGTCAGGCGACGGAGCGGGTCGACCTCGCGCTTCGACCGCACCTTTGGACGCGTGCCGGCGATCTGGCGCATCAGGCGGTCGATGTACTCCAGCTTGCGGTGGGCGAGCCACCCCTCGTACTTGGTTCGCCACGCCGAGGCGGGATCGAGCCAGACGGCGAACGTCTCCGCGAAGTCCTCATCGGGATGGCTCTGCGCGTACCAGTGATCGAGGTGCAGCACGAAGCTTTTGCTGTACGGCTTGGGCGTATAGTAGTCCGGGTATTCGACGTCCGGCCGGCCGAACAGCCGCCGGCGGGTGGGACGACGACGCAGGTTGTAGGCGTTGTCGATGGCGTGTCCGGCCTCGTGCCGCAGGATGCGCAGACAGCTGGCCGGATCGCCCCCCTCGACTTCGAGCATCTGAGAGCGCTCGAGCTTCTCGAGGCGCGGGTGGGCGAGATAGAACGGCGCGGCGATGCCCGAGACGCCGTCCGGCGTGAACCACTCGTTCGACAGATAGTAGTGAGGACGGACGAGCCCGCGTTCGTCGAGCTCGGCGTTCACTTGTGCGATGCGGGCTTCGAGCGCTGTGCCCTCGATCGCCACGCCCAGGTCGCTGAAGCGTAGCCCGAGTAGCCGATCGTCGGGCCAGGTCGCCCATTCCGAATCAACCATCATCCTGGCTTTCGCCGCCAGCCGGCTTCACGCGGCCGGGCGGGCGGCGGCCCACGGCGTGCGCCGTTCGTAGGCATCGGCCGCCCTGAGCAGCGTGGCTTCGTCGAAGGCCCGTCCAATCAGCTGTAAGCCGATGGGCAACCCGCCCTCCGTGAAGCCGCAGGGGACGCTCACGGCCGGCAGGCCCGCCATGTTCGCGCTCACCGTGAAGACGTCGGCGAGGTACATCTGGAGGGGATCGTCCACTCGTTCCCCGATTTTGAACGCCGGCGTCGGGCTGGTCGGCATGGCAACCACATCCGCAGCCTGGAACGCCTGGTCATAGTCGCGCCGGATGAGCGTGCGCACCTGTTGTGCTTTGAGGTAGTACGCGTCGTAGTAGCCGGCACTCAGCACATACGTGCCGAGCATGATGCGCCGCTTCACTTCCGCACCGAAGCCAAGCGTTCGACTGCGCCGATACATCGACTGGAGATCGTCACGCGCGTCACCCGGGGCCCGGAATCCGTACCGGACGCCGTCGTAGCGGGCGAGGTTGGAGCTCGCCTCCGCCATGGCGATGATGTAGTAAGCGGGGATGGCCACGCTCGAGGTGGGAAGCTCGACCTCGACCAGCACCGCGCCCTCCGCCCGGAGAGTCTCGAGGGCGCCCGAAAAAGCTCCCCAAATCTCGGGATCGAGTCCCGCCGCCGTCGCGTCCCGTGCGAGCATGCTCGGGACGCCGACGCGAAGTCCACGGACATCACCCGTGAGCGCTGACAGATAGTCGGGCACCGGACGCATCGAGCTCGTGGCGTCGGCCGGGTCGTGTCCCGCGATCACGCCCAGCGCCAACGCGGCGTCGGCCGCTGTTCTGGCGAGCGGTCCGATCTGGTCGAGTGAGGACGCATAGGCGAGGAGCCCGAATCGCGATACGCGGCCGTAGGTCGGCTTGAGGCCGAGCACCCCGCAAAGCGCGGCGGGCAGCCGTACGGAGCCGCCCGTGTCGGACCCGAGGGCGAGGGGCACAAGATCTGCCGCGACCGCGACGGCCGAACCGCCGCTCGAGCCCCCGGGAATCCGATCCGTAGCCCAGGGATTGCGGGCCGGTCCGTACGCCGAGTTCTCGTTGGATGATCCCATCGCGAACTCATCGCAGTTGGCCTTCCCCACGATGACCGCGCCCGCTGCCTCCAGCCGAGCGACGGCGGTGGCGTCGTAGGGCGCACGGAACGAGGCGAGGATGCGCGACGCGGCCGTCGTCGAGATGCCCTTCGTGCACAGGTTGTCCTTGAGTGCGACCGGCACTCCGAGGAGCGGCCGATCGCTCCACACCTCACGGTGCTGATCGATCTCGGCCGCGCGGGCGAGGGCGTGATCCGCCGTTAGGGTGATGAAGGCACCGAGTCGTGGCTGGGTGTCTTCGATCGCGGCGAGGACGTCACGGCAGACCTCCATGGCCGACCGTTCTCCTGAGCGAACGGCATCGCGGATGGCGCTCGCCGGCGGCAGCGGCATCAGAGCACCCGGGGCACCTTGAACAGCCCGGCCTCTTGCGCCGCCTCGGGCGCATTCTCGAGTGCCGCCCGGCGATCCAGTGAGGGCCGTACTTCGTCCGGTCGGTCGCCGTCATGATCCGCTGAGACGCTGATCGTCGGAGGCACGCCCGAGGTGTCTACCTCCTTCAACTGGTCGACGTAGGTGAGGATGTCGGCGAGCTGCCGGGCAAACAGGTCCAATTCGACCTCGCTCAGCTCCAGTTGTGCCAGCGCGGCGATCGCTTCCACCTCGGCGCGGGTCAACGGTGCGGACATCGCGCAGATGCTAACACGAGGGTGCCGGGCGCCCCGCTCATGGCCCGAGCGCCTGCTCGACGATCTCTCCCGAGCGGTCGACCACGGCGTGGGCCGTGAAGAACGCGCGGCGACCCGCGCCGGACGCGGGCGGGGCGACGAAGCGCAGGTCGATCCAGCGAACCACGACGCGGGACTCGTCGAGGCGATTGATGCTCGTCGCCGGAAAGCGCGAGAAGTCGAGGAAGACACGCCCGACACGCCCCTCGGCGGCGCGCACGGCGGCGGGTGTCCACTGATCGACGTGGTGGTGCGCGGGCACTGGCGTGTCGGCCGCCGCACTCCGCGAGGGCGAGGTGAAGAGGTCGACGGGCGCTGTTCGATACGAGTCCGAGAGGCGGATGATGGTCTGCCAGCGGAACGGCGAGAGGAAGGTCGGGATGGCCGCCGTGGCGACCAGGCATCTGCGAGTCGACCGGTCGCGTCGTGCGTACGGATCTTCGTAGGACCAGGAGTCGATGAACGACCCGGAAGCCCGATCGGGGCACGGTTCGGGCAGGAAGGGCGCGGCCGCGCGAGAGAGGACGGCGAGCGCGCGCTCGTGCGCGACGGCACGGAGGCCGTAATTCGCCAGCATCAGCCCGAGCACCCCGATCGCCCACCGTCGCCGAGACGTCGCGTTCCGCGATGCCAGGAGCAGGCCTAGGGCGAGCACCGCGAGGAGGTACACGTCCACGATCGGCATCAGATCGATGGCGAACCAGCGTGCGTCGAAGGGGCTGAGCAGCCGCGTGCCGTACGACGTCGGCAGATCCATCAGCACGTGGCACAACACGCCGGCGACCGATGCGAGCACCAAGCCCCGAAACCGGGCCCGTTCGCCGGGGTGCGTCCTGTCCACTCGCTGGCCGGCCCAGACCAGGCCGGCGACGACCAGACCAAGGCCGCCGATGCCCAACGGCCCATGCGTGGGACCGCGGTGCCAGGCCAGGTAGTCGAGCGTGCCTCCCCAGGCCGCGACGATGTCGATGTCCGGTGCATTCGAGGCGAGGAGCAGGGCGGTCGTCGTGCCTCGGGCCCGCCCCGGGACCGCGCGCGCCAACGTCGCGCCAAAGAGCGTGTGAGTGAGGTTGTCCAACTGGGCAGGACTCGCGCGTCAGAGGGTGAGGTTAATATAGTCAGGAATGCGTTGCGCAAACGGGTGGGTCGTCTCGGCCCTGTGCCTCTGCGCTGCGCTGGTGCCCAAGCCGGCTGCCGCGTGGGGCACCGCAGCCCACCGCTTCATCATGCAGCGCGCGATCGATGCGCTGCCGCCCGAGCTCAAACCGTTCTTCCAGAGTCGGCGCGACGAGCTTCTGGTCCGCGTGCTCGACCCCGATACGTGGCGGAACATCGGGTGGCCCGACGATCCCAACCATTTTCTCGACTTCGGCGTGAAGGAGTTCGGCCCGTATCCTTTCGACGCGTTGCCGCGTGATCTGACCGCGGCGCTCGAGAAGTTCGGCGCCGCGGCGCTCGACAAGAACGGGCGGCTCCCGTGGCGCTTCGCCGAGCAGTTCGGCAACCTCCGACGGGCCTTCGAGGGGCTCACCCGTGAGTCGCCCTACGCCACGAGCGACATCGTGCTCTTCGCGGCCGTGGCGTCGCACTACATTCAGGACGCCTATCAGCCGCTCCATGCCACCGACAACTACGACGGCATTCAGACCAAGCAGCGGGGCGTACACGCCCGCTTCGAGCGCGACCTCTTCGAGCGGAATAGCTCGAAGATCGTCCTCGGAGCTCCCAACGTGACGCCGATCACGCACGCCCGTGACACGGCATTCGACGTCCTGCTCGAGAGCTACAAGCTCGTCGACGTGCTGCTCCACGCCGATCGAGAAGCGGCCTCGGGCCGCGAGCGATACGACGACGTGTATTTCGAGCGCTTTTGGACGCTCGTCCGTCCGTTGATGGAGCAACGCCTCGCTGGCGCGATCGACCGAACCGCGGGAACCATCGTCGGTGCGTGGATTCAGGCAGGACGACCAGCCATGCGGATGCAGGATGCCAGGCCGGTTCAGAAGCTCGAACTATTGCGCTAGGCATACGGGGGTGGAGGGCTCGGCCCTGGCGGGCCAGCGTGCGCAGCCGAGACCCCACCCGACGTCGCTCGAGGTGGCGCGAACGAGGTCCCCGCGGTACGCGTCTTGAAGTCAGTCTTCGTTGCGGCCGATATCGGAGCACGGATCGTCGGAGGCCGCCGAACCGCCCTGGGGCGCGGCCTCCACGGGATGGGGGAGCGTCTAAGGGGATGTGAGGCCGCGCGGCGACGGTCGAGCCGTCGACGCGGGGGCGTGGAACGGGTGCTACCCGATCATCGTGGGGATCTCTGGTTGAGGCGCGTGTGTTCAGCTTGACGGTTTACCTGGTGCCGGCCGCTCGAGGCCGGTTCGAGCTCTATTCCGAGTCCCCTGAGGGGGAGCGACCCGACAACGGCACGGACGATCGGGGTGTTGAGTCCGGAGGGCGGTTACGAGGCTGGGTGTTCGCGGCCAGCCGCCACTGGCGTGAGTGGGTCGAGCGGGCTCGTCAGGAGCGCGATCAGGGATTACTTGCGCGGTTGCGCGACCGGTGCGTGCGGGCGTTGGCCGAGTCCATCGCCGAGCAGCGGACCTTGTGGGCCTTGCGCAACGCGCAGACGGCTTCCGTCCGCTTTCCCGCCACCCTGGGTACGCCGCAGGCCGAGGCAGTCGTGCGCGGGGCCCTGATCTATGCCCGACGTCATCACTTGCGGTGGGGACTGGTCCATCTGTTGCTCTTCGTGTGCTCGGGCGTGCTGATGCCCATTCCGGGCCCGAACATCGCGGCGTTTTACTTCGCCTTCCGTCTAGTGGGGCATTGGCAGTCGTGGCGTGGCGCCCGACAAGGGCTAGAGGTCACCAGCTGGCGCTACGACGCCGACCAGTGTCTCGCAGAGCTCGCCGGGCTCGTAGACGTCCCGCGGGAGGTGCGTGCCGCGCGCGTCGAGGCGATCGCCGAGCGATTGCACCTGGAGAAGCTGTCGGCGTTCTTCGACCGCGTGGCCGTCCCGTCGGCGTAACGGCTCGCGCGCCAACACCGACGACGTGGGCGGTCTCGTGAGGCCACGCGTGCTATACTCCCGGCGTCTTTGGCGGTCCCCACGCCAATTGTCGCGCCCGTCACAGCCTGCTGAGTCTCCAGTCCCTGTGCGACACCTGCTCACGCTCGGAGAGCTCGAATGACGCTCAGTGAGCTCGCTGCGCGGCTCAACTGCCCCTTCGAGGGCCCTGCGGAGACCGACATCGTGCGCGTCTCGGGCATCGAACAGGCGGGACCGGGTGATCTGACGTTCATCGCCAACCCGAAGTACCTAAGCCAGCTCGGTAGTACGCGTGCCTCGGCCGTGATCGTGATGCCGGCGGTGCGGGCCACGCCCGGCGGGCCCGCGCTCCTCAGGAGCGACAACCCGTATCTCACCTTTGCCGCAGCGATCGGGCTCTTCGCCAAGGTCGTGCCGCCACCGCGCGGTGTGGACCGTCTCAGCGCGATCGCCCCCGACGCCACCATCGGCCAAGAGGTTTCGATTGGGCCGTTCGTGACCGTGGGGCGCGGCGCGTCGATTGGTGACCGGACGGTGGTGTACCCGAGCGTCACAATTGGGCCGGGGGCGCGTTTGGGGGCTGACTGCGTCGTGCACGCGCATGTCTCGATTCGGGAACGCGTGGTGCTCGGTGATCGCGTGGTGGTTCAGGATGGAGCGGTCATTGGCAGTGACGGGTTCGGCTTCGCCACGCAGGCCGACAAGATCCACGTCAAGATTCCGCAGCACGGAGACGTCGTCATCGAGGAGGACGTGGAGATCGGCGCCAACACCGCCATCGATCGCCCAGCCGTCGGTGAGACCCGCATCCGCGCAGGCACCAAGATCGACAACCTGGTTCAGATCGGACACGGAGTCACCGTGGGCCGGCGCGTCCGATTCGCGGCGCAGGTCGGCATCGCGGGCAGCACGGTCATCGAGGACGATGTCGTCCTCGCCGGGCAGGTCGGCGTAGCCGGCCACCTACGGATTGGTGAAGGCGTCGTGGCGAGCGCGCAGACCGGGATTCCCAACTCGGTCGACGCGGGGCAGTTCGTGTCGGGGTATCCGGCCATCTCGAACCGCGACTGGTTGAAAGCCTCCGCTGTGTATCGCCGGCTTCCCGCGCTCAAACGGCGCGTCGCCGAGCTCGAGCAGCGGATCGCGGAGCTCGAGGAGAAGCTGCGGACATGCCCGACAGACCGAACCGTGTGAGGGGCGCCGCCCTCGGCGCCGTGTGTGCGTTCGTGCTCCTCGCTGGGCGGACGGAGGCGCAACAGCCGCTGGCCAAGCCGCCCACCGAGGCGCAGTTCTTTTCTCGGTCGGCCTTCCGCCTGGAAGGCTCCGCGCTCAGCGATGACGACATCCGTTTCTCGTGGGATACGCACTGGGGAGGCGAGTTCGATCTCGTCGACTATGTGGTCGGCCGCGCGTCGGTGCTGGTGGACTACCAGGCGGTCCTCGGCGACGAGTACCGGCCCTTCGATCCGAACCAAGGCAACTACACGCTCGAGGCGTCCGGATCGTGGCGGTTTGGCGGCACTGAGGTCGTCGGCGTGTTTCATCATGTCTCCCGGCACTTGAGCGATCGACCGAAGCGGTTTCCGATCGCGATGAACGTGGTCATGGGACGGCTGATGCACCATATCGACGTCGAGAAGACGGGCATTGGCCTGCGCGCCGAGCTGGGCCGATTGGTCCAGCACTCGTATGTCGACTACAGCTGGATTGGCGAGGCGGAGGTGCTGGCGCGACGGCCCGTCTCCCCTCGGATCGGCGTCTACGGCCGGCTCCTCGGCCAGCGCTACTGGATCGACAAGGCGCTCAGCACGAGGCAGCCGCAGCGGGGCGGCCGGATCGAGGGTGGGCTCCGCCTCGGCGGCAAGGGGGGCGCCGTCGAGCTGTTCATCGGCTACGAGCGGGTCATCGATGCCGATCCGATCGACCGGCAGCCGCGCCAGTGGGCGCTCGGCGGCTTTCGCTTCGTGAATTGAGCCCCGCGTAGGGCGTCTCTGGGGACGCAGACGCAGGGTGTCAGCGTGCACTCGCACTCGACGCGCCCGATCGTGCGGGGCTGGTGCGCGGCGCGCAGGAGCTTGGAGGATAATCGAGGTGGTGATGAGCCGACCTCCACGAGACCGGCGGGCGCCGGTCCAAATCGCGGTGATCGGCCTCCTGGCCTGCCTGGGTGCTGCGTCATGGGGGCTTGCGCCCGGCACGGAGGCGGCGGTCCGCCCACCGAAACTCCAATACACGACCTTCACGCTGCCCAACGGCCTGACGGCCATCCTCTCCGAGGACCACTCGACCCCGATCGTGCATGTGCAGATCACCTATCACGTCGGGTCGAAGAACGAGCGGCCTGGACGCACCGGGTTCGCGCACCTCTTCGAGCACATGATGTTCAAGGGATCGAAGAACGTGCAGCCCGAGGCCCACACGTCGATCATCGCGTCGGTCGGGGGACAGAGCAACGCCTACACGACCGACGATGAGACCGTGTTCTGGGAAACCGCGCCGGCGCACTTCCTGCCGCTCCTCCTGTGGATGGAAGCCGATCGGATGGCGACGCTGCGTATCGATCAGGCGACATTCGTCAACGAGCGGGAGGTGGTCAAAGAAGAGCGCCGGATGCGCGTCGACAACCAGCCCTACGGCCGGTTGAACGAGATCATCTACGAGCAGGCGTTCACGGTGCATCCGTACAAGCACCCGACGATTGGCAGCATGCAAGACCTGGAGGCCGGCTCCATCGCCGACGTGCGCGACTTCTACGAGACCTATTACGTGCCGGCCAACGCGACGCTCGTGCTGGTCGGCGATTTCGAGTCGGCGCAGGCGCGCGCGCTCATCGAGCAGTACTTCGGTCGCATCCTACGCTCCGAGCGAGCCGTGCCGCGAGACATCCCCAAGGAGCCGCCCCAGACCAAGGAGCGCCGAGTCAGGCTCGAGACCCCCTGGCCGCTCCCCGCGGTCGTCGTGGCGCATCACATCACCTACGACGGGCATCCCGATGCGTACCCACTGCACATCGCGTCGAAGGTGCTGTCGGACGGACAGAGTTCGCGGATCTATCAGGAGCTCGTCTACCGCAAGCAGATGGCCGTGGCCGCCTTCGGCGGTGCGAACCTTATCGAGGATCCGAACCTGTTCTTCGCTGTGGCGATCGTGCAGCCGGGACATACGCCTGAGGAGGCGATCGAGGCGCTCATCCGCGAGCTCGATCGGTTGAAGGCCGAGCCGATCAGCGAGCGCGATCTGCAGCGGACAAAGAATCAGTTCGCGCGCGATTACATTCTCAATCGCGAATCGATCCAGCAGAAGGCGGCGCAGTTGTCCCATGCCGCCGTCATCCACCGAGATATCGCGACCGCGGACGGCGAGTTCGATATCTTCCAGAGCATCACGGCGGCTGACGTGCAACGTGTGGCGCGGACGTACTTCACCGCCGAGAACCGACTCGTCCTGACGCTGCTCCCGAGTGCCCGCGCCAGCGGGGACCTGGCGCCCCGATGAGCCTGCTGTCATCCGCCGGATCGCGCGTCGCGGGACTGCTCGTTGCGTGCGTCGTACTGGCCGGTGTCGGCTCGGCCGCCGTTGCGCAAGTGACGGCGGTCGAGCGAGGCGCGTGGCCGACGGAGGCCCCGCCCCGCCCGTTGGCCGCGCGGGCCTCGCAGTTTCCCCCCTACGAGCTGCGCACGCTTCCCAACGGTCTCCAGGTCGTGGCCGTGCTGCACCATGAACAGCCGGTCGTCAGCTTGCGCATGATCATCCGAGCGGGAAGCGCGCTCGATCCCGCTGACAAGCTCGGTGTGGCGCAGCTCGCGGCCGCACTCCTGACCCAGGGCACGACCGAGAAGTCGGCGAGCCAGATGAACGACGAAGTCGACTTCATGGGCGCCCAAATGGGGGCGGGCGCCGGCACCGACCTGAGCTTCCTCAACATGGTCGTCATGAAGGATAGTTTCGAGACGGGCCTCCGCATGCTGTCCGACATGGCGCGGCGTCCCGCCTTCGCGGAGGCCGAGATCGAGCGGCAGCGGCAGCAGATGCTGTCCGGGCTCCAAGTGAGCTTCGAGGACCCCGAGTTTGTCGCCAACGCCGTGTTCGATCGGCTCGTCTTTGGGTTTCATCCCTACGGCATGCCGCACACCGGCACGCCCGCGACGCTTGCCGCGATCGGCCGCGCCGATCTCGAGGCTTTTCACGGCAAGTACTTCGTTCCGAACAACACGATCCTGGCTGTCGTCGGCGACGTGACGGCCGCCGAAGCCTTCGCCGGCATCGCCAAAGTGTTCGGCGACTGGGGACGGCGCGACGTGCCGGCGGCGCAGTTTGTCGCGCCTCCCGATCCCACGCGTCGCGTCATCGTGGTGGACAAGCCGGAGTCGGTGCAGACCGAGGTGCGCGTCGGACACCTCGGCATCCCCCGCCAGCACCCCGACTACCTCGCCGTCAACCTCGCGATCCGGATTCTGGGTGGAGAAGGGGCGAATCGGCTGCACCAGGTGCTGCGAACCGCGCGCGGGCTCACCTATGGCGCCCAGGCGGTGATGGAGGCCCTCAAGGAAAGCGGATCGTTCGGGGCGTCGACCAACACGCGCTCCGAAGCGACAGGCGAGGTCCTGCGGCTCATGATCGACGAGTTCTGGCGGCTGCAGCGCGAGCGCGTGCGGGAGCGCGAGCTGGCCGACGCCAAGGCCTACATCACCGGGAGCTTCCCGCTGACCATCGAGACGCCGGACGCCATTGCCACCCAAGTCCTGAACGTGCTCTTCTACGGTTTGCCCATCGAGGACCTGCAGACCTTCCGCGAGCGCGTCAACGCCCTCACGGTCGAGGACATCGAACGGGTCGCGCGGCTGTACCTGCGTCCGGACCGCCTCTCGATCGTGTTGGTCGGGAAGGCTGCGGCGTTCACGTCGCAGCTCCCGGCGATCGGGTTCCCGAGCGTGGAGATCGTCCGCAGCGCCGATCTCGACCTGATGACCGCGGACTTCAAGGCTCGCGTCGGCCGGCCGGGCGGAACCGCCGCCCCGAATCGACCGGACGCCTCGCCCGCACCGGTCCGCTACCAGGCCACCGCCGGTTCGGCGGCGCTGCCGACGGGATCGCCCGAGGCTCGCGCGCTCCTCGAACGCGCGATCGCCGCCAAAGGTGGGCTCGAGGCACTTCGGAGCGTCACGAGTCTCGTGGCCGTGACGACGGCGGATTCGTCGACCCGCGAGGGCAAGACGTCGGTGACCTCGACGACGTCGCTCGTCTATCCCGATCGCGTGCGCATCGAGACCGAGATGCCAGGCGCCACCGTGGTCCAGGCCTATGACGGTGAGCGCGGATGGATACAGGATCCCCGCGGGGTGCGCGATGTCCCGGAGCGTGGCCTCGAGGAGCTGCGCGCCAGCCTCAAGCGCGACGTCATTGCCCTGCTGCTTGCCGCCCAGGATGGCCGCGTCCGGGTTCGCCTGCTGCCCGACACCAAGGGCGAGGACGGCGTCCGCTATCACGCGCTCGAACTGACGGACGTCCAACTGGAGCCGACCGTCCTCTATCTCCATCCGGAGACCAGCCTCGTCGCCAAACAGGCCTACGTGATCGGGGGCCTCGGACGGTCGCTCATCGAAGAAACGTTCAGCGACTACCGGCCCATTTCCAGCGTGCAGATTGCACATCGCGCCACCGTCCACAGAGCGGGTGTGCTCATGGTCGATCGTCGGATCCGCGAGATCCGGCTGAACGCTCCGATCGATCCGGCGCGCTTCAGGCGGCCGACGACGTGACGCACACCGAGTAACCGGTAGCCGTGCGACTGCTGTTGTCGTGTGGTGAGCCGTCGGGCGATCTCTATGCTGGCGCGCTCACGACGGAGCTCCGCGCCCTGGTTCCGGATCTCTCGATTGCCGGAATGGGCGGCCCGCGGTTCGCCGCCGCCGGGGGCCAGATCTTGGCCGATTATCGCGGGCTCGCCGCGACCGGACTCGTCGAAGCGATCCCCAAGCTGCCGGCGTTCCTCTCGATCCAGCGTCGTCTCGTCGGCTATGTCCGCGACGAGCGGCCGGACGCGATCGTCCTCATCGACGCGCCGGACACCAACCTCCGCCTTGCGACCCGTGTCCGCCACCTGCGGCTCGGGATTCCTGCGATCTACTACATCAGCCCCCAAATCTGGGCCTGGCGGGCAGGGCGACTGGCGACTATTCGGCGGGCGGTCGACCGGATGCTGGTCATCTTTCCGTTCGAGGAGCCGATCTATCGCGACGCGGGCGTTCCGGTCGAGTTCGTGGGCCATCCGCTGATCGACTTGGCGACTGCCGCACAGCCTCGCGACGACTTCTTGCGTCAGTGGAATCTCGATCCGCGCCGCCCGACGGTCGCCCTGCTGCCGGGGAGTCGGCCCAACGAAGTGGTGCGGATTCTGCCCGACTTGGTGGCCGCGTGTCGCCTCATCGCGCAACGCGTGCCGCGTCTGCAGCTGCTCGTCGCGCAGGCCCCCGAGCTCGACGCCCATCTGTACTCGTCATGCGGCCGGATCGAGGGGTGCACCGCCGTCGTCGTGCAAGGCGAGACCGACGCGGTGCTCGCCGCCTCGGACCTGGCGCTCACCGCGTCGGGCACGGCCACCGTGCAGGCGGCCTTGCACGGCACGCCCATGGTCGTGGTCTACCGCCTGTCGCCGCTAACCTATCGGGTCGGCCGGCCGTTCGTGAAGGTCGACACCTTCGCGATGGTGAATCTCATCGCGGGCCGTCGGGTGGTTCCAGAGCTCATTCAGGAGGCGTTCACGCCCGATGCGGTCGCCGAAGAGGCCGTTGCACTTCTGACAGACGAGCGTCGCGCGCATGTGATGCGACGGGCGCTCGGTGAAGTTCGTGCCGCGCTCGGCGGACCCGGCGCGAGCCGACGAGCGGCCGAGGCGATTCTCCGCGCAGTGGCCGCTCGCGCGTAACATGATCCGCTCAGGAGTCGCGAGAGGATGAGATCCGCACTGATCGCCGTGAGTCTGACGACCGTCCTCGTCGGTGGTGCGCGCACCGGAAGTGCCACTGTGCTGCTGCCAGCCGATCTGGGCCTGCTCGCGGCGGAGGCATCCACGGTGGTGCGCGGTCGAGTCGCGGCCGTCCAGCCGCGCTGGAGTGATGACCGGCGGTCCATCGAGCGGCTGGTCACGCTCGAGGTCGAGGCATATCTCAAGGGCACGCTTGGCCCCTCGGTTACGTTCCGCGCGCCCGGCGGGGAGATCGGACGTTACCGCAGCGTTCTGGTCGGGGCACCGGACTTCTCGGTCGACGAACGCGTCATCGTGTTCCTCGCGCATCGTGGGCCGAGCATTCCTCACGTGCTGGGATTGAGCCAGGGTGTCTACCGCATCGGCAACGCTGATGGGACGGCCGTGGTCACGCCGCCCCCACTGCTCCTCGAGGCCCAGGCGGCCGGACCGGTCGTCCGTGGGGACGCGCGGCGCCGGCCGCTTCCCCTTGACGCCTTCGAGGGCCAGGTGCGAACGCTGGTGGAGTCGAAGCGATGACGCGTCGTCTGCGGCTGATCGTCCTCGCCGCGCTCTTGTTGGAGACTGCGGCCGTCGTCCCCGCGGAGGCCTACCTGAAGTTCGGCGTGCGAATCGGTGAGCGGCCCGTCGCCCTGACGTGGCGCAGTGGGCTGGTGCGGTATCGAGTCTCCGAACGGGGCGTGCCCGGCGTGAGTGCGCCGCAACTCCGCGATGCGGTGGCGAAGGCGTTCGCTTCGTGGGAAGCCGTCCCCTCGGCGTCGATTGCCTATCGCTTCGAGGGCTTCACCCAGGCGGTCCCAGGTGAGGAGGATGGGCTGTCGACACTAGGGTTCGTCGAGCGACGCGATCTCGATCGCGTGCTCGCATCGACCAGCTTTCTCATCGACATGGCGACCGGTGAGCTGCTCGAGTCCGACATCTACTTCAACGGCGCCTTCTCGTGGTCGGTTGCAGAGGCGGGGGAGCGCAATCGATTCGATCTCGAATCGATTGCGCTCCACGAAATCGGGCACCTGAGCGGGTTGGGGCACTCGGCGCTGGGGGAGACCGAGCTCAACCAGAGCGGCCGCCGGGTCGTCGGCGCCGAGTCGGTGATGTTCCCCATTGCGTTCGGGGCAGGAACGGTCGAGGGTCGTCGGCTGCGCGCCGACGATGTCGCGGGAATCTCGGACCTCTATCCCGACGGTGGCTTCACGCGACGGACGGGCAGTCTGTCGGGACGCGTCACAGGGTCCGGACGAGGGCTCTTCGGGGCGCACGTGATCGCCTTTGACATCGCGACCGGGTCGATGATCGGAGGGTTCACGTTGAGCACGGAGGGACGATTTTCGATTGCCGGACTGACACCCGGTCCGCACCTGATCCGGATTGAGCCGCTCGACGATGCAGACACGGAGAGCTTCTTCGAGGCCTCATCGCCGGTGGCGCTCGACTTCCGCGTGACCTACCACAGGCATCTGGTCGTCGTGCCGGAGGGTGGAGACAGCGGGACGTTCGAAGTGGCCGTGGCGCCGAAGTGACGTGTGGGGCATGGGCCGCGGACGGGAGCTTCGGGTGTGGGGAGCCCTTGCGGCGTCGTGGCTCACGCTGGGGACGTCGTCCGCTCGAGCGCAGACCGGCGAGTCGTGGGCTCTTGGTGGCGGCCTGCGATTGGTTGGGTCGATGCCGTTCGGGCGTGTGGACGCCGTACAGACAGGCAGCTCGGGCCAACCCGTGACGCTGTTCACGACCGAGAGCGAGCTGAGCGCCAGCGCAGGCTGGCATATGCTTGCGGCGAAACGTCTTGGGCAAGACTGGCACGTCGAGGCGACGATCGCGCGGCAACGAGTCGAGCTCGTGACGCAGGTGAACAGCGATCTCGAAGACGCCGCCCCGAGTCGTGCGAGTGAGCCCATCTCGCACTGGCAGCTCGAAGGCGGTGTGCGCTGGACGCCTGCCAGGGGAAGGCTCACTTCGAGCTTGGCGCTCTTTGCGACCGCCGGCGCCGGCTACGTCCGACAGCTGCACTACGGTCGGACGCTGGTCGAGTCGGGACGATCGATCTACGTCGGCGCGGGTGCCGAGCGCGCGCTGTGGCGGGGGCACCGAAACGTATTGGCTGGGCGGCTCGAGGGGAGGGCGGTCTGGCTTGCCAAAGGCGTCGCGTTCGACGATCGGTACCGCGTGGCGCCGGCTTTGGTCGCAACGGCGGTCTGGAGCCGATGACCGGCCGTGCCGAAGTGCGGGTGTCCGGGAAGCGTTCAGCGCTCAGCGAGGAGCACTGACTGAAAACTGACGCCTGATGGCCGAGACTGGGAACTGACCGTGCTCAGCCAGCCCGGTTGACGGGCGGCACGACGAAGGGGCCGCCATCCTGCTCGTGCAGTCGATCCAGGAGCCGTGTCGCGCGCTCTGGGTCCTGGAGGGCGAGCGACCAGAGCTGAAAGGCCCCGGGTCCTGACAAGACGTTGACACCGAGGCGCTTCAGCATCGCGAGCGCTTCGGGGGTGAACGCCTCCGGACGTGTGGATGGAGGCATCATCGCGTGGGGGTTGGCGACGAGGACAGCGCGGTCGTGGTCGCCGCCGAGCTCGTGCAGCATCTGAAACGCAGCAGCGATGTCGGGGCTCTTCTTGCCGATGGGCTCCTGGCTGGCCGAGATGTGCAGGAGCAGCCGGTGTTGGCCTTCGAGCTGAACCACCAAATACGTCGCCTCGCCGACCGGGACCGTCTCGACCGGTCGCTTCAGGGTGGAGAACACATCACGAACTGCGTCGGCCAGCTGCGGACCGCTCGCCCAGAGCAGCCGGCCGAACCGCCACATCGCTTGGAGATCTTTCGTGAGGCGTTCGATCTCCTCGAGCCGGTTGCGATAGCCCGGCGGCATCTCGGCTACGAGCCAATCGGGAGTCGCGGCCGCTGCCTGTGCCAAAGTCTCCATGTCGCCTCCGCGCGTCATTGTCCTCTATAGGCACGCCGAGCTTCAATGGGGCGAACGACTCTCATTCAGGACGTCTGCGACAACCTCAGCCATTGTGTTTCTGGCCGTGTGTGAAAGACGGCTGCGCCAGCCCTTCTGTATGATCGAGGAGCTCGCACCAAACATTGCCTCCACGCACGACATGCCTAGGACGGGCGATCAGGGAGCCGAAGGCAGGCCGCGTCAGTACCCGATGACGACGCGAGACACAGTGCGGAGTCTGCCCTGGCCGCGCCGGGCCGCGTTCTTCGCGTCGATCGCGTGCGTGGTCTGCTGGCTGGCTGGAGTGCACGCTCAGCCAGGACCGACGGTCACTGCCAACGACTATGCGCGCGCGGAAGGGTTTCTCGGTTACCGGACGGCTCCACTCGTCTTGAACGCTGGCGTCAGGGCGCACTGGCTTCCGGACGGGCGCTTCTGGTATCGCACCACCCGCCCCAGCGGACCTGAGTTCATGGTCGTGGATCCGGTCAAGCGGACGCGGCGTCCCGCCTTCGATCATCAGCAGGTCGCGGCTGCCTTGGCCCGAGCATCAGGGCAAACGGTCGACGCGGGGACCTTGCCCTTCCAGCAGATCGAGCTCTCGCCCGACGATCCGACCGTGTCGTTCGAGATCGAGCTCAAGCAGTACACCTGTGATGTGCAGGGGACGAAGTGCACAGCCGCCGATCGGGCGACTGGCCGTGCGGAGGCCCGTTCGCCCGATGGGCGGCTCGCGGCGTTCATCCGCGACTGGAACCTTTGGGTGCGGGAGGTGCCCTCGGGCCGCGAAACGCAGCTGACCTTCGACGGCGTGAAGCACTACGGGTACGGCACCGACAACGCGGGCTGGCGTTTCTCCGATCGGCCGATCGTCAAGTGGTCTCCGGACTCGCGCAAGATTGCGACCTTTCAGCAGGATGAGCGTCAGGTGGGCGAGATGTCTGTCGTGGACACGCGGGTTGGGCGTCCCACGCTTCAGACGTGGAAGTATCCACTGCCCGGTGACGCCGTGGTGGCCACGATCGAGCGGGTGATCATCGACGTGGAGCGCCGGACGACCACGCGACTGAAGATGCCTCGCGACTATCACCGCTCGACGGTCTGCGACGACCTCGTGTGCGGCGGCGAGTGGGTCGACGTCCAGTGGCATCCGAGAGGCACGGAGGTGGCGTTCGTCTCCACATCGCGCGACCACAAGGTTGCGCAGCTGCGCGTGGCCGCTGCATCCACAGGGGAGGTGCGCGACATCGGCGAGGAGCGCGTGCGGACCTTCTACGAGTCGGGTCTGGGCCGCGCGAACTGGCGATACCTGCCGGCGACGAACGAGGTGATTTGGTATTCCCGCCGAGAGGACTGGGGGCATCTTTATGTCTGGGACGCGCGCACCGGGCGTGAGACAAGGGCCCTGACCTCCGGCGAGTGGAATGTGACGCAGGTCCTCCACGTGGACGAGCGGCGGCGGGTGGTGTACTTCACGGGAGTGGGGCGAGAGCCAGGCCGCGATCCGTATTTTCGTCATCTCTACCGGGTCGGACTCGACGGAAAGGGGTTGCGGCTGCTCTCGGCCGAAGACGGGGATCACGATGTCTCATTCGATCCTAGCGGTCGGTTCTTCGTCGACGTGTTCTCCAAGCCTGACGTTCCACCCGTGGCCATCGTGCGCACAGACGAAGGGCAGGACGTGTTGCCGCTCGAGCGCGCCGACGTGTCGCGCCTGCGGGCCGCAGGCTGGAAGCCGCCGCAGCCGATCGTGGCGAAGGCCCGCGACGGTGTGACGGACCTGTACGGGCTGCTCTTCACGCCGACTCACTTCGATCCGACGCGGCGCTACCCCATCGTCAACAACATCTATCCGGGCCCACAAACGGGTAGTGTCGGCACGCGGAGCTTCGTCGCCTCGAGGGGCGATGCGCAGGCGCTCGCTGAGCTCGGGTTCATCGTCGTGCAGATCGACGGCATGGGGACGCCGTGGCGCTCGCGCACCTTCCACGAGGTGTCGTACGGCGACATGGGCGACAACACGCTGCCCGATCAGGTGGTGGCCATGAAGGATCTCGCGTCGCGCTACCCCTGGATCGACCTCTCGCGCGCGGGCATCTACGGACACTCGGGGGGCGGGTATGCGGCGGCAGGCGCGCTGTTCCGCTACCCGGATTTCTTCAAGGTTGGTGTGGCGCAGGCGGGGAATCACGACAACCGCAACTACGAGGACGACTGGGCCGAGAAGTGGCAGGGCCTGCTCCACGTAGACGCCCAGGGCCGCTCGAACTACGACAACCAGGCGAATCAGCTCGTGGCACACCAGTTGAAGGGCAAGCTGCTGCTTGCGCACGGGACCATGGACACCAACGTCCCGCCCTCGAGCACGTTGCTCGTGGTCGACGCACTCATCAGGGCGAACAAGGACTTCGATCTCATCCTCTTTCCGAACAGGGGACACGGATTCGGCAACGAGCCGTACATGATCCGACGGCGCTGGGATTACTTCGTGAGGCACCTGCTCGGTGGCGAGCCTCCAGCCGGTTTCGAGCTCAGGCCGCCTGGGGATCGTCGCCCTGCGGGGCACTGACTGACGCCTTCCCGAGTCGGGGGCTGCGCCCCGAACCCGGCTCGGTCGCTCGCGGGGACCCCTGAGCCCCACGTCGCTCCCTCGCAGGCGCGCTGGCTGCGCTGTCGAGAGGTGCGAGACGGGTACACCGCGCCCAGGAGTGGCCGGGCCGCCTGTGGGTGAGGGTAGGCTGTGCGGGATGCCGGCAGCACAGCGGGCGCGAGCGTTTTCGACTTCGCGGTGGGCCGTCGTCCTTTGGTCTTGGTCCTTCGGGGTTGGTCCGTTCCTGGGCGGTGGTCCGGCCTGAGGCCTTCGGTCCTTCGTCCCACGCGGAGCGTCCAAGCCAAGGCCGAAGGACGAGGGACGAACCAAGGCCCAAGGCACACAGCACCAAGGCCTCACCGCGCGCCACAGAAATAGAAAGCGCTCTGATGGTCAGTTGGCTGAGACGCCTGTGGTACGATGAGCGCTTTTGCGAGGTCCTCGCGTCATGTCCACCGGAAACAGCTTTGGTACGCGCACTGAGCTCGAGTTCGAGGGGCGTCGGCACCAGATCTACAGCCTCCCGGCGCTGCAAGCGTCTGGTGTTGGCGATGTGGAGCGATTGCCGTTCTCGCTGAAGATTCTGCTCGAGAACCTGCTGCGGCAGGAAGACGGCCGGTTCGTCAAGGCGTCGGACATCGAGGCGCTGGCGCGGTGGGACGTCCGCAGTACGGCGCAGAAGGAAATCTCGTTCGCGCCGGCTCGCGTGCTGCTTCAGGATTTCACGGGCGTGCCGGCAGTGGTGGATCTGGCAGCGATGCGTGACGGCGTTGCCCGACTGGGCGGCGATCCCAATCGCGTCAACCCGCTGCAGCCGGTGGAGCTCGTCATCGATCACTCGGTGCAGGTCGACTACTTCGGTCAGGCCAATGCCTTTGCGCTGAACGCCGACCTCGAGTTCTCGCGGAACAAGGAGCGCTACCAGTTCTTGCGTTGGGGACAGAGCGCCTTCCGCAACTTCCGCGTCGTCCCGCCCGAGACCGGCATCGTGCACCAGGTCAACCTCGAGTATTTGGCGCGGGTGGTGATTACCGAGGAGTCGTCGGCCGGCTGGCTCGCCTACCCGGACACGCTGGTCGGAACCGATTCGCACACGACGATGATCAACGGGCTCGGCGTGGTCGGATGGGGCGTGGGCGGCATCGAGGCCGAGGCGGCGATGCTCGGTCAGCCGATTTCGATGTTGATTCCGCCCGTACTCGGCGTGCGGCTGACGGGCGCGCTGCCGGAAGGGGCGACGGCCACTGACCTCGTGCTCACGATCACGGAACGGCTCCGGAAGCACGGGGTCGTGGGGAAGTTCGTGGAATTCTTCGGTCCAGGTCTTGCGGACCTCACCATTGCCGATCGGGCGACGCTCGGCAACATGTCGCCCGAGTACGGTGCGACCATTGCCATCTTCCCCATCGACGAGATGACAATCGACTACCTGCGCTTGAGCGGTCGCGACGAAGGGCGCGTACGGCTGGTCGAGGCCTATTCCAAGGCGCAAGGGCTGTTCCGCACCAGTGGAACGCCCGATCCCGTGTACAGCGAGGTCATCGAGCTCGATCTCGCGACCATCGTGCCGTGCCTGGCCGGACCACGGCGACCACAGGACCGCGTGCCCCTCGGCGACGCCAAAACCGGGTTCGGTGCGGCGTTGCCCTCGCTGCAAGCCGGCGTCAAGAAAGGAAGTGCGACGGCGCCTGCGGTGGCTACCGCGGCCGCCGTCGCGGATCGACCGAGCGACTGGCAGCTCGATCACGGCGCTGTGGTCATCGCCGCGATTACAAGCTGTACGAACACGTCCAACCCGAGCGTCATGATTGGTGCGGGCCTGCTCGCGAAGAAGGCGGTCGAGCGCGGGCTGAGCCGCCGGCCTTGGGTGAAGACCAGCCTCGCGCCCGGCTCCAAGGTGGTCACCGAGTACCTGCAGCGTGCCGGCTTGGACGGCTATCTCGATGCGCTCGGGTTCAACCTCGTGGGGTACGGCTGCACTACGTGCATCGGCAACAGCGGACCGTTGCCCGATGAGGTGACGGCCGAGATCGAGAGCAAGAGCCTGGTGGTCGCCTCGGTGCTCAGCGGTAACCGGAACTTCGAGGGCCGCATCCAGCAGCTGGTGCGCGCCAACTATCTCGCCTCACCTCCGCTGGTTGTCGCCTACGCGCTCGCCGGGTCGATGTTGAGTGATCTCACGACGGAGCCGCTCGGCCGCGGCACGGACGGCAAGCCGGTCTACCTTCGGGACATCTGGCCGTCCGAGCGCGAGGTCCAGGAAGCCATGGTACGGGCGGTGACCGCCAGCATGTTCCGGGAGCAGTATCAAGATGTCTTCCGAGGCGACGAGCGCTGGCAGACCCTCGCGATTCCGTCGGGTGATCGGTTTGCATGGGATCCCAACTCGACCTACATCCGCCATCCTCCGTTCTTCGAGGGGCTGACGCGCGAGCCGGCTCCCCTCGCCGACATCCGCGGCGCCCGCGCCCTCGCCCTGCTCGGCGACAGCATCACGACCGACCATATCTCGCCGGCCGGATCGATCAAGAAGGACAGCCCGGCCGGGAAGTACCTCATGGCGCACGGCGTGCAGCCGGCCGACTTCAATTCGTACGGCGCGCGCCGGGGCAATCATGAAGTCATGATGCGGGGCACGTTCGCCAATATCCGCTTGCGCAACCAGCTGGCCCCCGGGACCGAAGGTGGCTGGACGACACATCGGCCTTCGGGCGACGTCATGACCATCTACGACGCGGCTATGCGCTACGCGGAAGAACGCGTACCGCTCGTCGTGCTGGCAGGGAAGGAGTACGGCTCAGGTTCGTCGCGCGACTGGGCGGCCAAGGGCACGAAACTGCTCGGGGTGCGGGCGGTGATTGCCGAAAGCTACGAGCGGATCCATCGCAGCAACCTCGTGAACATGGGCGTGCTGCCGCTTGTGTTCCGCGACGGCGCGAGCGCCGGCTCACTCGGTCTGACTGGGCAGGAGGTCTTCGAGATCACCGGCATCGCGTCAGGGCTCGCCCCGGCTGGCGCGGCGACGGTTCGTGCCGTGGGCGACCGGACGATCGAGTTCCAGACGCTCGTGCGGATCGACACCCCAGAGGAGCTGGTCGCGTTCAAGCACGGGGGCATCCTGCCGTACGTCCTGCGCCAATTAGTGGGATGATCGGACACGGTTAAGACGGGGGGCAGGGGCATGTCCCTGACAAGCGAAGCCATCAAGACGCGCGCTGCGGCGCTCGGATTTGACCTCTGCGGCATCGCGCCGGCCGCTGCCCATCCCGAACTCGCCGCGTTTTCGGCGTGGCTGGCACGCGGTTACGCCGGCTCGATGTCTTATCTTGCGCGGACAGCCGAGCGACGGTCCGACGTCCGGCGATTGTTCCCCGAGGCCTGCACTGTCGTGGTCACCGGGACGAACTACCACACCAGTCGGCCCTATTCGACCGAATGCGCCGACCCACGGCGCGCCTTGATCGCCCGCTATAGCTGGGGTGATGACTACCACCAGATCGTCGGCGCGCGGCAAGAGAGCCTGCTCGCCTGGATGCGCGAGGTCTCTCCCACGCCGTTCCGGGCCGTCTCGTACGTCGACACCGGTCCAGTCCAGGAGCGGGTGTACGCGCAGTACGCCGGCCTCGGGTGGATCGGCAAGAACACGTGCGTCATCAACGAGCGACTCGGCTCCTGGTTGTTTCTCGGTGTGATCGTCACCAGCCTCGATCTGGACGTCGACCCTCCTTCCCTTGACCAGTGCGGTACCTGCACGCTTTGCCTGGAAGCGTGTCCCACGCAAGCGTTTCCCGCGCCGGGTGTGCTCGACGCCCGCCGCTGCATTTCGTACCTCACAATCGAACATCGAGGCGATCTGTCCGAGAACCAGGCCAGCGCCATCGGTTCACACGTGTACGGGTGCGACGTCTGTCAGGAGGTCTGTCCCTGGAACGCGCCGGCGCCAGTGTCCACCGATCCGGCCTGGCAACCACGAGTCGTCTGGGACCGGCGCACGCTCGCCGAGCTCGATGGCGCGACCGACGATGAGCTGCGCCAGGGTCTGAGCGGCAGCGCCATGGCGCGGGCCAAACTGAGCGGCCTGCGCCGCAACATCGCCGCCGCCCTTGCGAGGACGGGAGGGACAGGGAAGGGCGGAGAGGACGGGGAAGACGCGCATCGCGGCGGTGCTCGCAGCGCGCCTTGGAACGGGGGACGCCGGGTCGAGAGCCTGGAGAGGGACTCCGGATAGAGGAGCGCCCGCGCGGCTGTAGCGGCTGCCCTTCGGCTGGGCCCACTGGCGCCCCGAGCGTGGTCCAGCGATGCAACGCGAGCGACGGGGGTTCGGGGCAGAGCCCCGAGTAGGCGGTCGGGGCGGAGCCCCGAGTAGGCGGTCGGGGCGGAGCCCCGAGTAGGCGGTCGGGGCGGAGCCCCGAGTAGGTATGATGGGGAGTCAGGCCCTGTGGAGACCGCACCGTGACCTCGTCGCTGGCTCCGGCATTGCTCGTTTCGATGCCCCAGCTCACCGATCCCAACTTCCACCGCACCGTCATCCTGCTGTGCAAGCACAGCTCCGAAGGGGCGCTCGGGCTCGTCGTCAACCGTCCCCTCGTGACGACCGGACGGGTGATTGTTGGTCCGGATGCCTCGACGGCAACCGATCGCGAGCTTCGCGTGTGGATTGGTGGCCCGGTCGAGCCGACGCGCTGCTGGATGCTCGTCGGCGACGACGAGGAAGAGTTCGATCCGAGCGTGCGCGTCTCGGTGGCCGACGGCCTGGCGCTCTCGACGTCCCCGGAGCTTCTGCGCCGGCTGCTGGATCCCAACCCGCCTTCCTGCTCGCGTTTGATTGTGGGCTATGCGGGCTGGGGACCGCGGCAGCTCGAGGAGGAGCTCGAGGCGTCGGCGTGGCTGCTGAGCGACGTCGATCGATCGCTCATCTTTCACCCGAGACCGGACCGGATGTGGGAGGAAGCGATCAGACGGCTGGGAGCGGATCCGGGGCTGCTGCACGCGTCGAGGGGCGTGCACTGATCTCCACTGTCGCCGGCAGATCGATCGTGAACGTCGAGCCGTCGCCGATCTCGCTCCTCGCACTGATATTCCGACCCATCAGGCAGCGGGAAGTGCCGGCTGATGGCCAGGCCTAGGCCAGTGCCACCGGCGAAGCTCCCGCGTTCGGACCGCGCCGCGTTCCTCCAGACGATCGGGCGACTCTTGGGGTGCGCGTTCGCGCTCCTCGATCTGTCCAAGCATCTCGTTGAACCAGCACGCTGAGCTCGGATCTCATCCTGCGGGTGGACTCCGGTCACCCACGACGGTGCGTGTCGGAGAACTGTACCTCTCCCGGATCGAGGAAGGCAGGGAGGCGGGCCCGGGCGAGGGATGTTGGCGGGCAGGTGCGCGGGCGTGCGCCAGCCGCGCTACCGTCGATACGTAATTCTGTAAATCGCGCCCGAGGTGTCGTCCGAGACGAGCAGCGAGCCGTCGGGCATCTCCAGGAGGTCGACCGGCCGACCCCAGGCGAGGGGACCCTGGAGAAATCCCTGCGCGAACGGTTCGTATGAAGTGACCCTCTGACCGTCGATCGTGGCCACCATGATGCGATACCCGATGGGGCCGGCGTCGGGTGTCCGGTTCCACGATCCGTGGTTGACGATGAAGAGCCGATTTCGAAACTCGGGGGGAAACATCGTGCCGCGGTAGAAGGTGAGACCGAGCGCGGCGACGTGGGGCCCGAGCTTCTGGGCCGGTGGCGTGAATTCGGCACACGAACGGCCGCCCCGCATTTCCGGATCGGGATCGGGTGTTTCGCCTTCGTGGCAGTGCGGGAAGCCGAAGTGGAGACCGGCCTTCGGGGCGATATTCAGCTCGTCGTTCGGAGTCTCGTCGCCGAGCAGATCACGGCCGTTGTCGGTGAACCAGAGCGCCTTCGTCTCCGGATGCCACGTGAGGCCGACCGAGTTGCGCACGCCGCGCGCGAAGACCTCCTGTCCCGTTCCGTCGGACTTCACCCGCAGAATGGCGGCGTACGGGTCCGGCCGGAGACACACGTTACAGGGAGCGCCCACCTGGAAGTACAGGTAGCCGTCGGGCCCGAAGGCGATGTACTTCCACCCGTGGGCGAAGTCGGACGGAAGGCCGTCGACGACGACCGTGGGGGTGAGCGTGCGCGGATCGCCGCCGGCTACCGCTGCGAGCACGTTGTCGAAACGGACGATACGGTTCAGCTCGGCGACGTACAGCGCGCCATCTCGGAACGCTACGCCATTGGGCGTCTTGAGCGACGTCGACACCGGCAGAACCCTTTCGGCCAGCTTGTCGCCGTTTCGGTCGACGACGGCGTACACGGTGTCTCGCCGCGTGCCCACGAAGAGCGTCCCATCGGGCGCAAGCGCCATCGAGCGCGCGCCGGGTACGTTGCCCGCATAGAGCGCGATCGAGAAGCCGGACGGCAGCTGCACCGTCTCGAGCTGCGGTTTGGCGTCCGGCATGCCGCCACCCGTGCGGGCCGGAGGCCGCGACGGCGCCTGTGGCGCACTCGTCGTCGCCGAGACCGGAGAAGCGACTAGCGTTGCTCGCAGGGCCTCGAGCAGCGCCAACCCGGCCACGAGGCCACACGTCACGACAGAGGCTCGTCGCACGACTCGTTCCATAGCAAATAGGATAATGGCACAGCATGCGTTTACACCGCCTCGGCTTCGTCGCCTTGGCTGCCGTCGCCCTGAGCGGGTGTCGGCCCCAGGAGCCCTCCATGACCTCTTCGCCCCCTGAGCCAGCGCCGGCCCCCGCCGTGCCGGCGCCGCTCGAGCGCATGACCGCCCGCTTCACCCCCATCGAAATCACCGCCGACCTGTCAGGGCTGACGGACGCGGAGCGGACCATCCTTCGAAAGCTCGTGGAGGCCTCCCGCATCGTCGACGCGCTGTTCCTGCGCCAGGTGTGGGCTGGCAATGAGGCGACGCTCCTCGAGCTCGTGCGTGACCGGTCGGCTGAAGGCCGGGCCAGACTCCACTACTTCCTCCTCAACAAGGGTCCGTGGTCTCGCCTCGACCATCACGAGCCGTTTCTGCCCGGCGTGCCTGCCAAACCCGTTGGCGCGAACTTCTATCCGAGTGACGCGAGTAAAGACGAGATCGAGCGGTGGATCCGGTCCGTGCCCGAAGCCGAGCGGACGAAGGCCACGGGCTTCTTCACAACCATCCGTCGTACGCCGTCAGGGGGGCTCGTCGCCGTCCCTTACAGTCAGGAATACCAGCCCGAGCTCCAGATGATGGCGACACTTCTCCGTGAAGCGGCTGCGCTCTCGACCGAGCCGACGCTCAAGGCCTACCTCATGTCGCGCGCCGAGGCGTTCCTCTCGAACGACTACTACGCGAGCGATGTCGCCTGGATGGCGCTCACCGGGACCATCGAGCCGACCATCGGTCCTTACGAGGTGTACGAGGACGAGCTTTTCAATTACAAGGCTGCCTTCGAGTCCTACGTGACGCTCGTCGACCAGGCCGAGAGCGCGAAGATCCAGAAGTTCAAGGCCCAGCTCCAGGACATCGAAGATCATCTCCCGATCGAGCCGACGCTGCGCAACCCGAAGCTCGGCGCCACGGCGCCGCTCGTGGTCGTGAACGAGATCTTTGCCGCCGGCGATGGCAATCGCGGCGTCCAGACAGCCGCCTTCAACCTGCCGAACGACGAGCGCGTCACGCGGGAGCATGGCGCCAAGCGGGTCATGTTGAAGAACGTCCAGGATGCGAAGTTCGGCCAGATCCTGCTTCCCATCTCGAACGTCGTGCTGTCCCCCGGGGATCAGGCCAAGGTGTCGTTCGACGCGTTCTTTACCCACATCCTGATGCACGAGTTGATGCACGGCCTGGGCCCGCACACGATTCGAGTCGGTGGTCGATTGACGAGCGTGCGGCAGGAAATGAAGGACGCGTCGAGCTTCCTCGAGGAGGCCAAAGCGGACATCTCCGGTCTTTGGGCGCTGCAGTACTTGGTTGACAAGGGCGTGGTGGACAAGACGCTCGAGACGCAGATGT
>Ga0194132_10003717_pt1 | contig 26775 bp, 39 predicted proteins | sample TA2KigOf80mmetaG_FD_148612 | JGI IMG/M metagenome (GOLD analysis project Ga0194132, IMG submission 148612) | Freshwater microbial communities from Lake Tanganyika, Tanzania - TA2015054 Kigoma Offshore 80m | ecosystem: Environmental > Aquatic > Freshwater > Lake | place: Tanzania: Lake... | reverse complement strand
CCTTTCTCTCTGCACTCACTCAGGCCCACAGATTCCGCTACAGAGCCAGGAAACCAAGAAATCCGGAATATCGAGGTATTGACAATCGCGCGGAGAAGGTGTAAGGTGAAGATCGAGCCGCACCCGCCCTTGATAAGTGTCAAGCAAGAATCCAGGCTAAAGTGTCAAGGATGTGTCCGGTCGCGCAGAGTCGCCTACGTCACGTTGGCAGCGCGCTTCGCCCAAGCGCAGATGCCTAGCCGGTGGACATCTTCCTCCTAGTGTCCACCGGCTTAACATTTTGTAGCAAACGTCTACAGTTTACTAATGTAAACATAGTACGCGCCGCGTTCGGTGCCGTCGCTGCTGGTGAACCAAGTCCGCAACTCCGCCGGACCCTTGCGCAGCGCCAGCGTGAATACCGCTGCTGTGTCTTGATTTCCCACCGCGACGGACTCATCCACTCCCCCAACCGAGATCCGGGCTTTGACCGCGCTGATACTCACTCCTTCGGCGGACTCCCGGTTCGTTGACGAGTCACGTAAAAAATAGTTGACCGGTAAGTTAATCTCAGCCGGCCAGCGGCGCAACTCGAAGCGGTACTTTCCTGTACGGGTAACGTCGATCGCCCAGAATCCGTTTGCCACCGCGCCTTGCCGGATCCCGCGCTGGTTCCATACCTTCTCAACCCCCTCACCGTGCCAGTCGTGCGCCGTTAGCCGCGACGGATTCTCCCGGGGGTCGCCGACCGCGATCCGGACGTACTCCTCACCGCGCGCCGACACCATGCCCCACCACCGGTCATACTCGCCCAGCAGACGCGCCGCGGTTTCCTGGTTGCGTTCGAACAGGTTGGTCTTCTGGCCCGGGTCCTGGCGCATGTCGTACAGTTCCCACCTGGCGGGGTTCCCATCCAGACTGGGATTCACCATCCGCCACTGCTGCGTCATCACCGATGCCTGGCGGCCTTTCACCAGCTTCTCCATCCGCTGGGAATCCGTGATGATGGTGCGGTCCGGCCAGTCCTTGACGGATCCCCGCAGCACGGGTACCAGCGACCTCCCATGCATCTCCGGACCCTTGGCCCGCTTCACGCCGCACAGCTCCATCAGCGTCGGCAGAACATCAATGTGCGCGGCGAGCGTATCGATCCCGCGTCCGCCCGTGAGTCCGCCGCCTGGCCAATGGATGAAGAACGGCACGCGGTGCCCTCCATCGTAGGGCGATCCCTTGCTCGCCCTCATACCGGCATTGAATACCTGCGCCCCGGACGAGGTCCCGTTGTCAGTGGTGAAGATCAGAATCGTGTCCTGATCGAGTCCGCTTGACTTCAGGAAATCAACCAACCCTCCAACGTTCTGATCGATGTTCTCGATCATCCCGTAGAACCCCGGCTCGCGCAGGCCCGGAGCGTTCTTGTAGCGCTCCTCTGTGCCTTCCGGCGCCCACATCGGACCATGAGGTGCGTTCGGAGTGAGGTAGCAAAAGAACGGCTTCCCGCGGCCCTTGGCGTCGGTGATGAACCGCCGCGCGCCGCTGAACCAGACGTCGGTGCAGTAGCCATCAAACTTCTCGGGCTTGCCGTTGTGAAAGTACGTGTCTCCCGAATAGTCGTTGCCGAAGAAATCCGGCGTCTGCCAAATGCCGCCGCCACCATGCACCAGGACCTCGTCGAAGCCCCGGTCCTGCGGCCGGCAAGGGAAATTGTCGCCCAAGTGCCACTTGCCGAAAATCCCGGTGCGGTAGCCGTTGGCGCGGAACACATCGGCCATTGTCACCTCGCGGTGGTCGAGCAGGCTGCGCCCCATGATCGTGTGCCACGCGCCCGTGATGTTGGTGTAGCGCCCCGTCATCAACGCCGACCTTGTGGGAGCGCACGTCGGACTCACGTGGTAGTTCGTCAGCCGGACCGCGCGGTCATGCAGCGCATCCAGGTGCGGGGTGTGGATCACGGGATTGCCGTGCCGCGCGATGTCCCCGTAGCCCTGGTCATCCGTCATGATCAGGATCACATTTGGGCGGGCCTTGGCGGCAGAGGCGGCGCTGGCGGTGAAAAGAAACTGGCGGCGGGAAAGGCGCATCGCCGCTAATCTACCACGGAGGCGCGGGGGCGGGTCCAACGGACCAGCCAGCTTCCCGGAACGAGCGGCAGCGCCAAGTCCGCAAGCCCCGACCGGATACTCGCCCGGATCAGAGACGACACCAAAAACGGACGGCGCAGCGCCCGTTCACAGCGCCGGTAATGTTTCCCCGGAGGCTCCCCGAGCGCCGCCGACCGTCCTGCCGACATCCCCGAGATCAGCGCGCTCAGGATGCCGCTGCCCGTGAACGGATCGATGAAGCTCAACGCGTCGCCGGCCAGGTACCGCTCCGGCGAATCCCGCTGCACGTACGCAAGCGGACCCGTGGTGTGCCAGTCCATCACGCGTTCGAGAGGCGCCACGCGTTCACACAGAGCCGGAAAAGCGCGGATCAATTCATCCGGCTGGAAGCCGTACCTTGCAAGCACGCTCTCCGGCCCCAGCCCACACACGTTCGTCAATCCGTCCTCGATTCCGTTCACTCCCGTGTAGCAGCCATCGAAAAAGAACAGCTCGATCGTGTCGGTCTTAGGACCCCGGAAATGTGCCTTGAATCCGAACTCCCGGTTCCCTCGAGGCACGTTCGACGCCCGGCGTCCCGTCGCTACGACATCGCCACCGGCTGGCGCCCGCCGCTCCTGCCTCACGTCCGCCACACGGCCCAACAGCAGCGCGTCCAGCGCGTACCGGCTGAATCCCCACGCGGACTCCGGCAGTCGCACGGTCTTCGAATTCCGGGGAAAATGCAGCTTCAACGCCACCAGTCGATGTGGATTCGCGGCTGTGACCCCATCCAGCACACCGAGCCCGGCCAGCAGCGGCACGATCTCCGGCGACAAGTATTCGCCGCACACCTTGTGCCTTGGAAATCGCGACTGTTCATACAGCACGGTGGACGCACCACACTGGACAGCCGTGATCGCGGCGGCCGAACCCGCGGGTCCGCCGCCAATCACCCTGACTTCGCGCAAATCCTACTGGCCGCCGGCCGCCGCGGCCTCCACCGGCCGGTTCTGCCGTTCGAGCGACGCCCGCAATCCGCGCTTGGCGAGAGCGCTGTCGGGATACTGGTCCAGCGCCGCCCGGAACGCCTTCTCGGCTTCCTGATTGCGTCCATTCGCCAGAGCCACCGCACCCATGGACTCAAGCACTGGCCGGGGATACTGGGGCGGCTCGTTGTAGCGGAGCGCCCGCTCCTGGTTCGCCGCCTGCTGCAACCCCCGCAACCGCTTGCTGACATTCCCCGCCAGGTGCGCTTTCACCTCGGCCCTCGCCACTTGCAACGGCGGCGGCGTGTTCTGCTTGGCCTTGGACTTGTACTCCACCAACGCCCCGTCCATCTTGCGAAGCTCATCCGCCGCGGCGTCCGCATTGCCCTTGTGGACATGCGCCAAAGCGGTCGCATAATGCAGCCAGGCTTGTTCGCGCGGCTTGCCGGGCGGCGGCAGCGTCTTGCCTTCAAGGATCACGTCCCACTTCTCATGCTGGACCAGAGTCCGCATCATCGAAAACCAGCCCTGCCTCCAGGCGCCGCGGAAATTGTCCGGCATCGCCACCTCGCGCGGGGTCTCCTTGTATGTGAGCAGGCCGCGCGCCGTTTCCATCGCCTTGTCGAACTGGCCCGAGAACGAGTACGACGTGGCCAGGAAATGCACATTGTGCCCGTGATGCTGATTGCCCGCGAGCGAATCCTGCTTCATCCAATAGACTTCGTTGCGCGCCGCATCGTCGAATGACTTGACGGCGTCGTCCCAGCGGCCTGTCTGGGCATAGATATGGCCCGGCATGTGCAGCCCGTGCGGAATATTGTTGGCGAGCTCGCCGTAGCGCTTGCACGACGGCCAGGCGTCTTTGGCGAACGTTGATCCCTCCCAGCCGTGAATCACGTAGTGGTGGACTCCCGGATGCTCCGGCGCCTCCGTCAAAAGCGCGCGCAGGATCTCCACCGCCTCGGAACTCCCTGCCCGCGGCTTCTTGCCCGGAAGCACGAATCCGCTCATCAAGTGAAGCGCCAGATAAGACCGCGCCTCAGCCTCTTTGGGGTGCTTCGAAATCAGCTCCCGCAGCGCCCGGACATACCCGGCGTTGGGATCCCGCGCGGTCAAGTCACGCCGTGCCGCCACGGCTGCGATGTAAGCCTTCTCGACCTCGGTCGCCTTGCCCGGGGCCTCTGCCAACTGCATCGCTTTCTTCGCCGCGGCCACCGCCCGCGCCTCTCCGCCGCGCGGCTGGCCAGTCCGTTTGCGGGACTTGGGCGCTGCGCCTGCAATCAGGTCAAGTTGGAATCCCGGCCGGTAGTCGCCCGCCGCCACCATCGCGATCCCCCATTGCGGCATCGGCGCTTCGGAATCGAGCTTGGCGGCCTGCAGGAATGACCGCTCCGCTTCGCGGGCCCAGAACGAGTGCATCTGCGCCACGCCCTGGTTGAAGAACGCCTGGGCTTCCGCGCTACGGGTGGTGATTTTGAAGTCGATGCGCCCCTGGCCGTCGAGCAATTTGGCCGGAAGCGATGGCGGCACGCTGCCCGGAGGTGGAGCGCAAGCATCGGCCTTGGGTGCCGGTGTCTGTGCGAACAGAGAACCGGTGATCAATAACGCGATCAGAACAAGTCGGACCATGTCCGGTATTGTACCGGTTCTACGGCAGTGAAAGGTGCTGGCTCTCCTTGGCCCGCGCGGGGGTGAACGCTTTCCGCGGCTCCGGCGACCGGACCTGCTCCAGCCAGAACAGTCCGTCAAAGTTCCCGCTGTTTCCACGCGTGCCGATAATGTCCAGGTCCCCGTCGCGATCCATGTCCCGCGCAACGAACGCATCGTACATGCCGCGTTTGGTGCGCGAGATATCGTGCCGGATCCACGCCTTGGCCGGATCCCCGGGATTCTCGAACCACGCGAGCCGCCCGCACACACTCTTGGCCGTGATGCCCGCGCCATCGTGGTCGCGCGGATTCTGCGAGTAGCCGCCCGTGATTACGTCCAGCCGCCCGTCGGAATTGAAGTCCGCCAGCGTAATCCCGGTGGGCGTGTCCGGGGCGAGCGTTCCGATGTGGTGCAGCTTCCAAGGTTGATCGAAGGATTTCGGCTGTTCGAGCCAACACAGCTTCGGATTGTTCTCGTTCATCACCAGGTCGATGCGTCCGTCGCCGTTCAGATCCGCCGCGTCCGCCATGAACGATGTCAGGCTCTTCGGACCCAGCCGGTGGGGCTCGGTGTGCCCTGTCACCCGGATCGGATGCTCGCGGAACCGGATCTCTCCCCCAGGCTTCGACACGTTCTCGTACAGGATGCTGCGTCCCTCGCCACGCGCGCCCGCAAGTACGTCGAGATCGCCGTCGCCGTCCATGTCAATGGGCTGGACATTGATCGGGATCTCGACCTTGGTGAACACGTGCTCGGTCCAGCCCTTTGCATCGAGCGGATTGCGGGGAACCGAGAACCACGAGATCTCCTTGAGCGGAAACTTGAAGTCCCGCTGCGTATTCGGATTGTCGGTCGGGAGTTGCTCGCCCTTGTTCGGCGTCAGGACTTCCACCCGTCCGTCGCCGTTGAGGTCCGCTGCGAACACACGGATGAATGATCCGCGGTTGTTCATGTTGACCGGAATCACGCGCTGCCACTTGCCGGAGCGCACCAGGTCCGCGCGTCCCGGATTCTGGAAGTAGATCACGTGCGCCAGCTCGCAAGCCGCCAGGATGTCGGGCCAGCCGTCGCCATTGAGATCGGCCACCGCGGCATCTTCAGCGGCCGCGGCCTCCTGTCCCTCGGCAAGAGTGGCGAGATGCCAGCGGTCCGGGCTCGCCGTTCCGAACGCAAGCCGGACGTGATTCGAGTCTTCGTGAACGGACACAATGTCCAGGTGTCCGTCCTTGTCGAAGTCGGCCAGTTGGAGCCCGTCGGCGCCCCGAAGCTTAACACCTCCGGAAAGCTGTTCGTCGTCGATCAGGTGTTCGCGCCAGGAGATGTAGGCGCCGCCTGCTGTCCGCGCTCGGGTTGGCGTATCGGCGACGGTCAACGGCTGTGCGAACGCTAGTGTGGCGATGAGGAACGGCGCGGAACGCATTGGTCAATTCTACCGGTTCGCACCAGCGGGATAGAATATCGGAAGGAGATACGAAATGCCCGCCACTGCGCTCATGACCGTCGAGGAGTTCCTCTCGCTGCCGGAGTCCGGGCCGTTCCTCCTCGAGTTGCGGAACGGAGAGGTGGTCAAAATGACTCGGCCAGCAAGGCGTCACGACGATCGCGTGTATCAGATCAGGCGCAGCCTTCAGACGGTGGCCCAACCGCTGGGTTACCTAAAGGAAGAGTTCTCGTACCGCCCCTTGCCGGAACACGAATTTCGCGTCGCTGACCTGGGATTCGCTTTCTGGGAGCGCTGGGACGAAGTACCAGACGACGGCAACCTCATTGGGGCGCCGGACTTCATTGTGGAGGTCGCATCTCCCTCCAACACCGCTGAAGAGTTGCAGGAAAAGCGCGAGATCAGCCTTGTGAACGGCTGCCGTGAATTCTGGATCGTTTATCCGAAACTCGCCTTGGTCGAGGTGGCCACTGGCGAAGGGACCCGTACCTACCGCACTGGCGATTCGATACCGCTGGCTGTGTTTCCCGGACACCGCATCGCCGTGTCGTGGATTTTCGCGCGGCCCTCGCGCTGAAGGTGATCGCGCCGAAGTTGCGGCCCGCCGGCGATCCTGTTAAGATGAAAACGTTGTCCGCTTTACGCGCTGGCGTAGCTCAGTAGGTAGAGCATCTGATTTGTAATCAGACGGTCGGGGGTTCGATTCCCTCCGCCAGCTCCACCTTCCGGCAGTGCGGAGAGCTTGCGGGATCCGCTGGACAGGTGGCTGAGCGGTCAAAAGCAACGGGCTGTAAACCCGTCGATCTTTGGGTCTACGGAGGTTCGAATCCTCCCCTGTCCACCACGCCTCCGTGGGAGCCGTTGAGCGGGTTTTGCTACAATGATCGTTCGGGCCGATGTAGCTCAGTTGGTAGAGCGCGTCCTTGGTAAGGACGAGGTCACCAGTTCAATCCTGGTCATCGGCTCCAGTCCTCTGGTTCTCAATTCTCCCGGCATCAATTCAACAAAACTGCTCAAGGTAGGGTATGGCGAAGGAAAAATTTGACCGCAGCAAGCCGCACGTGAACGTAGGCACGATCGGCCACATCGATCACGGCAAGACGACGTTGACGGCCGCGATCACCAAGACGCTGGCCAAGCACAATCCGAAGGTGAAGTTCCGCAGCTTCGACTCGATTGACAATGCACCGGAAGAGAAGGCCCGCGGTATCACGATCGCGGTGGCGCACGTCGAGTACGAGACTCCCGCGCGGCACTATGCCCACGTCGATTGCCCCGGCCACGCTGACTACATCAAGAACATGATTACGGGCGCGGCGCAGATGGACGGCGCGATTCTGGTTGTGGCGGCGACCGATGGTCCGATGCCCCAGACGCGGGAACACATCCTGCTGGCCCGCCAGGTGGGTGTGCCGTTTATCGTTGTCGCGCTGAACAAGGTGGACGCGGTGGAAGATCCGGAGCTACTCGAGCTGGTGGAACTCGAAGTCCGTGAGCTGCTGAAGAGCTACGGGTTCCCGGGCGATGACCTGCCCGTGGTCCGGGTATCGGCGCTCGGTGCGCTGAACGGGGAGGCGGACTGGGAAAAGACGGTCGACCAGTTGATGGAGGCGGTGGACAACTACATTCCGCTTCCCAAGCGCGACGTGGAAAAGACCTTCCTGATGCCGATCGAAGACATCTTCTCGATCCAGGGCCGCGGCACGGTGGTGACCGGCAGAATCGAGTCGGGCATCGTCAAGGTGGGCGAGGAAGTTGAGATCGTGGGATTCACCGACACGCGCAAGACGACGGTGACCGGCGTTGAGATGTTCAAGAAGCTGCTCGACGAAGGGCAGGCTGGCGACAACGTGGGACTGCTGCTGCGCGGCATCGACAAGGATGAAGTCGAGCGCGGGCAGGTGTTGGCCAAGCCGGGCTCGATCAAGGGGCACAGCAAGTTCAAGGCGGAGATCTACGTGTTGTCGAAGGAAGAGGGCGGGCGGCACACGCCGTTCTTCAAGGGCTACCGGCCGCAGTTCTACTTCCGGACGACGGACGTGACCGGAGTGGCGCAGTTGCCCGAGGGCACCGAGATGGTGATGCCGGGCGACAACGTGACCATCACGGTTGATTTGATTACACCGGTGGCGATGACCAAGGGGCTGCGCTTCGCGATCCGCGAAGGCGGCCGTACGGTCGGCGCGGGCACCGTGAGTGAGGTATTGGGCTAGCCCTCATCGGGCGCGCCTCCACAGGTTCTATCCATGGCGATTCGAGAAAGAATACGAATTCGGCTGAAAGCGTACGATCATCGCGTACTCGACCAGTCCACCTCCGACATTGTGGCGACGGCCAAGCGGACAGGAGCGCAGGTCGCGGGTCCGATCCCGCTGCCGACGGTGAAGAACCGGTACACGGTGCTGCGTTCGCCCCACGTGGACAAGAAGTCGCGGGAACAGTTCGAGATCCGGACGCACAAGCGGCTGATGGACATCCTCGAGCCGACCCAGGACACTGTGGACGCGCTGATGAAGCTCGATCTTCCGGCCGGCGTGGACGTGGAGATCAAGGCCTTTGGAAAGAAGTAAAGGAAGACGCCAGCCCGGGCGCGGAGCTTGAGGCTGGCTCTCGAGAGTGACATATGAGCCCAGGAATTCTCGGCAAAAAGTTAGGCATGACGCAGGTCTTCCGGCCGGACGGCCAAGTGGTCCCGGTCACCGTGTTGAAGGCAGGCCCGTGTGTGGTGGTGCAACGGAAGACTCCGACCACTGACGGCTACGACGCGGTGCAACTGGGGCTAGTTGAGGGCATCAAGCCCCAGCGGCTGTCCAAGGCGGAAAAGGGGCACACGCAGAAAGCGGGCGCCGACGGGATCCGCTACTTGAGCGAGTTCCGGCTCGGCAATGGCAGCGAGGATCTAAAGCCCGGCGACCGGGTGCTGGTCGACCAGTTCAAGCCAAAAGATAAGGTGGACGTGATCGGCGTGAGCAAGGGCCGCGGATTTGCGGGTCTTGTCAAGCGGCACCATTTCCGTGGCGGGCCGTCGACGCACGGTTCGATGTTCCACCGGGCGCCGGGTTCGATCGGAGCCTCGAGCTTTCCGTCGCGCGTGTTCCCGGGTATGAAGATGGCCGGGCAGATGGGCGCCCAGCGCGTCACGGTGCGCAACCTCGAAATCGTCGAAGTGGACGCCGACGACAATCTGCTGGTGGTCAAGGGTGCCGTGCCCGGGCCCAACGGCGGATATGTCATGGTGCGCAGGTCGAAAGGTTAAGGAGACGGCAATGGCACTGGTAGACGTCGTCAATCTTAACAATCAGAAGGTCGGGCAGGTGGAGCTTGCCGACGCCGTGTTTGGCGTCGAAGTGAACCAGGACCTGCTCTGGGAATCGGTCCGGCACCATTTGGCGGAACGCCGGTCTGGTTCAGCCAAGACCAAGACCCGGCATGAAGTGGCTGGATCGGGAAAGAAGCTGTGGCGCCAGAAGGGCACAGGCCGCGCGCGCATGGGCTCGATCCGCTCGCCGTTGTGGCGGCATGGCGGCACGGTCCACGGGCCGCAGCCGCGGAGCTATGACTACAAGTTCCCGAAGAAGATGTTGCTCGGCGCGTTGCGGTCGGCATTGACCGCCAAGCTCCGCGACGGGGAAATGACCGTGGTCAACGAGTTTAACCTGAACGACCACAAGACCAAGACGGTGGCCGCGGCACTCCGGGCGCTTGAGGCACCCGGATCGGTGCTCGTGGTCGACAACGGCGGGGCGCGGAGCCTGGAGCTCGGGGCCCGGAACCTTCCGGGCGTGAGCGTGGTCGCCACCAAAGACGTTACCACTTACGATCTGTTGAATCACGCGCGGGTGGTGCTTTCCGAGGCCGCCGCCAAGAAGCTGTCGGAGGCGCTGGCATGAACTACTACGAAGTAATCCGACGTCCCATCTACACGGAAAAGGCGGTCGGCATGAAGGAAGACGCCCGGACCCTGTGTTTTGAGGTTCACGTCGACGCCACTAAAACGCAGATTGCCGAGGCGGTGTCGAAACTGTTCGGCATCAAGATTGAGGGAATCCGGACGGTGAACCAGGTGGGCAAGCTGCGCCGGCGCGGGCGGTCCTCGGGTTACAAGGCCGACTGGAAAAAGGCTTACGTGAAACTGAAGGAAGGCGAGACAATTCCGGAGTTCGCCGAGGTCTAACGGAGAGAGAAGATGCCTATCAAGAGTTTCCGGCCAACCACTCCCACGCGGCGGTTCCAGACCGTGGAGACGCGGGCCGAAGTCACCAAGCAGTCTCCGGAGAAGTCGCTTACGACGGGAAAGCAGCGTACCGGCGGCCGCAACAGCGCGGGCCGCGTTTCGTCGCGATTCCGGGGGGGCGGCGCCAAGCGCTCCTACCGCGAGATCGATTTCAAGCGCGACAAGCATGGTATTCCGGCGCTGGTGGCGGCCATCGAGTATGATCCGAACCGCTCGGCGCGGATTGCGCTGCTTCACTACAGGGACGGCGAGAAGCGCTACATTCTGTGTCCGGTTGGATTGAAGGTCGGCGCGACGATCGTGTCGGGCCCCGAGGCCGACATTCTCGTCGGCAATGCACTGCCGCTCAAGAACATGCCCGCGGGTACCGTGGTCCACAACGTGGAGCTGCGGCCGGGCAAGGGCGGACAGATGGCGCGCGCGGCGGGATCCTCGGTCCAGTTGATTTCGAAGGAGACCGAATACGCACTGTTGAAGCTCCCTTCAGGTGAAACCCGGCGGGTGCGGATCGAGTGCATGGCTACGGTTGGACAGGTTGGAAACGTCGATCACGAGAATGTTTCGCTCGGCAAGGCCGGACGGACGCGCCACCTCGGACGGCGTCCGCACAACCGCGGCGTTTCGATGAATCCGATCGACCACCCGCACGGCGGCGGCGAGGGCAGGACTTCGGGCGGCCGCCATCCGGTGACCCCGTGGGGCCAGCCGACACGCGGATTCAAGACGCGCAAGAACAAGCGCACCGAAAAATTTATCGTCAGCAGGAAGAAGAGCTAACCCATGGGCCGATCGTTAGCAAAAGGACCGTTTGTCGACACCCACCTTCTGAACAAGGTGGAGGCGATGAATACGAAGAACGAAAAGAAGGTGGTTCGGACCTGGTCACGCCGGTCGACCATCCTGCCCGAGTTTATCGGCCACACTCTGGCCGTGCACAACGGCAAGAAGTTCATCCCCGTCTACATCACCGAAAACATGGTGGGCCACAAGCTCGGCGAGTTCTCGCCGACGCGTGTGTTCAAGGGCCACGCCGCCAAGGCCGCCGAAACGAAAGGCAAGGCATAGGAGGTTCCATGGAAGCGAGAGCGGAAGCACGCGACGTCCGGGTCTCCCCGCAGAAGGCACGGCTGGTGATCGACCTGATCCGGGGCCACCTGGTGAACGATGCGATCGGAATCCTCCGGATGACCAACAAGCGGATCTCGCCGGCGATCGAAAAGCTGGTGCGGTCGGCGGTCGCCAATGCCGAAAACCGGTCGGGCGACGTGGATGTGGACAAGCTGCGGGTGGCGGTGGCCTACGTCAACGACGGCCAGCGCCAGAAGCGGGTGCGGCCTGCTCCGATGGGCCGCGCATACCGGTATCAGCGGCGGACCGCGCATATCGTCGTGAAAGTGTCGGACCAGGAGTAATCATCGAGCATGGGCCAGAAAGTACATCCCTACGGCTTCCGGCTGGGCGTCACCAAGACCTGGCGGTCGCGCTGGTTTTCAAAGCAGGACTACGCACGGCTGCTGGCCGAGGATCTGGAGCTGAAGAAGCAGCTCCGCGACCGGCTGAAGGCCGCGGGCGTGAGCAACGTGGAGGTGGACCGTCCGGGGCAGAAGCTGCGGATCACGATCTACACCTCGCGGCCGGGCATCATCATCGGACGCAAGGGCGCCGAGATCGAGAAGCTGAAGCAGGATCTCGCCAAGAAGACCAAGCGCGAGGTTTTCATCGACATTCAGGAAGTCCACAAGCCGGAGCTGGACGCGCAGTTGGTAGCCGAGTCGATCGCGACGCAGTTGGAAAAGCGCGTGGCGTTCCGGCGGGCGATGCGCAAATCGGTGGACTCGGCGTTGCGGTTCGGCTGCAAAGGAATTAAGGTTCGCGTCGGCGGCCGCTTGAACGGCGCCGAAATCGCGCGGTCGGAATGGTATCTCCAGGGCCAGCTTCCGCTGCACACCCTGCGTGCCGACATCGACTATGGATTCGCCGAGGCGCGGACCACCTACGGCGTGATCGGAGTGAAGTGCTGGGTCTACCGCGGTGAGATCCTTGAAGGGTACGGGTCGCGGCAACTGATGCGCGGCAGCGAGCCTGAACCGCGCCGGCCGCAGCGCCGGGAGCCACGCCGCGACCGGGGTCAAGGCCCGGCTCCGGAGCCGCGGCCCCATGTGAGCGTGGCCGCGGAGCCTCCGCACTCAGAGCCCCGGCCCAGTTCGGGTCCGATTGCTCCGCCGCTGTCGCAGCCGGTGCCGTCGTGGAAATCCGAGGAGCCCGGTCCGGGCGAATCGGGACAGTAGTCAAGGAGAATTGCCGCCATGTTGATGCCGAAGAAAGTCAAGTACCGCAAGACACAGCGCGGGCGCCGGAAGGGTTTGGCCTGGCGCGGATCTTCGTTGTCCTACGGTGACTTCGGACTGAAGGCCCTGCGCAATTGCTACATCACGGACCGCCAGATCGAAGCAGCGCGTATCGCCATGACGCGGTTCGTCAAGCGCGGCGGCAAGGTCTGGATCCGGCTGTTCCCCGACAAGCCGGTGACGAAGAAACCCCAGGAAACGCGTATGGGCAAGGGAAAAGGCGCGCCTGAGGGTTGGGTGTGCGTGGTGCGGCCGGGCAAGATTCTGTTCGAGATGGAAGGCGTCGACGCAAACACGGCCAAGGAAGCGATGCGTCTGGCGGCGCAAAAGCTGCCCATCCCCTGCAAATTCGTGAGCCGGGAAATGGCGGCCTGAGGAAACGATATGAAAGTCAGTAAGGTCCGGGAGTTGGACTCAAGTGAACTCCGCAAACAACTGAAGGAAGGCGTGGAGAAGATGTTCCGCCTGCGGCTGCAGTACCAGATGGGCCAGACCGAAGCTCTCAAGAACTTGCGCGTCATGCGCAGGGACCGGGCGCGGATGCTGGGGGTGCTGCGGGAGCGCGAACTGGCGGAGAGCAAGTAGCCCGGAGACCGACGATGCCAGAGCAGAAACAATCTAACAAGCAGGAAAAGACCGGACTGGTCGTCTCAAACAACATGACCAAGACGATCGTGGTCGAGGTGACGCGGCGGGTGGCGCATCCCCTCTACAAGCGGATCATCACCAAGCGGAAGAAGTTCTACGCCCACGACGAGCAGGGTACGGCGAAAGTCGGCGACGTTGTGCGGATCGTCGAGTGCCGGCCGATGAGCGCCCTCAAGCGTTGGACGCTCGGCGAAGTGGTGCGCGCGGCGGTCCAGGTGGGAGCCGGCGAGAACGCGGACACGCGTGTGATGCCCCGGGTGAAGCAGAAGTAACGCGGACGGAAACGGAGAACCGACATGATCGGAATGAGAACAATCCTCGAGGTGGCCGACAACTCCGGCGCGCGGAAGCTGCAGTGTATTCTGCCCCGTGGCGGGGACCTGGGTCTCAGGGCGGGCCTCGGCGACATCATCACGGCGGCGGTCAAGGAAGCGGCGCCTGAGTCGGCGATCAAGAAGGGCAAAGTGGTCCGTTGCGTGATCGTCCGGATGCGGAAAGAAACCCGCCGGAAGGACGGGACCTACATCCGTTTTGACAACAACGCGGCGGTGCTGGTGAATGAGTTGGGCGAGCCGGTGGGCACGCGTGTGTTCGGCCCGGTGGCCCGCGAGCTGCGTGACAAGCGGTTCATGAAGATTGTCTCGCTTGCTCCGGAGGTGATTTAGTGATCAAGAAGAAAGCGGCGCCGCCGCTCAACATCAAGCTGCGGAAGAATGACCAGGTGGTCGTGATCTCGGGCCGTGACAAGGGAAAGAAGGGCCGGATCATCGAAGTGGACCGGGAGCGGGGCCGTGTGGTCGTCGAGGGCGTGATGCTCGTCAAACGCCACACCAAACCCAATGCGCAGCGCCAGATCAAGGGCGGAATCGCCGAGCGCGAGGCCTCCATCCACGTGTCGAACGTGATGGCGCTCACCTCGGGCGGAGTCCCCACCCGGATCGGCTACAAAGTAGAGGAAACTCCGGCCGGCGTGCAGCGCTCGCGGATCGCCAGAAAGACCGGGGAGACGTTAGATAAGAAGTAGGATTTGAGTTATGCCCGCCAGACTGAGACAACACTACACAAGCAAGGTGATTCCGGCGCTCACCAAGGAGTTCAGCTATCCGAACGTGATGGCAGTGCCCAAGATCGAGAAGGTCTCGATCAATATCGGCATGGGCGAGGCCACGCAGAACGCCAAGCTCATCGACGGCGCCGTGGCCGAATTGGGCGCGATCGCGGGGCAGCGGCCGGTGGTTTGCAAGGCCCGCAAGTCGGTGGCCGCGTTCAAGGTCCGCGAGGGCATGCCCATCGGAGTGATGGTCACGTTGCGCGGGGACCGGATGTATGAGTTCATGGACCGGCTGATGAACGTGGCGCTGCCGCGCGTGCGCGACTTCCGCGGGGTCTCGTCAAAATCGTTTGACGGCCGCGGCAATTATACGCTCGGGCTGAAGGATCAGTTGATCTTCCCCGAGATCGACTACAACAAGGTCGACAAAGTGAAGGGCATGAACATCTGCATCACCACCACAGCCGGCACCGACGCCGAAGGTCTGGCGCTCCTCAAGCATCTGGGGATGCCGTTCCGGCAGCAGTAGAGAGGGATCCAACCACCGATGGCAACAACCGCCAAGATCGCCAAGGATGAAAAACTGAAGGCCAAAGTCGCGCGCGACCTGGCCGCCAAGAAGCGCACCCCGAAGACCGCGGTCCGGGTGCGGAACCGCTGCAGCCGCTGCGGCCGCCCGCGCGGATATCTGCGCAAGTTCAAGCTGTGCCGCATTTGCTTCCGGAATCTCGCCCTGGCGGGTGAGGTCCCCGGCGTCACCAAGTCGAGCTGGTAAGAGGAAAGACACGATGGTTTCCGACCCGATTGCAGATATGCTCACCCGCCTGCGCAACGCCATGCAAGCCAGGCACCCGAAAGTGGACGTCCCCTCGTCGAAGCTCAAGATGGAGATCGCCCGGATCCTCAAGGAAGAGGGCTATGTCCTGAACTACAAGCTGGTCGAAGAAGGACCGGCCAGGACGATCCGCATCTACCTCAAGTACACTCCGGCCAACCAGCCGGTGATCACGCACATGGAGCGGGTGTCCAAGCCCGGATGCCGGACCTACAGCGGCGGCAAGGAGATCCCGAAAGTCCTCGGCGGATTGGGCATCAATATCGTGACCACGTCGAAGGGCGTGATGACGGGCTCCGAGGCGCGCAAACAGGGAGTGGGCGGCGAGATCCTGTGCCGTCTCTGGTAGTGCCGAGGTAAATGAATTATGTCGCGAATCGGTAAAAAGCCAATCCAGCTTCCGAAGGGCGTCGACGTCAAAGTCGGCGAGAGGATTGAGGTGAAAGGGCCCAAGGGCACGCTCACCGTTCCGGTCCCCAAGGGCGTTGCAGTGCGGAACGACAAGGGCGTGGTGGAAGTCGTGCGCGAGGGCGACCAATACGCCGCGCTGCACGGGCTGACCCGGGCACTGCTGTCGAACGCAGTCACCGGAGTGAGCACGGGATTCACGCGCGAGCTTGAGATCGTTGGTATCGGATACCGTGTCGAGGTGAAGGGCCGCGTGGCGGTTTTCGCGCTCGGCTATTCACATCCGGTCGAATTCCTGCTGCCGGAGGGGATCGACATGAAGGTGGAAAAGCTGACCCAGATCATGCTTTCGGGCCACGACCGGGAGCTGCTCGGCCAGACCGCCGCCAACATGCGCGCGCTGCGTCCGCCGGATCCGTACAAGAACAAGGGTGTCCGCTACAAGGGCGAGCTGCTGCGCAAGAAGGTCGGCAAGGCCGGCGCCGGCGGCAAGGGCAAGTAAGAGGTAAGCAGATGATCACGAAACAGTCCCGTGATGAGCACCGGGTCCGGATCCATACCCGGATCCGCAAGAAGATCGCCGGCACCGGGGAGCGGCCGCGGATGGCCGTCCACCGGAGCTTGAAGCACATTTCCGTCCAGGTGATCGACGACCGGCAGGGTGTGACGCTGGCCGCGGCCAGCTCGCGCGAGAAGGGCGCGGCGGCTGGCGGCAACGTCGCCGGAGCCAAGGCGGTCGGAAAGCTCGCAGCCGAGCGGGCTCTCGAAAAGGGAATCAAGAGAATAGTCTTTGACCGCGGCGGATATCTTTACCACGGCCGGATCAAGGCCGTCGCGGATGCCGCCCGCGAAGCCGGACTGGAGTTCTAACCGACATGCCCGCTCCCATGATAAAGAAGCTGGACGCACAGAACCTGAACCTGAAGGAACAGGTGATCGCCATCAACCGCGTGACCAAGGTGGTCAAGGGCGGCAAGAACCTGAGTTTCGCCGCGCTCGTGGTGGTGGGCGACCCTTCCCAGAAGATCGTCGGTTTTGGCACCGGGAAGGCGCGCGAAGTTCCCTCGGCAATCAAGAAGGGAATCGAGGCGGCCAAACGGAATCTGCGCAAGGTCCACGTGCTCAACCACAGCATCCTGCATCAGGTGCTCGGCCGGTTCGGGTCGGGCCAGGTGCTGTTGAAACCGGCTCCGGCCGGCACTGGCGTGATCGCCGGCGGCCCGGTGCGCGCGGTCATGCAGGCGGCTGGAATTCCGAATGTGCTCACCAAGTCGATCGGATCGCGGAATCCGCACAACATGATCCGGGCGACGTTTGCCGCGCTCGACCAACTGCGGGACCGCCAGGAAGTCGCCGACCTGCGTGGGATCGACAAAGGAAAGCTGGGCTAATCCAATGGCGGAAGGCAAAATCAAAATCAAGTTGATCGGTTCGCCCATCGGGCGGATCGAACCCCAGAAGCGCATCGTCCGCTCGCTCGGGCTGCGCAAGATGCAACAGGTGGTGGAGCGGCCGGACACCGCGAATTTCCGCGGGATGGTAAGGAAGGTCCCGCACCTGTTGGCGATCGTCGAGGAGTAGACGCAATGAATCTCAGCCAACTGAAACCGCCCGCTGGACAACAGAAGAAGCAGCGCCGTGTAGGTCAGGGTATGGGCTCGCACCGCGGCAAGTACTCGGGCCGCGGAGCCAAGGGAGCCAAGTCAATTTCGGGTTATTCGAAGATGCGCGGATTCGAGGGCGGCCAGATGCCGCTCCACCGGCGTCTGCCCAAGCGCGGATTCACGAATCCGTTCAAGAAGGAATACGCGATTCTCAACGTCGGCCGGCTGGAAGCGCTGGAAGGTTCGAGCTTCGATCCCGGGTCGCTGACCAAGTCGGGCGTCGTCAAGAAGCTCTACGACGGGCTCAAGATCCTGGCCGGAGGCGAGATTAAGCGCGCCATCCACGTCAAGGCTCACCTGTTTTCTCCGGCGGCCGAGGCCAAGATCACCGCGGCTGGCGGAACTATCGAAAAGATCCCCGCCAAGGCCCCCAAGACCGAATCGAAATAGGCCTCCATGAATAAGTTCTTCGAAGCCGTCGCGAATGTGTTCCGTATTCCGGATCTGCGCAATCGCGTCCTGTTCACTCTCGCGCTGCTGGCCGTCTACCGGCTCGGCGCCCACATCCCGACCCCTGGGATCGACGGCACCAAGCTCGAAGCGTTTTTTGAGACGAACAGGGACAGCTTCTTCGGATTCCTGGACATGTTCTCGGGCGGACAGTTCCGCCGCCTCACGATCTTCGCCCTGGGCATCATGCCCTACATCACGGCGTCGATCATCCTCCAGTTGATGACGGTCGTGGTGCCTGCGCTTGAAAAGCTTTCCAAGGAAGGCGAGATCGGGCGGCGCAAGATCACTCAGTGGACCCGTTATCTCACCGTGATCCTCTCGTTCTTCCAGTCGGCCACGATCGCCACCGCGTTGCAGAACGCCGAGGGCGGCTTCGTGATCAATCCGGGCTGGGGATTCATCGTGCTCACCATGATCAGTCTGACCACCGGGACCGCGTTCATCATGTGGCTCGGGGAGCAAATCAGCGAGCGCGGCATCGGCAACGGCATGTCGCTGATCATCTTCGCGGGTATTGTGCGGGGACTGCCAGATGCGATCTTTGAGATGTATTCCAACCTCCGGACCGGCCAGTGGAGTGTCATTCACATCCTGGTGATTGTGGCGGTGATGGTCGCCGTGGTCGGCTTCATCATCCTCGTTGAGCGCGGCGAGCGGCGGATCCCGATCCAGTACACGCGGCGCGTGGTGGGGCGGAAGATGCTGGGCGGACAGACGATCCACATGCCGCTCAAGGTCAACGCGGGCGGTGTGATCCCGGTGATTTTTGCGTCGTCGCTGCTGGCGATTCCCGCGAGTTTCCTCAGCTTTGACCTGGTGAAGAACAATGCCTGGCTCCGGGGGATGCTCGAATCGATCAGCTACTCGATGCCGTTGTATTTCATCCTCTACACGGTCCTGATCATTTTCTTCTGCTTCTTCTACATCTCGATCATTTTCAATCCCAAGGAAGCGGCCGAGAACATGCGGAAGAACGGCGGGTCGATTCCAGGGATCCGGCCGGGGAGCAACACATCGGACTATCTGAACCGGATCCTGACGCGGATCACGGTGGTCGGCGGACTCTACCTGGCGCTGCTGTCGATCATTCCGGAAGTGATGATCGGCGGGGTCAAGCTCCAGCGGCTGCCGCTGGTCGGGAACTGGATCGATACGTATTTCCCGCGCTGGCTGCTCGACGGCCTGGGGGTGAGCTTCTACTTCGGCGGAACCTCGCTTCTGATCGTGGTCGGCGTGGCGATGGACACGGTGAATCAGGTGGAGGCGCAACTCATCATGCGCCACTACGAGGGATTCACGCCGCGCGCGGGCCGGATCCGGGGCCGGCGGAGCGGATTCTGATTAGGTTACACTAGTGTATAAGCCCACTCTCGCCCCTCGTTCCGCACAATGATCACTCGTAAGACTCCCGCAGAGCTCGAGAAGATGCGGGCCGCTGGCCTGCTCGTTCATCGTGTGCTCAAATCGCTGGAGGAGATGGTGGTCGAGGGCGTCACCACCTGGGAGCTGGAAGTTGCGGCCGAGCGGATGATCCGCGGCGCGGGCGCGCGTCCGGCGTTTAAGAACTATTTTGTCCAGGCGGTGGGCCAGCGGTACAAGTTTGTGCTGTGCACCTCGGTGAACGACGAGATCGTGCACGGGATGCCGTCGCAGCGCTGTATGCTCAAGCGCGGCGACATTGTATCGATTGACACCGGGGTTGAGTTGAACGGGTTCTTCGGGGACTCGGCGATCACCGTACCCGTAGGCGAGATTTCACCCCAGGTGAAGAAGCTCCTCACCATCACGCTGGAGTCGCTTGAGCAGGCGATCACCCAGGTGCGGCCGGGCAACCGGCTGTTTGACGTGTGCGGAACCGTGGAACGCTGCGTGACGGACGCGGGCTTCACCGTTGTCCGTGAGTTTGTCGGACACGGTATCGGAAGCCAGTTGCACGAGGATCCGCAAGTGCCGAACTACGTGGACCGCAAGAACGAGAATCCGCGATTGAAGGAAGGCATGGTGCTCGCGATCGAGCCTATGGTCAACGCGGGCAAGCCGGAGAACTACGTGGGGTCGGACCGCTGGACCGCGCGGACCAAGGATGGATCCTACTCTGCTCACTTCGAGCATTGTGTGGCGGTGACCGCCAACGGTCCATGGGTGCTGACCAGGCCGTGAAGGGAATCGAGATGTGGAACCGCGTACGATCCTTGGAACCGTCATCGAACTGCTGCCCAGCCTCAAGGCGCGGGTGGAGCTTGAAGACCGGCGCCGGATTGTCGCGCACGCCGGGGCGGCGAGCAAGGTCAATTTCGTCCGCTTGCGGCCGGGAGATCAGGTGGCGGTGGTGATATCGCCCCAGGATGAAACACGAGGAAGAATCGTCAAGCTGCTTGAACCCCAGGTCCGGGGCCGGAGCCGGGGGATAGCGGAAGGAAGCCAGGAATGAAAGTCAGAGCATCGGTGAAGACAATTTGTGAAAAGTGCAAGCTGATTCAGCGGCACGGCGTGGTCCGCGTCATCTGCGTGAATCCGAAACACAAGCAGCGGCAGGGTTAACCAAGGAACGAGGAGTATCGAATGGCGCGTATCGCAGGCGTGGATTTGCCCCCGAAGAAGCGGGCTGAAGTCGGACTGACCTATATTTTGGGAATCGGGCGGACGCGGTCGAAGTCCTTGCTCTACCGGGCTGGGATCTCGTTTGACAAGAAGGTCGGCGACCTGACGGAAGAAGAAGTAAACCGGCTCAGGACGATGATCGAGGAGGAAGGCTCGATTGAGGGCGACCTCCGCAAGGAAGTCTCGCTCAACGTCAAGCGCCTGATCGAGATGGGCTCCTACCGCGGACTCCGGCACCGCCGGTCGCTCCCGGTCCGCGGCCAGCGCACCCACACCAATGCCCGCACCCGGAAGGGTCCGCGCAAGGGCACCGTGGCCAACAAGAAGAAAGCCGGCAAGGCGTAGGGTTCAGGGAAGCATCGAAACATGGCGAAAGCACCAGCAAAGACCGCGGCGAAGGGCAAGAAGAAGGCCTTCAAGAAGCGCGAGAAGAAGCACATTCCGCTTGGCAACGTCTACGTCCAGGCATCGTTCAACAATACGATCGTCACGATCACCGACCAGGTTGGCAACGTGATCTGCTGGTCGAGCTCGGGATCGCTTGGCTTCCGGGGATCGCGCAAAGGAACTCCGTTCGCCGCTCAGCAGGCCGCCCTCACTGCCGCCACCAAGGCGAAGGAGTCCGGGCTGCGCACGGTCGACGTCTACGTCAGCGGTCCTGGCGCCGGGCGCGAGTCGGCGGTCCGCGCGCTGGGCTCGGCGGAGATCTCGGTCCGCACGATCCGCGACACCACACCCATTCCACACAATGGCTGCCGTCCTCCGAAGCGCCGCCGCGTTTGATCCGGCGCGAGGTCCAGCCCAACCCATCCATCAAGCAGGAAGAAGGGCAATGCCTGTAAACTGCACCTCATCCACCAGATAAGGTATAAGGAGAAGAGACACTTGGCTCGTTATATTGGTCCTGTCTGCCGCCAGTGCCGGCGGGAGGCAACGAAACTCTACCTCAAAGGCGAACGCTGCCACACGGAGAAGTGCGCCATTGAGAAGCGGAACTTCCCGCCCGGACAGCACGGCAAGGACCGCAAGCCCAAGATCATGGGCTATGGGCTGCAGTTGCGCGAAAAGCAGAAGACGCGCCGTATCTACGGCCTGGGCGAACGCCAGTTCCGCAATCTGTTCGAGAAGTCTGCCCGGATGCAGGGCATCACCGGTGAGAACCTGTTGAGCCTGCTCGAGCGGCGGGTGGACAACGTCATCTACCGGATGGGCTTCGGCACCTCGCGGTCGCAGTCGCGGCAACTGGTCCGGCACGGCCATATCCTGGTGAACGGGCGGAAAGTGAATATCCCATCGTACGTGGTTGATAACAACGACACGGTGGAGGTTTGCGACAAGAGCAAGAAGAATCCGACCATCCTCGCCGCGCGCGATGCCACGGCGCATCAGCCAACCCCGAATTGGCTTGATGTCGACCGGGACGCGCTCCGGGCTCGCGTGATCGCGCTGCCCAAGCGCGACGAGCTGGTCCAGATACAGATCAACGAGCAACAGATCGTCGAGTTGTACTCGAAGTAACCCACGGAAAGGAGCACCACGGTTTGTTCAAGAACTTTCAGAAGCCAAAGAGGCTGGTCGCCAACACGGAGACCCTCACTGACCGGTACGGCATGTTTTGGGCGCAGCCGTTTGAACGCGGATTCGGCACCACGATTGGTGTCGGGCTGCGGCGTGTTCTGCTGAGCTCGATCGAAGGTTGCGCGATCACGGCGGTGCGCATCGACGGTGTGTCGCACGAGTTCAGCCCGATTCCGGGCGTGGTCGAGGATGCCACCGACATCATCCTGAACCTCAAGCAGGTTCCGTTCAAGATGAACGGCGACGGAGTGTTCAGCGCGCGGGTCCGCGCCGACCAGGCGGGCGAGGTGCTTTCCGGGGCCATCGAGACCAGCCCGGAAGTGGAAGTGCTCGACCGGCATATGCACATCGCGACGGTAAGCGAAGGCGGCAGGCTCCAAATCGAGATGCGTCTGCGGCAGGGCCGCGGCTACGTTTCGCAGGACCGGAATTTCGATGACGACCTGCCGGTGGATTTCATGCCGATCGATTCGGTCCACTCGCCGGTGCGCAAGGTCAATTTCCATGTCGAGAATGCGCGCCTGGGCCAGATGACGGACTACGACAAGCTGACCATCGAAGTCTGGACCAACGGTGCGATTTCGCCCCAAGACGCCATCGGCCAGGCGGCCAAGCTGCTCAAGGATCACATGGCGATCTTCATCAACTTCGAGGAAGTCACCGAGCATGTCGAAGAGCCGGCCGAGCGCGCCATCAACCAGATGAACGAAGTGCTCAACCGGTCGGTGGAGGAGTTGGAGCTTTCGGTGCGGTCCTACAACTGCCTGAAGAACGCCAACATCCAGACCATCGGCGACCTGGTGCAAAAGACCGAAGCCGAGATGCTGCGGACCAAAAATTTCGGACGGAAGTCGCTCAACGAGATCAAGGAAATTCTCGGCAATCAGGGGCTGTCGTTTGGCATGCGGTTCGATTCCCAGGGCCGGCTGATTTCGCCGTCCGGCGCGCCGGTCTCGCTGGCCGGAGATTCCGCGGAAGGATAACGACGATGAGACACGGTAAAGCTGGATTCAAACTGAAGCGCGACGCCTCGGCGCGGCGCTCGCTGCTGCGGGGCCTGGTGACGAGCATCATCTCGGGTGAGACCGAGCGCGTGATGACGACGGTTCCGAAGGCGAAGGCGGCCAAGCCTCTGGTCGACAAGATGATCACTCTGGCCAAGGCCGACACGCTGCATTCGCGGCGTCAGGCGGCGTCGTTCCTGCATACTCCGGAAGCGGTGAAGAAGCTGTTCGACAAGCTGGGTCCGCGGTTTTCGAGCCGGAATGGCGGCTATACGCGGATCGTGCGGCTGGGCTGGCGGAAGGGCGACGGGGCGGAGGTGTGCATGCTCGAGCTGGTCGACGCCAAGCTGATCAAGCGGGCTGAGGAGAGGAAGAAGCGGCGGGAAGACGCGCTGAAGGAGCAAGCGGAAGGCGGACAGCCCGAAAAGTAGGGCCAACTTCCGCATCACTTCTTGACGGCACCCTGCGACGGGCGCCACGGTGGTAAGGCTGGGACGCGACAATGGTGACCGGTGCTGACCCTTCGTGACCTCATCCTGTTCAACATCGCCGCCGTCATCGGCATCCGCTGGCTGGCCGCCGCCGCACATGCCGGACCCGGAACCCTGACCCTCTGGGCGCTGGCTGCGGTATTCTTCTTTGTTCCCTCGGCTCTGGCCGTATCGGCACTCTCCCACGCCTTCCCCGGCCATGGCGGTGTCTACCTCTGGACCCGGGAGTCCTTCGGCCCCTGGCACGGATTCCTGTGCGGCTATTGCTACTGGATCAGCAACCTGTTCTACTTTCCCAGCCTGGCCGTTGCCGGAGTCGCGATGACGCTCCAGTTCGCCGGCCAGAGCGAAAACAGGCTCTTGGTTGGCGGACTCTCGCTCCTGGTGATCCTCGCCGTTACAAGCGCCAACATCCTGGGATTGGGAGCCGCCAAGTGGATCGGCAATCTCGGCGGAACGGCCACCTATGCGGCCATGATCCTGCTGATCGCCACGGCTGCCGCGGTTTGGATCCAACAAGGTCCACGCAGCACGCTCAACCTCGCACCGGAGCTCGACTGGGGAAAGGTTAACTTCTGGCCCCAAATCGCCTTCGCGTTCGGCGGACTTGAACTAGCGGCATTCCTGCGCAACGAAGTCCGCGGCGGCGAGCGGACCGTCCGCCAGGCGGCGTGGACGGGCGGCGCAGCCATCGCGGTGTTCTACATGGCCGGAACGCTGGCGCTCCTGGTGATTCTGCCGGCGGCCGGAATCAGTGAAGTCACCGGTCTCACGCAGGCGGGCGCCGAGGCCGGGCGCATGCTCGGATCCCCGCTCCCTGGCCTCCTGCTTACCGTTTTCGTCGCGCTTGGGATCTCGGGCCAGCTCTCGGCCTGGATGGGCGGAACCGCCCGCCTTCCGCTCGCCATGGGAATGGACCGCTATCTTCCGCCGCGCTTCGCCGAACTCCATCCCCGGTGGCGGACCCCGGTCCTGGCGTTGATCCTTCAGGGCGGCGCCTGCTGCTTGTTCCTGATCCTGATGCAGCTCGGCGAAACGCTGAGAAGCGGATATCAATTGCTGGTCGACATGACCGTGATCACCTATTTCATCCCGTTCTTGTACATGTTCGGAGCGGCCTGGAAGTCCGGCCTGCGCTGGAGTGGCGCATCCGGGCTGCTGGTGACCTTGGCGGCGCTTGGATTCTCGTTCGTTCCGCCCGCCGGAACGCCGTCTGTGCTTCTGTTTGAGACCAAGCTCACCGGCGGCACGCTCCTGCTCATCGCTCTGGCGTGGATCTGGTATAAGCGGCGATGACATCGTACCCTGATTCTGTCCGCTACCTCTACTCGCTCGGCAACGAGATCAAGAGTCTCAAGCTCGGGCTGGAGACGATCACCGCGCTGCTCGACGCCATGGGCCGTCCCGACCGGGCATACCGCTCGATTCACGTCGCCGGGACCAACGGCAAAGGATCCACCTGCGCGATGATTGAGTCCGGCCTGCGCGCCGCCGGATTCCGCACCGGCCTCTACACCTCGCCGCACTTGAGCGAGCCCACCGAGCGGATCCGCATCAATGGCGTGCAGGTCTCCGCCGCGCAGTTCGCCGCTGCTTTCGATCATGTCCACCGGATCGCGGACCCGCTGTTCGAAGCCCATCCCACCTACTTCGAGACCGTTACCGCGATGGCCTTCCACCTGTTCCGCGAGGAACAGATCGAATGGGCTGTCGTCGAAGTAGGCCTCGGTGGGCGTCTCGACGCGACCAACGCGATCCGGCCGGACCTCACCGTGATCACGCCGGTTGATTTCGATCACGAGGCATGGCTGGGTTCGAGTCTCGATGCCATTGCCGGTGAGAAGGCGGGGATCCTCAAACCCGGTGTGCCGTTGGTGCTCGCCGCGCAGCACGGGGAGGCGCGCGCACGGATTCTGCGCGAAGCACAGGCGAAGGGCGTACCCGTCCTGGAGGATCGCGCCGCCGGACCGGTATTCACACCCGAGGGCTGCAGCTTTGACTGGAACGGGTTGCGCATCGAGTGCGGACTGGCGGGGGACCACCAGGTGCAGAACGCCATCACCGCCGCGGTCGCGCTTCATCACTCCGGAGTCCCGCCTGCCGCGATTCAGAGCGGACTCCGCACGGTGTCCTGGCCCGGGCGGCTCGAACGCGTCTCCCGGAATCCGGATGTGATTCTCGACGGCGCACACAATCCCGCCGGTGTCCGGGCTCTGGCCGCCTACATCCGCCGCTGGTGCGCGGACCGCCGGGTGTGGCTGGTCTACGGCACAATGCGCGACAAAAGCATCGAGGAGATCGGCGACATGCTCTCGCCAGTCGTGACGGAGGTGATTCTCACCGCGCCCGATTCTCCACGCGCGCTGCGGCCCGAAGCCGTGGCGGAGATCTTCGATCATCCCTCGGTCCGGATTGCGCCGGATCTGAGGGGCGCGCTCTCGCTGACAGCGGCGGCCTCTCCTCAGGATGTGATCTTCATCACCGGATCCCTGTTCCTGGTGGGTGAAGCACGGGCGCTCTTCGTAAAATAGAAGCAGATGCCGCCCGGGAAATGGCTGCGAACCTACATCATCACCCCACCGTTTTCCGCCTTCTGTTTCGCGATGTTCTGGCTGACGGGCGTGTTGATCCACCCGTTTGACCGCACGCGGCGCATGGCCCATCATGTGGCGCGGTTCTGGTCGCACCTGCTCTTGCGGACCGCGGGGATCCGGATCCACACCGAAGGCTTGGACCACATCTCGCCGCCGGCCTGCTACGTGCTGGTGAGCAATCATCTGAGCCTGGCGGACACACCCCTGATGTGCGCTTATCTCCCGGGACTTTTCCGGTTCATGGCCAAGGAGTCGCTGATGAAGGTGCCATTGATCGGCGGACACCTGCGGCGGGGCGGCCATATCTCGGTCGCGCGTGATGACGCGAGGTCCGCGGTGCGGAGTCTCGCGGTGGCGGCCAAGCTGATTGAAGCGGGGGAGGGCTCCGTCCTGATCTTCGCTGAAGGAGGCCGGTCGGAGGGAGAGATCCGGGCGTTCAAAGGCGGGGCCGCGCACCTGGCGATCAAATCCCACGTGCCCGTGGTTCCGATGGCCATCGCCGGGACGGGCGAGGTGATGCCGAAAGGCGCCAAGCTCCTGAGGCCCGGTGCGATCGCCCTGATCGCGGGTGAGCCGGTGGACACGCGAGGCATGACGCCAGCCGACCGCGACTCGCTGACTACCGTGCTCCAGGACCGCGTGGCCGCGCTGTCACAGCGCGCGGCCACAGTGATCGGCCGGGGTTGAGACCAGCCCGGCGTCAGGCTCCCGCGGCAAACCTTTTAT
>Ga0194132_10003715_pt1 | contig 26783 bp, 21 predicted proteins | sample TA2KigOf80mmetaG_FD_148612 | JGI IMG/M metagenome (GOLD analysis project Ga0194132, IMG submission 148612) | Freshwater microbial communities from Lake Tanganyika, Tanzania - TA2015054 Kigoma Offshore 80m | ecosystem: Environmental > Aquatic > Freshwater > Lake | place: Tanzania: Lake... | reverse complement strand
TTCCGTCTGAGCTTGCGATTCTTCCACCTGGCCGAACGCGCCGAACAAAACGTTGAACGCTGAGCGGTTCATCGCTCGACACATCAGAAGCGAGAGAATGAACCCCGACGATCCATCGAGCGAGCCGGTGATGATCTGAATGCGGTTGGCGAGAACGAAGCCCATGGCAGCGTCCGCAAGCCCGGCGTAGGAGTTCAAGAGCGCGATCACGACCGGCATATCCGCGGCGCCGATCGGCAAGACCAGCAAGAACCCAAACGCCAGCGCCAAGATCACCAGCACGACAAACAACACGCTGACACGCGGATCGTACACGAGGTAAACAAACGAGCCGACCAGGACGGCCAGCAGTAGAAAGTTGCAGATGTTCTGCCCCTTGTACGTGATCGGAGCGCCGGGCAGTAGCTCCTGCAGCTTGGCGGCGGCCATCAGGCTCCCAGTGAACGTCAACGCGCCGATGACGACTTCGAAGCCGAGCGCGGTCATTTGCACACCGCCGATATCCTCGTAATGGCGAATGTACTCGGAGATGCCGACGAGCGTGGCGGCCAGCGCGCCGAGCGAATGTGAGAGTGCCGTCCGCTGAGGCACCGCGGTCATCGGTATCTGCAAACCCATCGACGCGCCGGCTACAGTGCCGATCAACATGCCGACCCCGATCCAGACGTAGCCGATCGGCTTGATTTCCGGATCGAACAAGGTTCCTGCAATCGCCAAGGCCATGCCGAGCTCAGCGAGAAACATTCCCTTGCGAGCATAGTGAGGCGAGCAAAGCCCTTTGAGCCCGAGAATGAACAACACCGCCGACACGATATAGACGTAGGTCAGGGCCGTGCGTGGATTGACAACCTTCTCGACAATCAGCCAAATCAGGATGCCCAGGCCGAGTGCAGAGAGGACGCAGAGGATCGGGACCGCAAGATTCTCCAGCGAGTACCACTCGTCCCCTTCCGTTTCCTTGCCTTCCTTGAACATCTTCAGCATGCGATCGGTGATGAGAAACCCGCCGACGACATTGGTGCTGGAGCACGCCACCGCGGCGAAGCCGAGGAGCGTACTCGTCCACGAATACTCGGCCCCCGCGACGACGAGCGAACCGATGAGCGAGATGCCAGAGATGGCGTTGGTCGCCGACATCAACGGCGTGTGCAACAGCGGCGGCACCCGCGTAATGATGTGAAAACCGAGAAACCCGGCGAGAAGGAAGATGTACAAGCCGATTTCGAGATTTACTTGCTGCAAGATTTGTTCGGCCGTCATCGTGATGTACCCTCACATGAAGTTCATCGGAAGCCCAACGTAAGCAAATCGATCGCCCCTTACGGGGCTCGGCTCGCCGCCGCCATGGCCGTCTTGATCGCGTCGTGGACGATCTGGCCCTGGTGGGTCGCCAGGGGACCGCGGATTACGTCGTCGTCGAGATTGAGATTGAGCTTGCCGTCCTTGACCATGATCAGAAGGAAGTTGACGAACGTGCGGGCCAACATCGAGCTGGCGTGGAAGGCGAGCGTGCTGGGGAGATTGGTGAAGCCGACGATAGTGACGCCGTGCTGGACAGTTTCCTGACCGGGCTGGGTGAGTTCGCAGTTCCCGCCCTGCTCGGCCGCCAGATCGACGATGACCGAACCGGGCCGCATCGCCTGGACCATGGCGGCAGTGATCAGCGTCGGCGCCTTCTTGCCGGGCACGAGCGCGGTCGTGATGACGACATCGGCCGCGGCGACCGATTTGGTCAGCAATTCCTGCTGTTTGCGAAGGAACTCATCGGTTTGCTCCTTGGCGTAGCCGCCCTTGCCTTCTGCGTTTTTGGTATCGAGCGGCAATTCGACGAAGCGAGCGCCCAGGCTCTCGACCTGCTCCTTGACAGCGGGCCGAGTGTCGAACGCTTCGACGACCGCACCGAGCCGACGGGCCGTGCCGATCGCCTGGAGTCCCGCGACGCCGGCGCCGAGGATGAAGACCTTGGCCGGCGTCAGCGTCCCTGCGGCCGTCATCAGGAGCGGAAAGAACTTGGGCAGCCGGCTCGCCGCCAGCAGCACCGCCTTGTAGCCCGCCACCGTGCTCATCGCGCTCAAAGCGTCCATCGGCTGGGCGCGTGTGATGCGCGGCATCAACTCCATGGCGAAAGACGTTACCCTCCGCGCCGCGAGTGCTGAGAGAGCGTCGAATTGTGAATAGGGCTGCAGCAAGGCGATCAGAACGGCGTCTTCGCGAAGCAGGCCGACTTCATCAAGCGACGGCGGCTGGACCTTTACCACAATATCGGCCTCGGGGAGCACGGACGCCGATATGCGTGCGCCCTTCTCTTCGTACGCCGCGTCGAGGAACCCCGCAGCCGTTCCCGCACCGGTTTGGACAACGACGTCGAGCCCCGCCTTTTTCAACATGGCGACCAGGTCCGGCACAAGGGCCACACGTCGTTCACCGGCAACCGTTTCCATCGGCACGCCAACAATCATGGCCGTTTCCCTCCGACACCGTGGGCCCGCCGCTTACTTCGTGCGCGGCTCCTTTTTCTTTTGCCGCTGATCGTAACGCACATATCGGTACTTCGATTGCTTGTAAACTTCGTCCACCAACGCGAACAGGCCTGGGTCGTATTCCTTTAGCTTCTCGCGTGTGTTAGCGCCGAACTGTGGGCGCATGCAATCGAAGTACGCTTGAGCGCCTTCGGCCCAGTATTCGGCCGGATTTGTGGCGACATACGTGCCTTTCCAGAGCCCCTTAGACATCGCACTGTCGTACGCTTTTTTCAGGCGTCCGTTGAATGTCGGATCGACGATGCGCATGCCGTGCTGATGGATGGCGTGGTTGAACTCGTGGATCAAGATGTTCTCTTGCCGATAGCGATCGTTCTTGAGCGTGAGGAGATTCTCCTCGCCGCAGGAAGACAGTTTGCCGCCCAGGCCGCGGGCGCGCGTGCCCCAGTTGGTCTTCTTGTCGTTCTTGAGGTGCCGCTGCTCCGGGACGTCAGTGGTCATCTCGGTGGGGGCCATGACCATAAATCGGCAGCCCGATTTGATCATCGCCTTGAGGATGTGCTCGCGTTCACCGAGCAGTTTATCGATGAGATAACGTGCTTCGAAAAGAGCTTCGTCGGAAACCCTTGCCGAGCTGAGAATGGAGAATCCTTTGTAGTCGACGTGCTTTTTGTAATACGCCGTGTCGAGTTTGTAGCGCTGGATCACGTCATCCGGAATGGCGGTGACTCTTGCGTTCGGTTCGGCCTTCGCGGAGGATGCTCCGGACGGCGGCATGGCGTCATGCATTGCCTCCACGTATGCTGCGCCACCGGGGCAAAATGCCAAAACCATCAACAACACGATCGGCGATCGGTGCACCATTCCTGCACCTCCCAAGAATCATGTCACCGACATCTAAATAAAGGCGCATCCCGCTGAATTCGTCTTCGCTATTCTATGCCGCTTTCCGTTACTTCCCCGTCATGCCTCGACACATTCCGCAAAATCGTTATGAACGCTTCCGACGCTGGTCGATGATTACGAAAGTCACCCATTGCATGGAGGCATGGCCATGGCTCGGTCCGCGCGCGCTCGGGGTTCTTCCGTCAACTGGTTTACCTTTCTCGTCGGCGTGCCGCTCGGCGTCGGCGTTCTCTATCTCATCGATCACGGCCCCTGGCAGAATGAGCGCGTGCAGCGCTATGTGCACCATGAGGCGGAACAGGCCGTCGTTATCTTTTTCTGCTGTTGCATCGCCACGCTGGTCGGCAAGCTGCTGTCGGCTATGCGAGAACACTATGCCCTGGGACAATCGCTGCTGCCAAGTTGGGACGGCACTTCGATTCCCCTAAGCGATGTGATCCCGCTGCAGCAAGCGATGAGCCTCGCCAGTGATTCCGTGCGCGACACCTTCTTCGGACGACGCATCGAGAACGTACTCGGCTTCGTCGCAAATCGCGGTTCGACCGACGATCTCGACGATCACCTGCGCACGCTGTCCGACAACGACGCCCTCGCCCTCGACGGCAGCTATGCCATCAACCGCTTTCTGATTTGGGCCATGCCGATCTTGGGTTTCTTGGGCACGGTGCTCGGCATCACTGAGGCGATCACCGGCATCAGCCCCGAACAACTCGAACGCGGGGCCGAAGGCGTTTCCAGCGGTTTGACCAAGGCGTTCGATGCGACCGCTCTTGCGTTGTCGCTCACGCTTGTCGCGATGTTCCTCAATTCGCTTCTTGAAAAGTTTGAGCAAGGGCTGCTGGAACAAGTCGATGACTTCGTCGATGGCGAGTTGGCTCATCGATTCGCCCGGACGTCGACGGAACACGGCAACTCCGCAGCGATGCAAGAATTACTCGAAAAACAAGCCGCGCTGTGGGCTGCCAGCATTGAAAAAGCCGAGAAACGCTGGAACCAAACCGGCCCGCAGCAGGAAAAGCTGGTGGCCGCGTTGCAGCAAGCGCTCGAGAACGCTCTGACGCGGTTCGGACAACGCATGGTCGAAACCGAGAAGAAGCTGCTCGAACGGCAACAGTCGGTGCTCGAAGCGCTCGCCAAGTTAGCCACGACACTGAAAGACACGGGGCGCGATCACCAACTCGCGCTCGCTCGCTTGACCGACGCCATCGGCCTGGCAGTCGAGATGATCTCGAAATCGCAGGCAAGCGAAACGGAGCTGATCCGCATGCAAGAAACGCTGAGCCAAAACCTCGTTCTGCTGGCGAACTCCACGACGTTCGAACAGGCCGTCGAGAGCTTGACGGCGGCGATCCACTTGTTGACGTCGCGCGTCAACCCGGCGCCGACCCAACCACGCCTGTTGCCGCTGGATAAGAACGCGGCCTGATGGCGCAACGCGAGTAACGCTCATTCGCCCGAAACGCTGCGCGAGCGCTAAACGAATACACGATTATCCGATGCGACGAAAAAGCAACACCCTGCAGGTCTCGACGTTTCCCTTTCTCGCTGTGCTCCTCTGCGCGATGGGATCGTTGCTGCTCTTACTTTTCATCATGGATCGCCGGGCCAAAATCGCGGCACGCTATCGCGTGGCCGAGGAAGTCAAGTCGCGTAAGGCCCGCAGCAAAGCCGAAGAGGACGCCCGCAATGCCGAATGGGAAAAGGCCCGCGAGCAGATCCATCTCTCACTGCTTGCGTCGCACGGCCAAGTCCAGGCGCAGAGTGAGAGCATTGCCATGCAACTGGATGAAATTCACAAGAAGCTCGCGACAAGCAAGGATCGGCAAGCCGACCTTCAAAAACACGTGCGCGATGAGGCCGGCAAGATCACACTCCTGCAACTCGAAATCGAATCCCAGCACAATCACCTGACGCAAGCTGACAAGAAAACGGCGACGTCCAAGGCCGAGCTATTGGAAGCCGCAAAGGAACTGGCCGAGCTGGAGTCGGCTTTTCACCATCTGAAGAAAGCACGCGCCAACGAAAAGCAGACTTACTCGTTGGTTCCCTATCGCGGCAAGCATGGCGACGCGCGTCCGCCCATCTATGTCGAATGCCGACGTGATGGCGTGATGTTTCATCCCGAAAAGAAAACACTGGCGACCACCGACCTTGCGTCCGACGCCTTTCGCGGCGAAGTCGAACGACGCCATGGTCCGCTGGCGACGCAGACATCGGCCAAGGACAAGCCGTCAGCGGGACCGTATGTGCTGTTTCTCGTACGGCCCGACGGCATCTCCAGTTACTACAAGGCCCAGTCGGCGCTGCGGGGGTATCCGCTTGACTTTGGGTACGAACTCGTCGACGCCGACTGGATGCTCGACTTCGGTGGGCCAGGAGTCAGGAGTCAGGGGTCAGGAGTCGGGAGTCAGGAGTCGGGGGTCAGGAGTCAGGGGTTAGGGCATGGGTCAGGCGGTCAGGGGTCCGTGGGGACGTTGCCGGGTTTGCCGATGCCGGGCGGCAACGTTGGGAGTGGGGGGCCGAGTTTGCTGCCGCCGATGGGCGTCGCGAAAGGTGGCATTGGCAACGCCGGGGGTGTCATGCTGCCGGCGCCGCCCGTCGCCGGAAGCGGATTGAATCCCGGAGTCGATACGGGAATCCCGGTTCGGCCTCCATCGTTCGTGCCGATCGCCAAGATCACGCCGCCCGTCCCGATCGCTTCGACGGGCGCCGGAAGGCCGACGGCCGGGTCATCCGACGTCAGCCCCATTCCCACGCCGATCCCGGGAAATAGCGTTTCCGGGGCGCGTGGATCGGAAATCCCGGCGCCGCCTTCTGCAAACGGCACAGGCGAAACACCGTCGCGTCTGCCGAGCTCGCCGTTCCCGTCTGATCCAGAGAAGAAACCCGCGCCGGTTCTGAGCCGCGTCCTTGGCAACCGGGATTTTACGGTTGTGATCGAGTGTCGCAGCGACACGGTGACGGTCTCGCCCGGCGGGTTCGCCTACCGCTGGAATGTCGTCAACACCAAATCGGCCGAGGACGCCTTGGTGCAATCGGTCGTGGATCTGATCGCGCGTCGGCAGGCGTCGGTGCGTCCGGGCGAGCCGCCCTACCGTCCGCTGATCCGGTTCCGCGTTTGGCCCGACGGCTTGCGCACGTATCACTCAGTGCACCCGCTTTTTGAGAATTTGAATGTGCCACGCTCCCGTGAAAATGTTGAAGAGTAGCAAGCCCAGGGGTGAGCGCAGCGAACCCCTGGGATGGGCCCGCGAGCACAAAAGAAGATGTTCCGTCGCCGAAGACCGCTGAAGGATGAAGCCATTCACTTCAGCTTCGATTCGTTCCTTGATCTAGTGACCAATGTCGTCGGCATCATCATCCGGCTGATCTTGGTCACCTGGATCGGAGCGCGCTCGTATCATGCGACCATGACCTGGATGGAAGTCGAACCGATCGCACCCAAAACGGCTCCTAAAGTCACCGACGATCCCTTGCACGCCCGCATGGAGCAAGCGAGCCGCGATCTTGACGACGCCAAGACGCGCTTGCTCGACCAACTCAAGATGGCCGGCGAATTGGACGTGTCGGCGCAGTTGACCGAAACTCAACTCGCGTCCTTGATGCGCCGACGCGAACAACTCGAAGCGGAACGAGCGCACCTTCAGGCGAAGGGCGTCCTGCGCGACGGCAAGCTGGTGCAGGCAAATCTTTCCGTCGAGGATGTCCGCAAACGCTCGCGAAAACTGCTCGACGAAATCAAACAGCTCGAATCGGCGCCGTCAAAAAAGAAGGAACTGAAGTATCACGCGCCGGTTAGCCAGGCCGTGCGCAGCGAAGAGCTGTTCTTCGAATGTAAGGCGGGCCGTGTGACGTACATCGATTTGCCGTCGTTTCTGGCGGAATACAAATCGTCGCTGGAGGAGATCTCCGGCGAGTTGAAAACGAAATGGCGCGTCGAGCGCGTAACGGCGCCGGTCGGTCCGTATCGGCTGCGCTATCTTGTGGAACGGGAGCGCTCGCCTCTGGACGCCGGCACGACGCCTGGCTCCGGCAGCTTTCGCTACGGCCTGGGCGCCTGGGAAGTCGAGCCCATCAGCGTCAATCGAGGTGAAACGGTGGAACAAGCGTTGCGCGAAAAATCGGAGTTTCGCAGCCTGGTCGACCCACTCGATCCGAGGCTCACGGTCGTGACGTTCTGGGTGTATCCCGACAGCTTCGAGCTGTTCCGCAAGCTGCGCGATCATCTCTACGAGCGTGGCCACGACGTCGCCGGGCGACCGCTGCCGATGGGCACACCGATCGCCGCGTCGAAGCACGGCAGCGCCTCGCGCGGGCAATGACTCTCACGGTGGGATGCGCCGTTCCTTCATTCTTGGTTCTACGAAGCCCGGCCTGCGGATACGTTTCACCGGGCTGCAACGAAATATTCGGACGCAACGTCCTGGCGTTGGTGACCATGCGTCGATTCGTTGCACAGGCACACTCACACACCGCCTCGTGAAATGCAACGAAACCGCGATTTTTTTGCGACTGACAGGGCGTCCGCCGTTCCGGCACGCCATACTGACGACCACGCTGTTGCCCTCCGAAAAGAGCTGCGTCCCCTTTGCGTTCGCCGTTTTCAACGTGCCACGACCCGTATTTTTCCGGGTTCTGGCACGTTAAAAACTTGCCCCACGTAGCTTGCCGGATAGCCGCTTACTGCGTGTGCGGCTCGTCCGGCCGAAACTGCGTGCGCTCGTGTGTGCCCTTGCGTTCCTTTACCTTGCGGCGAAACTCGTCGAGCACATCCTTTTTGGCACGCGACTTCGGCAGCGTCATCGGGATCTGAGCGGCGATCTCCTTGAGTTGAGAAAGCGTGAGTGCGTCCAGCGGTTCGATCTCCGCGTCGATCGTGGCGTAGTCCAACGTCGGATCGGTTGCGCGCTCGTAGAGCTGGCGGAACTTTGCCAAGCCCTCCGCCGGCGTGATCTTGGGCTCTTTCGGCGTACGCGGCCTGGCGGCGCGTTTGGCCGGCGCGGCGCTCGGCACGACGCCGGTGCGAACGTACTCATCGGCCAGGCGCAGGAAATCGTTGAACTCTGCAAGCGTCTTGGAGTGGAACGGCTCGAAGCACGCGACGAGGCGAGCGAGTTCCGCCATTACTTTGTCCGACGCGCCGGCGGACCGCGCCAGCGCACTGACTTGCCTAAGAAACTGTTGCAAGTCGGCCACGTTCATGCTGCACCTTTCTTTCCTCGATCTCGTCGACCAATGCCTCGAATATCGCCCGCACCCCCTCGTCATCGACCGCAAACGCACGCTCGTCGGCCGCTTCGGCGATGCGCGGGCTTGTCGGCACCCACCGTTCAAACAGATGCACGTCCGTGGGCCATTTGCCCTGGCAGTTCTCTTCGAGAATCTCCCAGACGCGTTTTTCGCGCTTGACAGGCGGATTCCTGGGATTGGCACGATTGCCGATAACGCCCGCCAACTCCAGGTCGGGACAGATGTTCTTCTGCTTCAAAATACGCAACCAGGTGAGCAGCCGCGGCACAGCCTCCGCCGACGTTCGATCGAGCAGCACCGGGATCAGCACAAAGTCGCAACAGGTGAGCGCGTTGATCGAAGCCGGAGTCCAGCGCGGCGGGCAATCGAGCAAGATCAGATCAAAGCGATCCTGAATCAAGGAATCGTGCAGAGCCGACCGCAGCAGGTAGCGCATATCGAATGCGTCGCGTTTCAAAAGCCAGCGTGCCTTGACGAGTTCTTCGACATCGGTGAGATGCTCGCTGGCAGCCAGAAGACAAGAGCCATCATCGCCCAGATGCGTGAGGTTATTCCAGGCGACGCGCGCGAAATCGGCGGACGCGTTGAGGACGTTCTCGATCAGCTTGCCGTCGCCGCGCATGAGATCGTGAACGTGCTCGAGCGGCAAGCAAAGGTTGGTCAAGGAAGCTTGCGGATCCAGATCAACGGCGAGGACTTTATTGCCTCGCCGCCGATAGGTCGCAGCGAGATTGGCAGTGAGACTGGTTTTGCCGACACCCCCCTTGAGATTGACGACGGCGATGATCGAGGCCTTGCGTTCCTTGGCTGGTCGAAACGGCGGGATCGGCGACCGCGGCGGCGCTTCCCAGATACGCCCCTCCATCGCCTCGATGGCTGCGGCCTGATCCGTGTATTCCGCCAGTTGCTTTCTGTACTTGCGAACGACGGTCACGGCTTTGCGTTTGTAGAGATCAAGGTCTTTGCGAAGGTCATCGACCTCCTTTTGATGGGCTTGGGTCCCGTTCGCCAGCTCCAAATGCTGCTCCTTCGACCGTTCGCACTCCGCCGTCAGTTCGTCGATGGTCGCTTGCAAATTAGCCTTCTCGCGTTTGTGCCGTTTCCGCGCGGCGGCCGCTTGCTGCTGCTCCGTCTGAAGCCTCTGCTCCAAGGCAAGATTGTCCCTCTCTTTTCGCGAAATCTCGGCGTCTTTGCGGGCGATCTCGATGTCCTTTTTCGCAAGCTCGGCCTCCGCGTCACTCGACGGAAAGAGCCAATGACGAAGTGTGAACGCGACGATGATCGTCACGATGACGCCGATGACGAATGCCGCGATTACTTCGGCCTCCATGCGGAAGAGATTCGCCAGGAAGTGAAAAAGGTCAAGCGGATTCTTGGGGAGTTCCGGCGGCAGATGGCAGTTGTTTACTAGCCCGCAGCGCAAGCAAGGGCCGGCCCTTGCTTGCGCTGCGGGCTTGTAAACTATATCCCGTACAGCGGTTCGTATTTTTTTCGCAGGTACGCGATCAACGGCCGATGGCTGAGCGGCTGGTTGGTGACGCGCAGGCACAGGTCGGCGGGGCGGTAACGCTGGCCGGGCTTGTGGATCTTTTCGTTGAGCCAGGTCTTCAAGCGTCCGAATCGGCCGGCCTGAAAATCTTCGTCGAGGCCGCCCAGGCTGCTGCTGGCTTGTTGCATGAACTGGGCAGCGTAAAGATTGCCCAGCGTGTACGTCGGAAAATACCCGAGACCGCCCATGCTCCAGTGGATGTCTTGCAAGCAGCCTTGCGCATCGTTGGGCGGCGTCAGGTCGAGCATTTGCTTGACCTTGTCGTTCCACGCTCCCGGCACATCCCCTGGTTTCAGATCGCCGGTCATCAGCGCCTGCTCCAGCTCGAAGCGGAGAATGATGTGCATGTTGTAGGTCGCCTCGTCCGCCTCGACGCGGATGAATGACTTTTCCACGTTGTTGATGGCGAAGTAGAAGTCGGCCAATTCGACATCGTCGAGCGTGCCGGGATAGGTCTGCTGCAAGCGCGGATAGAAATGGCGCCAGAACGGCAAACCGCGGCCGACCTGGTTCTCCCAGAGCCGCGATTGCGATTCATGGATGCCGAGCGAGGCGAAGCTTCCGGCAGGAGTGCCGAACAGTTCAGCGTCCAGACCTTGTTCGTAGATGCCGTGCCCCGCTTCGTGCAGGATGCCGAACAGGCCCTGGTTCAGTTCGCGCGGATGGTAGCGCGTCGTCAAACGGCAATCGCCCGGACCGATGCCCGAGCAGAACGGATGCACCGTGGTGTCGAGACGGCCCGCTTGAAAATCGAAGCCGATGGCGGCAGCGGCGGCCTGCCCGAAGATGTGCTGCCGATCCACTGCGAACTCGCGCGTGAGAATGTCCTTGCGGGGCCGTTTGCTCGATGCCGTCACCGCCGCGACCAGCGGGATCAAATCGGCGCGCAACTCCGCGAAGACGCGCGTGATCTGCGCCGCCGTCGCGCCAGGCTCATACTCGTCGAGCAAGGCGTCGTAGGGAGATTCCTTGTAGCCAACCGCCGACGCCTCTTCGCGTTTCAATGCAACGATCTTTTCCAACCACGGCGCGAAGGAGGCAAAGTGACTGTTCTTGCGCGAATCCGCCCAAACGTTCTGTGCCTGCGATACCGTCTTGGCAATCTCCTCGACCAGCCGGCTCGGCATCTTGACGGCGCGATCGTAGGTTCGGCGAATCTCGCGCACGTTCACCGCTTCAATCGCGTCCGTCGCCTTTTGCGCCAGCAATCCCTCAAGCTCGCCCAACAACTCGCCGATGCGCGGCGCCGTCAGCATGGCGTGCCCGGTCTTGGCGAGATAGCCCATCTGCTCGGCTCGGTGCCCTGCCCCCTTGGGCGGCATGTACGTGTGCTGATCCCAGCCGACGAGAGCGCCGATCGATTCGAGCAGCCGAAATTCGCGGAATCGCTGGATGAGTTCGACGTATGCGGGTTGTTGGTTCATGGCCGGACCCTTTCCGTTGACGACTCGTCCGGAGCGCAGCGCGTGTGGCGCACACGTGCGTCGGAGTCGGCTACGTCCCCTAGTCACAGGTCACGGTTTCTTTTTATTGATGCCATCAGATATGCGGATGTAGGAATCCCGCGCATGCGTACGAACGGTCCCGTCCGGGTCCTCTTCGATGAGCTGGCGCAAGAGGGGCAGCGCGTCGGCCGCGTCAGTGCCGAGATTGGAAAGCGCATAGGCGGCATTCTGGCGGGCTTCCGCGTCGGCGTCCTTCAAACATTCGATCAACGCTTTCGCGAGAGAATGTCGATTCTCTTCACTGCGATGGATCAACTCACCGAGCGCCACTGCCCGAACATGAGCGTTTCGATCCTTAGCCGCCGCCTGGATCGCGGGAAGCAGTGTGGCGTAGGTTTCCACGCCGAGCATGCGTATGCGCTGCATCACCGCCACGCGGACGATTGCATCGGGATCGGATCTCAACATCTCGCCCAAAACCGCCACGCCTTGCGCCTCGGGCCGAGCCAGCAAATCGACGAGCTGATATCGGACGTCGCGCGACTTGTCCTTGGTCAGCAGCTTCAATTCTTCAATGACGAGATGTCCAGCATGCGTGCGAATGGCGTGAAGCATCGCCAGTTTTACATGATCATTCTTGTCCTGAAGGCCCGTCTGGCGAATTTCCTTGGCATTCGGCCCGAACATCCAGCCGCTGAGTTCATGGATCATCTGCACTCGGAGACGCGCATCACCCATCTTGAATTTCCGAGCGAGGATCGCGTGCAATTGGTTGGAACCCTTCCACGTTTGCCGAAGCGCGTTGATGACCGCCTGGCGCACATTCGGATCGGGATCGTCGACCGCTTCCGCGAGCGCCAGATCCACCTTGTGCTTGCCCTTGAGATCGAGAACGAGCCCCGAGGCCGACTGCTCGCGCACGCCGGCGGATTTGTGCTTGATCCCATCAAGCAGGATCGGAATTGCAGGGTCGGCAAATTTCGGATCCATCCAGAATCCGGTGCAACCCTGCACGCGTAGGGCAAGATCCTTGTGCGTCAGGGCCGCTTTCAGAATCAGAATCGCCTCGTCCGTGGCCACGCTAAAAAGGACCAGGGCAGCCGCCGCGTTGATGCGCGTCCGATCGTCCTTGCTCTTGAGCGCCGCGAGCAGGGTTTCCTGCGGCCGCTCGCCGAGCACGGTCAGCACGTGATAAGCCCGGGCGCGAACTTCGGGGTGCATGTCGGTCAGTGCGAGCTTAAGCTGCGGCACGGCCGGTCCCGCACGCCGACCGAGAAACCCCAAACCCATCGCACATTGCACGCGCACTGCGTCATCCTCGTCCTGCATGCCGAAGCCGAGCGCGATCACGACTGGCTTGTCTGCGACCTGCATGAGCGCCAACCAGTTGGAAGCGACTCGGCGGACGTGAACGTTCTTGTCATTCAGTCCATCGACCAGAACCATGGCGCCGTCGCCGCCCATTTGCCCCAGCGCCTCAACCGCCGCCGCATGCACGGCAGGCCGGGCGTCTTTCATCCCCATCGCCGGCGCCGCAACGCGACCGATGCGCGCCAGGGCAAGCGCATAGTGCCGCGCGTGCTCGGTATCCTTGGCAAGGACGCGGTCGCGCAATGCAGGAACGGCGTTCTTGGCGTCTTCTCGTATGTCGCCCAGCGAGGTTGCGGCCGGCAAGCTGACTTGCGCATTGTTCGACTTCAACAGCTCGATCAGCGTCGGCACGGCCGGCGAACCTAAGCGCGCAATCGCATTGCTCGCGGACTGACGTACGTCTTCATTGGAATCCTTGAATGCTTGGGCAAGCGCCTTCGCCCGCGTGTAAGGATCGCCGCCGATGCGCCCCAAGGCAAACGCGGCTTTGCGACGCACCTCGGAGTCCGGGTCGGTCAGCCATGCGATTTTTTGCCTTGAGCCATCGCCATCGGAGGCGCCGCTGGTTCAGAGCAAAAATGAACGAGGAGGAAAGAGACCACCAAAAACGTGCGCAACATCTGTCACCTCCGGGGAACGTTTGCCTGATGATGTACAAGCCACGCTCGGTCATTTCGCAGTGTATCCGTCAGTTCACGGACGTCAACGAACTGCGCCTGAAATCTCGACCTTTCAAATACCGCAGCTGATAAGCCGCGAACGGCAGCGGTGACGATGTTACAACTCCCACCCGCGGCGGTACTCGCGCCGGATGAGCGCGTTCGCCTCCGGCAAGTTCGTGCAGCGCAGGTTCGCGGCGTCCCATTCGAGGCGGCGACCTAAGCGATACGCGACGTTGCCGAGGTGGTTCGCTTCCGTTAACCAACCGCTGTACTCGAAGTCGGCGAGCGTACGCAGGTTGCCCTTGGCGGCGTCGATCCATTCGCGGTGATGATTGGCGTTTCTCGGCAGCGTCGGATCGGGCCGCCGGAAATTCGCGAAGTCCCTCTCGGGCAGCAGAACGTGCTGACTGTAGTTCGACAAGAGCATGCCACGGGCGCCGATGAACAGGCAGCCGTCGTTCCACTGCGGAATGCCTCGGTCGCGCCAAATCTGCGGCTTCAATTCGCCCTGATACCAGGTGAGCCGGACGGCGGGTTGATCGCCGCGGGCCGCGTATTGATAGGTTGCGCTCATCGACGCCGGCGCCAGTTCGCGGTGAGGCGGCGGGCCGGACGCTTCGATCGTTTGCGGCGAACGCAGACGCAGCGCCCAGAACGGCAGGTCGATCCAATGGCTGCCCAGATCGCTCATCGTGCCGGAGCCGAAATCCCACCAGCGATACCATTTCGGGCCCGGAACGTACGTCGAATGGAACGGTCGTTCGGGGGCGGGGCCGATCCAGAGTTGCCAGTTGAGCCCGGCGGGAACGGGCATGACCTCCTTGGGCCGATTCTGCAGCGTCACGATGTCACGATTTCGCTTGGCCGCTTCGGGAGATTGCAAGCCCCAGGCGCGCGAGACCCAGACATGGACCTCGCGCACGCCGCCGATCGCGCCCCCCTGGATCAACTCGACGACCTGGCGATAGTTGTTGGTGGCGTGAATCTGGATGCCCATCTGCGTAGCGACCTTGGTGCGGGCAGCGCGCTCGCGAATCTGCCGGGCTTCCCAGATGCCGTGGGTCAGCGGCTTCTCGCAATAAACATGTTTGTTGTTAACCAGAGCGAGCATGGTAGCGAAGGCATGCGTATGCTCGCAGGTGCTGACGACGACGGCGTCGAACTCGCGCTGATGATCGAACAGCGTGCGAAAATCATTGCAACGCCGGGCTTTGGGGAACCGCGCCGCGGCGGCATCGACGGTGGCCTGGCTGACATCGCAGAGCGCGACGATGTTCTCGCCGCTGACGGCCGACAGATTCGCCGCCCCGCGCCCGCCGCAGCCGATTATGGCGATGCGGAGCCGATTCGGCGAGTTCTGGGCTCGCAAGATGCCGGGGACGCCAATGGCCGTCGCGGCGGCGCCGGCGGCGAGGAAGGTGCGACGCGTGAGTTTGCGGTTCATGATGTGTCCTTTCTGATAAATAGTCGTCTTATCCCGTAGGCACAAGCAGCCAGCTTGTGCCTCATGCCGGCAAGCTGGCAGCTTGCCGCTACGCGGTGCGAAAAAACGGCGACCCGAGCGCCTACGCCAGCGCCACTTGGCATCTCGGACATCCATCGGATACACACAGTGGACATAGCAACGACTTACACGATTGGCAATCGGCCAGGCTGATCATCTGTAATCGCCGGCCCGGGTCAAAATAGAAGTTCAAATTGGCCCCGCTATCGTGCTCCGCCTCATCGTCTTCCAAACTCTTTAGCCAATCCAGGAGCCAACCCTTCAGGATGCTGGCCGAATCTTCGCGCGACAAGTCCGGCTCAAGCCAGAGGCGATTCAGCTCCGTCGCACCTGAGGCCTCATTCAGATCGATCCAGTCGTACTTGCGCTCGGCACTTCCCTCCAAGAAGGCCCGAAGGTCGCGCTCCGAGAACAAATCGCCGCCGCCAAGATGCATGCAGGCAGGTCGCAGCGCGTGCACAAAATCTCCGACGCCTTCGCGGGCAACGGTAACGGCAAGCGCGGCAAACGCAAAACGAGCCAGCTTTGTCGACTGCTTCGGTAAACAAATGCCGCACCCGGCGCATTTGTCGATTGTCAACGTGTGCGGGAACACGAGATGCGGGTTCTTCTGTGTTACAACTCTCCAGCCCTTCGCGAGGTCCGGCGGCTTGAGCTTCGGTTTGGCGCTCCGGCGCGCCGCGATGGCGGTCTCGTCCATCGGCTCAGCGATCGCCTTTACCCCGCACAAAAAGCAAACGATCGGCTTCCCCTGCTTCTTGGTCGGAAGATGGTACTCCTTGCCGCACGCGCAGACATGGACGAATTGAATCTCCTCCACTTCCTCGACATCTTCTTGCGGCGGAGCGGCGGTATTCTTGCGCGGATCGCGCATCGGAATCGTGCGCGTTTGACAGTTGAAGCAGGTGAACGGCTTTCCCGCCTTTTTGACGTTAAGCTGATACTCTTTGCCGCACGAGCATGTGAACGGGAACAACATGAAGTGCTCCCGGTTACAGGCCGGAATGCCCGCGCGCGGTCAATGGGACAGTTGTGAATCGGCCGAATGCCGAATCATGGAAGCGCGGCGGGCCCACGTTGAATTGCATAAAGCCAAGAACGCGCTCAGAAAGCTCCGCGTGTGCTGAAGGCCCTTGATGGGCTCGCGAAATCTCGGCGGAGGGCGAGGATTGGAAGATACGGCGATTGTCGACTCCGCGTTCGAGTGTCTTCGTCCACGCGATGCCGGCGTCAGCGCCTTGGGGTAGACAGCAGTCATGAGTCGGGGAACAATCGCCTTGCCCCGGTTGCCATTCGGCGTCGAAAACGAGGATCGGTCTGCCGGCCTTGCCTTTCTTCTCGGGGACGCCCTTGTGGCAGGTCGCACATTTGAGGAGGTCGCCGACTTTGCGATTCGCGTGCCGCTTCAATTCCTTCTCATACGAATGGTGATGGCAACCGAAACACGTGTAGGCGGCATACCCCGAGGTCGGCTGCGTGGACACAAAGTTGTTGGCCTGTGGATGGCACAGCGTGCATGCGTTCGGCGCACTCTTGTTCTTCTTGTTGCCGTGGTTGATTGGAAATCGATGTCTGCCCTGGGCCAAGGTAGCGCCCTTCCAGGACGTCGTGGTGTGGCATTGCCAGCAGCTGATGCCGCCAAACTGCTTCGGGCTCATCGTATGGCTCGACGGCTCGGCATGACAGTCCACGCAGGATTGCTTGGTCCCTTTGAACGTGTTGTTCTTGTGGCACGACATGCAATCGGTGGACTTGTGCTTGCCCGTCAACTTGAAGTTGGTCCGTTCATCATGGTCGAACTTCGCTGAGACGAGAACTTCCTTGCTGAGCGTCACCGACTTCCAGTTCAGCGTCGAATGGCACGCCTGGCAATCGTTGCCGAACTTGCCCGGATGGCTTTTCTTCTCGTCCTGATCATGACATTTCACACATGACGCCGGCGTTCCCTTGAAGGTGTTGTTCTTGTGGCACGATTTGCAGTCGGCCGACTTGTGCTTGCCGGTCAGCTTGAAGCCGGTTTGATCGTGATCGAAGCTGGCCGACGCGAAAGCTCCCAGATTGACGGCGCTTGCCTTCCAGGTATCGGGCGAATGGCAGGAGCCGCACTGCAAGCCGCGTTTGCCCTGATGGACATCGTCGCGGCTATGGCACTCGGCGCATGTCTGCTTGGTCCCTTGATAAACGTTGTCGGTATGGCAGCGCGTGCAGTCCTCGATCTTGGCGTGTTTTCCGACCAGCGGGAACGCGGTGCAGGCGTGATCGAAATCGCGCATGTCGGTCAGCGAAGCGTGCGGACCTTTGTGTTCGGTGTGGCAATCGGTGCATTGCTGGCCGTTGATGAATTTGCCGTGCATCGCCTTTTGGCCGTCGAGCTGTGCGCGAATGTTGTCATGGCAGACCATGCAGCGGTCGGCCATCGTGTCGCTACTGAAGACGGACGCGTGACATGCGGAGCAGCTGGCGATCTCGGCGTGGGAGCCGACGCCTCCACGAGTCACGGTCTTGCGCGGCTGAGCGTGCAACGGGCCGGCGCTGAACATCTCTTGGCCAGACGTCGTGAGGAAAAACACGACGACCGCGACCGTGGCGACCGCGGCGATCTTTCCAAATCCGAATTCTTCGAGGCGATTCATGAATCGCTCCCTCGCTGACGGCTCGGGCTCGGCTATCTCAAGAACGTCGAGTAGTACAGCGCGGCGAACACGTGGATGAACGCCAGCGTAAAAAGCACTCCGCCAAGGGGCACATGAAACATATGCCAAAGGGCGAGCAGTTGCCTCGTTGCGACCAGAGCGTGAATTTGCAGCATGAGGCTGTAGTGTTCGTCGAGCAACGTCTCGAGCCGTTCGACCTCAGCGCGATCGGCGTGGTCGACTTTCGCCAGAGCCGCATGCACGCGTTGCGACTGTCGCCAACGCAAATAGGGGCGGGCCAGCACGATGTACCAGCCTTCGCCGAACGCCTCCGCGTCAATCATGAAACGTGCAACTTCGCCGAGCGTTCCGCCGATTTCCTGCAATTTCGCGTTGGCGTCGGCAATCTGCTGCTGCAGTTCGACGATCTCGACTTCGACGCCATCCAGGTCGCGCGGCGTCGCCGTGTAGATATATCGTCCAACGAAGCCGCTCAGCACAACCACGAGCATGACCAGCGTCAGCCAGCCGGCCAAGCCATTGAACTTCCCGGCTGTATGCAAGAGTACCAAATAGGGGCCGACAATACCAGTAAAAACATGTATGCGCAGCCAGATTCCGGTGGGCCCGTAGTTAAAGGCGCGCAAGCGTTTGCGCATCGTGTACAGCGTTTCGGTGGCGAGCATCAGCACAAAGCCGACAATGCCGAGCGTGTGCCCGGCAAATGAGCCCGGTCCCGGGATGCCGTGCCACGTCAGGATCGCGTAAACGATCGTGATGATGACGATGGCAACGACCGCGAAAACGATTTCGTAGGCGTAACGTCCCATGTTCCCTGTTTAGCCGCTCGCCTCTGGCGAGCGCAATGTTCGCGCTCGCCAGAGGCGAGCGGCTAAACACGTTTCTCCCATTCACGATAAAACTTCGCCAGTTGCGTCAACGCTTCGGCCCCGCCGGCGATCAGCGCGGGACGGATCGGCGTGATGTCGACCTTGCCGATGATCAACTGCTGCAACGGCCTTGACCACGTCTGATCGCCCATAACGAGGGCGCCGGCGATCGTGCAATCGCCGACAACCAGGCGAACACGATTGACGTCATCGTCGGCGCCGACGACCCAGCTCTTCGGCACGACGCGCCAGGCCTCGCTCTCACCGCGCGTGATGGCGACCAGATCTTCGTTGGCGGCGCCGCCGCTGACGGCGCCGATAATGGACACCTTCAGCCCCGCCAGCATGGTGACGTTGTAGGGAACGCCCTTGACGTACGGACGCGCGGCCCCGGCCATGTTGGCGCCGGCGATTCGGCCCTGCACGATCGCCGTCGGCCAAAGCACGTCCAGCGTCGGTTTCCCGCTCACCGGGTCGAACACCTCGGCACAGTCGCCGGCGGCAAAAACGTCGGGAGCGCTGGTTTGCAGGTATTGGTCCACCGCGATCCCTTTGCCGACCAGTAATCCAGCTTGTTTGGCCAACTCAATACGTGGCCGAACGCCGATCGCTACGGCAAGAACTTCGCAGGGAAAGTGCTTACCCGCTTGCGTTTCGACTCCGGTCAACCTGCCGTCCGAGCCAATCGCTTGCTTGACTTGCGTTTCGGTGTGGATTGTAATGCCTTCGTGGCGCAGGCGATCCATCACGATCTTCGATTCGGTTTCGTCAAGCACATCGGCCCAGTAGCGTGTGCTGCGAAGAAAGTACTCGACCTTCATGCCGCGTGCGTTGAGCCCCTCGGCGAGTTCGAGTGCCGTGATGCCCCCGCCCACCACGACCGCCGGATAACCGCTCCAGGCCATGGCGATGATCTTTCGGCAATCGTCGAGCCCGTCGAGCGTTACAACTCCGGCGAGGTTGCCTCCAGGGAACGGCGGGGGCACGGCGAGCGCGCCGGTGGCCAACAGCAAACGATCGTAGCGAACGCGCCGGCCGTCCTTGAGCACGATTTCATGCGTGTCACACGCCAACTTGTCGGCTTGGCCATGAACGCGTTGCAGATTCAGTGCCGCTACGTCTTCCGGCGTACGGATCGTCAGTTGCGATTCGGGAAAATCGTTGCGTAAGAAGTACGCCAGGCCCGGACGTGAATAGAATTCGTGCGGCTCTTCGCTCACCATGCGAATGACGGCCTGTGGATCGATTTGGCGAGTTGATTCCGCTGCACAGAGCCCGGCAATGCCTGAGCCGATGATGACATGCGTAGTCGGCATTCAGGTTCTCCGGAGCAGAAGCGCTTACTTCAACGTTAGCAAGGAAACGCGCTCAAACCGCAGGACACCGCGAGGGCAGCGATTCACGCACTCGGCACAGGTAAGGCAGTGGCTATCGCGGATCGGTTTGCCGCGCCATGCGAAGGCGCGCACGTCGATCTCCATAGGGCAGTTGTACGAGCACATACCGCACTGCACGCAATTCCCAGCTTCCGGCACGACCTGGGCCAGCGAAAGTGTCTCGTGCTTCGATGCCAGCGGCGCGTCCTCGAGTGCGAAGGTGTCCGGGACCGAGTCGGTGCTGCAGATATTCGGAAGGGGCAGCACCATCACGCACCTCCGTCAGAGCGTGAAGCGTTTACGAAGGCCCACAATAACCCTCGCTTACGCTTTACGATCTGATACGTCGTCGTTGTGTCATCTTACCAGATGTCTGGCCACAAATCGTTACATCGATTTAATGAAACCGTGCAACCTGCGGCGCAGGTATCATCTTCGACAGGAATACTCATGAGTAAAGTCTTTCCCGTTCTTGGAATTGCCGTCGCACTTCTTGCAGTCACGGCTAGCGGTCAAGATCCGCCCAAGAAGCCGCACAAAATAGAAGGGAGCTGGCTCGCCGTCGCCAGCAGCCGGGACGGCAAGGCGGTTCCTGAAGAAGACATCGCAAAGCTGCAACTCGTCGTCACCTTTACCGAGGGCAAATACAAGGTGACCATCAAGGACAAGGATAAGGATCGCGAAATCGAGACCGGAACCTACAAGCTCGACGAAACCAAGAAACCCAGTCGCCTCGATCTGACCGTCAACAAGACGCCCAAGTTGACACGCACGCAGGTCGGCATCTTCAAGCTTGACGGCGACAAGTTGATCGTGTCGGTCGCCGCCGCCGGCAGCAAGTTTCGTCCCGACAGCTTCGAAGAGGGCGAAGGCGTCGAAGTCACGACCTTCGTACGAACGAAGAAATCCGAGGAGTCGCCGCAAAAAGACGCAGAAACCAGAAAATGAAAATGCCGGATACGGTGAGCCAACGCAAACCAATCGCGGAAAATTGTGGGCCGAGTCTCCTATCGTCCCTCTTTCACCATCACTGCATTATCTCGATTCAGCAAAAGGGTCGAGTCTTTTCTCGAGTCGTTGCGTTTTTTCGCGGCCAATGATATTCAAACTACTCGGCACACAACGCACTTCAGGTAGTTTGTCTCCGGGCACATCGCCGACACGGGATGATCGGGCGCTGCGCCTCGGCTCTCCAGGATTTGCAGCGGCCGCCGCGCTTGCGACGCTTCCTGAGCGAGCAGGTCGTGCAACATTTGCCGTTCGATCAACCCCGAGCAGCAACACATCGCCAGAATGCCGTCCGGTTCGAGCGACTTGAGCGATTGCACAATCAACCGCCGATACCCGCGTAGGGCTTCGTCGATGGCTGCCTTGCTGCGGGCGAACTTCGGCGGATCGAGTACCACGACGCCGAACCGTTCGTTCGCCGCGACAAGTCGATCGAGTTGGCCAAAGACATCGCCTTTTTCAAAGCGGATGTTGGTCAGGCTGTTGAGCGTGGCATTGGCGCGAGCGAGTTCCAGGGCCGGCTCCGACGCGTCGATACCGAGTACTGAGTCCGCGCCCGCCCGCGCGGCGTGCAGGCCGAATCCGCCGGAGTAGCAGAACGCATCGAGCATGCGCCGGCCCACGGCAAGACGCGCAACCACCTGGCGATTGTCACGCTGGTCGAGGTAATAGCCGGTCTTCTGCCCCTCGCTCAGGTGGACGTAGAGCCGAAGCCCGTTTTCTTCAATGATGATCGGCTCGGTCGGCACGTTGCCGCCCAACGGGCCGTCATGCAATTCTAGCCCTTCAAGCTGCCCGATGCCGCGCTCCGTACGCAGATAAATGCCTGCCGGTTGCACTAGCTCGGTGAGCAGGTCGGCGAACATCTCTCGCCTCTGCGCCATCGCCAAGCTCGTGAACTGCACGACAAGCCAACGCTCCGGCGAGCCAAGGCCCGTAAGGGGCCGGGTTACATCACCATCAACCGGCCCCTTACGGGGCTCGGCTCGCCAGCCATCAAACTCGTCAATCGTCATCCCCGACAGGCCATCCGCTTCGCTGAACACGATTCGGCACGAACCGGTGAGCCGAAGCACGTCGCGGCGCAGATGAATCGCTCGCTGAAGCTGCGTGCGAAAAAAGGCGTCATCGAGTGCCGGGGCAGGATCCCAGGAGTAGAGGCGAACGCGAATCTTGCTTTGACTGTTGTAGAGTCCACGCGCGACAAAGGTCCCTGCAGTCGAGACGAGATCAACGACCGTGCCGTCTGCCGGTGTTCCTTCGACCGCCTCGATGGCCCCGGCGTACACCCACGGATGCATGCCGAAGAACGGCCTGGCACGCTTGGCTTTCAGAATGACGCGAGGGAGTTGGGACACGAAGTGAATTCCAAGAAATACGAAAGATCCGAGCCGTGACCGTTAGGAAGCCTGGATACAGCGACCCTCGCTCAAGCCTGAGGCCCTGAGTCACCCCGCCGACTGCACTGCGTCGATGTACGCAAGCGTCTGGTCAAGCGGGTCCGCGTGTTGCCGGCTGGCGAGGGCGGCCTTGATGCGCAGGAGGAGTTCGGTCTTGTTGATCGGCTTCGTCAGAAAGTCATTCGTGCCCGCTTCGACGGCGCGGTCGATGTCGTGATGTTGATCGAGCGCCGTGATCATGTGGATGATGATGCCGCGCGTCTCTGGTTTGGCGCGGATGCGCTTGCAGACTTCGAAGCCGCTAATCTTCGGCATCATCACGTCAAGGAGAATGAGGTCGGGTTGAAAGGACTGGACCTTTCGTAGCGTTTCGTCGCCGTCATGAGCGATTTGGATGTCGTAATCGCTGCCTTCGAGATAGGCTTCGATCAATTCAGCCCCTTCGGGATTGTCTTCAGCGATGAGGATTTTGGCGCGGGACATGGGGATTCTCCAGAAAAGAGAAGGGGAGATAGGAAGAAAGGGAGAAGGGGAGCAATGTTCTCTCCCCTTCTCCCTTTCTCTCTATCTGCCTTTCTCATGCAAATCGCGTCACGCCGGGACGGGCGGTCGCCGGGATGGCCGGGGCGCGGTCCCAGCGATAGCCGGCGGGCGGGTCGAGGCTCTCGGTCGAGTTGAGTGCCTGCTCCCAGGACAGCATTTGGCCGGTGTAGCAGACCATGCGGCCCAGGATCGCGAGCATGGTGCTTTTCGACATCCAGTCGATGTCGTTAATCGGATTGCCGCTGCGGATGCTGGCAAAAAGTTCGTTATGCTCCGACTGGTACATTTCCGTGGCCCGATTCACCTGAGCGGCGGGCATGCGCCAGGCGTTCTCGCCGGTAATCGAGTAGGGCGGCCAGTTACGATCTTGCTGATTGACGCCGAGCAAGTTGGCCCGGCCGCGCGTGCCAATGATGTGATCGGTGGTCTCGCCGTGCGTGCCCGCTTGTTGGCGGCAGAACGCGAAGCAGCGAACGTTGTTGGCGAATTCGTACACGACCGCCATGTGATCGAAGATATGGCCGAACATCGGTTCGGTGCGCGTCTGCCGGCCGCCGACGCCGTAGGCCCGAATCGGCGGCGTGTTGCGCATCACCCACATCATCTTGTCGAGGCTATGGCAATGCTGCTCGACGTTGTAGTCGCCCGACAGCCAGGTGAAGTACGGCCAATTGCGCATCTGCCATTCCATGTCGGACCAACCGGGCTGCCGTTCCTTGTGCCAAAGAGCGCCGGTCAAGTAATTTGTGTGCAACGCCGAGATGTCGCCGATGGCGCCGTCGTGGATGCGCCGAACGGTTTCGCGCATCGGCTCGAAGTAGCGCCAGCAGAAGCCGGCCACGACTGACAACCGGCGCTCGCGCGCCACCTGCTGCAGCGCCGCCACCCGGCGGACGCCCGGCGCATCGACGGCCATCGGCTTCTCGCAGAAGACGTGCTTGCCGGCACGAAGAGCGGCTTCGAGGTGCATCGGCCGAAAGTGCGGCGATGTGCAGAGCAGCACGACGTCGACGCCGCTGGCGATCACGTCGCGATAGGCGTCGAAACCGACGAATTGCCGTTCGCCCGGCACATCGATCTTGCCGGCGATGTTCGGCATCTGTCGTAGCTGCGTCAGAGTGTTCTTCGTTTGATCACGGAAGGCGTCGCCGACGGCCCAGAGCTTGACATCTGGATCGGCGAGGAGAGCTTGCCGCGCCGCCCCGGTGCCGCGTCCGCCGCAACCGATCAGACCGACCTTGAGCGTCCCGTTGGCCCCCCCGGCATGCGCGAATGTCGGCACAAAGGAGAGGGCCCCCGCCGCCGAAACGGCCGCGCCGGTCTTCAAAAACGTTCGACGATTGTGCTCGCTCACGATCGCTCCTTTGAAGTAGGCCAGGCTTTCCAGCCTGATGAACTCGGTCCGTCAAACCGCGTCAGGCTCGAAAGCCTGACTTACCATACTTTACCAAGGACTTTCCCACCGGACAAGGCGTTCGTCCGGTCAGGCCCCCTGTCGAACTCGCGTTCGCGTCCGTGACGTGCCCTCTAAGAGTCTATCCGGCAAGCCACGTGGGGCACGTTTCTAACGTGCCATAACCCGGAAAAACGCGGGACGTGGCACGTTGAAAACGTGTCCCACGGGACTTCCCGGATACACTCCAAGTCGCGAGGGGTCGCAACGGCGCAACCGTAGGGGGCGTCACCTCCGCAACTCCCGCTCAAGCCAATCGATGGCGTCGTCTTGCATGCGGCGTGTGAAGATGTGCGGCTCATCGTAGAAGCGGCCGGTGAAGCGGTCCTTGGCGCCGGCCTTGGCAAACCCTTCGCCGATGCGCTCCACTGACGCTCGCATGCCGCCGAGCGGGAACAGGCGGTCTTGCTGGCATTGCTGTACCATCAGCGAGCGCGGCGCGGTCAGCACGGCGACGTCGGGAAGGTCAAGGTACTTCTGCAGGCCGGGGACGAAATGGACCCAACTATGCGTGTCGACGTGGGCCTGGATCATGGGCCGAAAGGTGGACATGAACCCGGTGACGCAGGCCGCCTTGATGCGGTCGTCAAGGGCAGCCAGGAAGCAGGCGCGGTAGCCGCCCATCGAGATGCCGAGGCAGCCGATACGATTGGCGTCGACCTCGGGGCGCGATGCGAGGTAATCGACCGTGCGAATGTCGTCCCAGAAGACGATGCCGGGCCAGGTCAGCCCGGCCCAGGCGAGCGCCTTGGCGAGCGTCGTCTCTTTCGATCGACACGCCAGGTTCAGCACGCGCACATCGTCAAGCGAATAGCGCGAGCGGTCCCAGCCGTGGCGAATGTCCGCGTCCATGATGAGCCGGCGTTCGCCGAACATGAACGCATCAATGGAGATGACGACAAAGCCGCGCCGGACCAGTTCCGTCGCCGTCGGCCGGCCGTCGTAGTTGCGGCGATGATAATCGGTCATGGCGGCATGGTTGCGGCCGAGGTCGATCACCTTCTCCTTGCCGAACAAGAACATCCCGCCATGGGAATGCAAATCGACGATGGCGGGAACGCGGCCGGTGCGTTTGCGTGGGATTAGCACATAGGCCGGGACGCGAAAGTGAGGGCCCGTCGAGAACAGCACCTTCTCGCGGATGTGGGTCTCGGTTTCGACGCGAGCAACGACCTCGGCCCGCGGTGGCGCCGCATCCGGGCGATGGAGCAATAGCTCGAAGATCTTCTCACGTGCTGTTCGCTTGAAGTCGGCAAACTCGCGAAAGCGCTGGCCAAGGAAGGAGTATTCGTAGAGCCGATTGGCGGCGAGCCGTTCGACGTCGGCGTATAAGCTGCCGAGGTCGGCGGACGACGGACGCAGGTCGCGGGCCGGATCGGGCAACGGCATCGGGTCGCCGGCTTGGCTCGACGATGCCAGCAGGCCGCCGAGCGTGGCGGCGCCGAGGGATTCGAGGAATTGACGGCGATCGTTGTGCATGCGAGCCCTCGTAGCGACAAGCTGCTAGCTTGTCGAACCTTGTCGCCGGATGGATGGGACAAGCTGGCAGCTTGTCCCTACGACGATTTCAACTTCGCCAAAAAATGCTTGCGCAACTTCGCCACCTTTGGCGCAATGACGGCAACGCAGTATCCTTGCCCCGGATTGTCGCGAAAATAGCCCTGGTGATAATCTTCCGCCCGAAAAAAGACATCCAACGGCACGACCTGGGTCACGATCGGACGATCCCACACCTTGGCGCCGTTGAGTTCGGCGATGACAGCCTCGGCGATCTGCTTCTGTTCCGGCGAATGGTAGAAGATGGCCGAGCGGTATTGCGTGCCGTGATCGGCCCCTTGGCGATTGAGCGTCGTCGGATCGTGGAAGACGAAGAACAACTCGAGCAGATCGCGATACGAGATGACGCCCGGATCGAAGGTGATCTGCACGACCTCGGCATGCCCGGTGTCGCCGTTGCACACCTGGCGATACGTGGGGTTCACCGTCGTGCCGCCGGCGTAGCCCGATTCGACTTTTTCGACGCCATTGAGTTCGTCGAAGACCGCTTCGAGACACCAGAAACAGCCGCCGGCCAGCGTGGCGAGTTCGCGATGCGTGTTCATCATTTGAGGCCCCACGGTAACGTACTCCGAACCCCGGGGTTCAGAGCCTTGATCGAATTGCCGATATCCCTTAGAATACGCACGCCCCCGGAGGGATGCCATGTTTCGAATCGAGAACGATGCCGCGTCGAACTTTGGCCGTTTGACGCGCCGCGATTGCATGCGTGTCGGCTTTCTCGGCCTGGGCGGATTGACGCTTGGCCAGTTGGCG
>Ga0194132_10003714_pt1 | contig 26783 bp, 20 predicted proteins | sample TA2KigOf80mmetaG_FD_148612 | JGI IMG/M metagenome (GOLD analysis project Ga0194132, IMG submission 148612) | Freshwater microbial communities from Lake Tanganyika, Tanzania - TA2015054 Kigoma Offshore 80m | ecosystem: Environmental > Aquatic > Freshwater > Lake | place: Tanzania: Lake... | reverse complement strand
CATTCGGTGCCTGTCCGCGATCCTCGCATTCGGTGCCTGTCCGCGATCCTCGCCTGTCCGCGCCGGTGATGGACCTCGCCACTCGCCTGAAGCCGCATTCGGTGCCTGTCCGCGATCCTCGCGCTCGCCCTCCCGCGCGAGCCCCTTTGCCTGTCCGCGATCTTCCCGCGATCGTCCGATCTTCCGCGATCTTCAAGATTCTCTCTCTCTGGCATCTCGCCCGCGTCGCATCACGAAGCAACAACTCCCAGCCGGTTATCCGGCACTCTCTCAACTCCCAGAATGCTTGCGGTTCCCGACCCAGTGAACGGAGGCTCTTCCATGCGTCGCATCGTGCTCACCAGCGTTGGAGTCGGAGTCGCGGCGATCGCCGCATCCGCGGTCGCCGAGGTTCCCTTCCAGCCGCTCGCTGACTTCGGTCTCGGCGGCAGCCCCTCGGACGTGAACGCCGCGGGGCGGATCGTCGGCGCGGTCCGCGTCGATGACGGGTCCTATCCCTACGTTCCGGTCGTGTGGGAGACCCCGAGTTCGACGCCGGTCGTTCTGCCCAATGAGTTCGGCGGCTACGCCATCTCGATCAACTCGAACGGCGACATCTGCGGCATCGAGTTCCAGGAGTCGGGTCCCTACGGAACCCCCGTGGTCTGGCTGGACGGCGAGCGATTCGTCCTGCCCGATCTTGGCGAGGGCGGCTTCACGAACGACATCAACGAGGCCGGCGTGGTCGTCGGCTCGGTCATCTCAGACGGCAACTACCTTGCAGCTCGCTGGTTCGACCTCCAGCTCGAGGTGCTCCCGGTTCCCGACTTCGAGGTTCCGGATGGCGTCGTCTGGACCCTCGCGAACAGCATCAACTCCTCCGGCGAGATCACCGGCACCGTGCGCGGTCAGGCGGGCTCTGGGACGCCGTCGGCGGCGGTTCGCTGGGACTCCGAGGGCGTCTCGATCGTCCCGAGCGAAGGGCTTGAGACCAAGGGCATCTCGATCGACAACCTCGGCGGCGTGCTGATCAATGGGTACTTCGGCTCCCCCTCGCGATTGGCGCCGGCGCTCGTGATGCCGGATGGTCAGATCGACGTGCTTCAGGTCCCGGCGGAACTCTTCAGCGGCGCGTCGGCGACCGCGATGAGCCGCACCGGCATCGTCGCGGGTTACTACTACGGCGACGTGAACGGCAGCTTCGGAATCAAGGCGGCGGCATGGCCTAACGGGGTCTTCACGCCGCTCGCGATGCCTGAAGGGCAGCGCTACGCGTTTCCCTCCGGCGTCGGCAGCAACGGCATCGTCTTCGGTGCCGCGACCGATGGCGTCTCCGGACGCTCGGTGCCGGGCTTCTGGCAGCTCGAGGTAGGCGAGAACTTCGTCGAGGCGAGCACCGTGAGCGGCGAGCGGGGCGAGACGGTCGAGGTCTCGGCGGTGAGCGTCTCGGAGAACGGCGTCAACGCCGGCTGTGCGGTGTGGGTGGTCGTGCAGGGCGAGATGCTCGGGCTTGCGATCACCGATTCCAAGGGGGTCGCCCGCCTCGAGTACACGATCCCCGCCTCCTTCAAGGGCACCGAGATCGAGGTCGAGTTCACCGACGAGAACGGTGCTTCCGCGAACGGCATGATCGTGGTCGAGACCGGCTGCACCACGGGCGACCTGAACTGCGACGGTCTGATCAATGGCACCGACCTCGCCACGCTGCTCGCGGCGTGGGGCGGCGGTGGTCCGGCGGACCTGAACGAGGACGGCACCGTGAACGGCATCGACCTGGCGATCATGCTCGCGGGCTGGACCGGCTGACGCTGGACTCGCGACCAGCTCGGGCGTGAGCACGACCTGAGCGAGGTCGACCGAGCGTGATCAAGATCGAGTCCGATCAAGTCTCATCATGGCACTGACGGCGCCCCGGTCACCGACCGGGGCGTCGGTCTTTGACCGCCTCGGACGAAACGGTCGGCACGCGGCAGTCGTGGACAGGCACGGACGGCAGTCGTGGACAGGCACGGACGGCAGTCGTGCGTGAACAGGCAGGGACCGCGCGGGGAGGCGTGGGAGTCGTGGACAGGGGGAGTCGTGGACAGGGGGGAGTCGTGGACAGGCACAGACCGCGCGGGGTACGGCAGTCGTGGACGGCATGGACGGAGCGGCAGTCGTGGACAGGCACAGACCGCGAGGCGGTCGGTGACACGGGACTGGCACCTTCGTGTCCGCAATCGCCCCCCAAGTCTGCGTTGGAGCCAAGGGTTGAAACACGTCCGGTCGGCTGCGCGGGGGGCGGGGGGGTAGGCGGTAGCGTCCGATTCGACCGGTCCTCGTTGTCTTGAGTCGTGCCTGTCCACGACGCCCCTCGGACGGCATGGCCTCGTCGTTCCGCACCCGGAGCGAGCGCGGCCGCCGTGGCCTCCCGGGGCCCGAGGGAAGGGAAGATGGAAAGAAGGGAGAGGAAAGGAACCGTCACGGCGTCCGCGCGGCACGGAACCCGAAGTTGTTGTTGACCTGGGAGGCCGTACCGCTGCCACGAAGCGACGAGCGACATTGGCCGGAGTTGCTGATCCACGAGCCGCCACGCAAACCGCGAACCGAACCGGAAACCGGCCCAGCGGGATTGACCGGAGGGCTCCACGCGTAATAGGTGCCGTCGTAGATGTCCTCCACCCACTCCGACACGTTCCCGCTCATGTCGTGCAGGCCGAGGGCATTGGCCTGCCTTCCGCCGACCGGACGGGTCTGGCTGTTCGAGTTCGAGGTGAACCATGCGATGTTCCCGACCAGCGTGTCGTCGTTCGTCCCGCTCGGATGCCCCGAGAACGGGTGGAACGCCGTCGTCGTGCCCGACCGGTACGCGTACTCCCACTCCGCCTCCGTCGGCAGCCTGAGGCCCGTCGCCGCGTTGAACGCCTGGATCATGTTCCACGAGACCCGCTCCACCGGTCGGAGCGGGACCTGACCGGCAGGGACTTGGCCGCTCGCGTTCGTGAAACCCGACGGGTTCGATCCCATCACCGCCGTCCACTGCGCCTGCGTCACCTCGTAGCGACCGATATAGAACGGGGCGGTCAGTGTCACCGCGTGGACGGGGATCTCGCCGCTCTCGCAGTTGTATTGATTCGACGCCGAACACCCCATGTTGAACGTACCCGGCGGAACCAGCACCATCTCGATCTGGCTCGCGTCGTCCCGCACCCGCCACGCGAAGCCAGTCGCCTCGATCCCCTGCCGCCGCGAAGCGTCGGTCACCACCGCCGGATCGGGCATCGCCTCGAGCAGCGTCGCCCAGCCCGGGACGTTCACCGGCGCGTAGGTGAACGCCCCCGCCGCGGTCGCCGTGCCTTTCGCGGTCGTGATCGTCACCGCCACCGTGCCGACCGAGCCGGGCGGAGTGACCGCGGTGACCGTGTTCGAGTCGATCCGCACGACGTTCGTCGCGGGCACGCCGCCTACGCGGACGCCGGTCACGCCGTTGAGGTGGTTCCCGGTGATCGTGATCGCGGTGCCGCCGTTGTAGCCACCGGTCGGCGGCGTCACCGCGAGGATCGACGCCTGCACGTACTGGAACGGCGTCGCGGCAGTGATCGTGCCCTGCGGGGTGACGACCGCGACCGCGGCCGGACCGATCGCGCCGGGCGGCGTCACCGCCAGCACCGACGAGGACGAGAGTACCGTGAAGCCCGTGCAGGCGACGCCGCCGACGGTCACGCCGGTCGCGGTGCCGACCCCGAAGCCGGTGATGGTGAGCGTCGTGCCGCCAAGGGAAGCGCCTTGCGGCGGCGTGAACGAGTCGATCGAGACGAGGCACGGACCCCACGCCGCGAGGAGCAGGGCGAGATCGGGGCTGTCGACGACGCCATCGCCGTTGAGGTCCTCACGGCACGATTGGCCGAAGGCGACGGGCACGAGGCCGAACGAGAGGGCAGCAATCACGATCCAGCCGAAAGGTCGATTCGGGCGCATGGGAGACTCCGCGGGTCGAGGGTACCGCCGGGATCGGCACCCGCTACGCAAAACGCAAGCCAAAATCGTCCGCTTCGAGGTTCTCGCACCTTGGCCGCCCTCACCCCCCCGCCGTGCGGCCCTTCCACGAGCGCCGCCCGCGGATCGCGAGCCAGAGGCTGCGTGAGGTCGGGGTCGTCGGAGGCCTGCACCGAGACGGGATGCCCGAACGACATGCCGCTGATCGAGGCGAGAACGCGGCGCACCTGTCCATCGGGCCCGATCAGCGCCTACCCGGTGTGCTGCGCCGGGTCGTGGAGGTCGAAGGAGAGCGGCACACCGCACTCGATCGACGCGAGTTGCGCCTCGATCTCGCGACAGCGGTCCTCGCCGAACTCGACCACCTGCTGCAGCAGCGTTCCGCCGGAGCCGCGTGCGAGCAGTGCGGTGAGGTGCCTCTCGTCGCAGAGGATTCGGATGCCCGGCGATCCCGAGCCGGTGCGCGGCTTTGCGAGAATCGGATAGCGCGACGCCGCCCACGCACGCGCGGCCTTCGGCGAGGCCAAATCGTCCAGCGCAAAGGAGTCCGCAAAGGGCAGGCCCCGCGCGGCCGCGAACCGCCACATGGCGACCTTGTCGCTCACGATGCGAGCGGCGTCGATCGAGCCGATCGGGATGCGGTCTCGCAGGGAGGGGTCGGACTCGGCGAGCCTCGCGAGCGGCCCCAGGTCGCCATCGCGCCCCGGCAGCACGATGTCGGGCTGTTCGGCTTCGATCGTCGAGCGAAGGAAGGGCCCGAACGCCTCGTCCGCAGCGGGCGGCGACCGGTGCACCCGATCGCATCGAAAGACGCTCGGCGAGGCGGCGATCGTGTTGAGCCCAACGACCCGCACCCGGTCGCGCCGACCGTCGAGGGCATCGAGCACGTTCTGCCCGAGCAGGCTGCCGACGCTGAGTTGGAGGATCGTGACCATGAGGGTCGGCGTGGCGGATCGAGTGCGGCGGACGAGCCGACCGCAACGGGATCGATCGGCTGGCCCGCGGGGTCGGTCTAACAGGGATCGGCCACGCCCGCACCGAGGTTCTGCGAACTCCGTGGGAAAGCCGGTGGGGGTCCAGCGGACGCCGAGCGGACTGGCGGGGCTGGGAAGGGTGACTCGCGAAGGTCACGCCGACCGCCGCCACACCTCGATCGACCCCCGCGCTACGGCGAGATCCCAGGTCACGCGGCGCGCCGCGGCGCCACGCCGAACCGCCACCCGAGCCACAGCAGGTGATGAGGCAGGGTGGCCGCCGCACAGAAGAGCAGGAAGGAGAGCGCGATGGGTCGTGCGCCAAAGCCGCCGAGGAACCACGCCCCGGCGAGGACCATGGCGATCGACGGAACGAGCAGCCACGTCGAGTCGCGATGGACCCGCAGCGCGTTGGCGAGCCGCTGCACCGGACCGCCCCGGCGCAGCGGATCGCCGACACCGCGGGCCCGACCGCAGTGGCCGGCGGCATGGACGAGCATGAAGTAGGCGCCGATCGCGAGCAGTGGCGGGGTGTCCGAGGCCATCGCGAGGTAGGCACCGACGGTCAGCCACTCCTCGCGCATCTGCCACCGGTCGTGGCGCCGCCACAGTGGCGTGGCGAGGACGAGCACTGCGCCGATGCACAGGGCGACAGTGGCCGCCGCGGCGATCGCACCGGCGTTCGGCGGCGGAGTATCGCGGATCGCGAGGGCGATCTCGCCGAAAGGTGCCCACGCCGCGATCGGCTCGAAGACGAACGGCGCTGCGATCACGCAGAGGCCTCGCCCGAGACCCGCGAGATGGTCCAAGGGGCCGCGGACGATGGTGCCGCGGGTCCAGACCGAGTCGGACACCCCGAAGTGATGCGCGGCGAGCAGGAGGAATCCGACCAGGGACCACACCGGCGCCGCGACGAGGAGCGCGACGCACCCCGCCATCACGAGCGCGTACGCCGCGAAGAGCGCCCCGATCCGGCCGCGGTCGCCCACGAGGCGGCGCATCGCCTCGAGGTCGTACGCGCCGTGCGGCATGCCCACGACGAGCAGCGCCGCCACCCAGAGCCAGGCGCCCGCGCCGGCGTCGGGCTGCACGAGGACCGCCGCGATCCCCACGAGCAGCAGCAGAAAAGGGCGGGCGGCCCACGAGGGGCCGCCCGCCGTCGCACTCGCCAGCCAGCGGTCGCCGGCGGCATCCGCATCAGGCACTTCCCGCATGGACAGCGCCTGCTTCACCAACCTCAGTTCCGGCTCGGTGCGGCCGTCGTCGAGTGCCCGCCGTCGTGGTCGGCGAGCGCCTTGACGCCCTGGTAGCACACGAGTCCGAAGAACACCTTGTTGATCACATCGGCGACGTTGTAGCAGATCTCCCGGATGGACTCGCCTTCGGGTCCGCCCAGCGCCATCAGGAAGCCGATCGGATAGATCGTCCATCCGACGAGGATGAACAGCCGCAGCGTCTTGAGCGACTGCACGATCGACGGCGGCTGGGTCTGCATCTGGTCGTTGACCTTCGTGTACAGCACGAACACGATGTACAGCCACGCGGCGCAGGAGATCAGGTAGTTGATCCACCAGCCGCCGGATCCGACCACCGACTCCTCCGCGATCCACGCGAACACGAGCATGACCACCGAGGCGGCGACGAGGGTTCGGAAGAGCCCGCGGGCCCGCCCGCCGAGGTTCAGCAGCAGCGGGATCTCGAGCACGAGCAGCGGGACGGTGATCAGCCAGTCGATGTAGCGATAGGCGGTCGGGAACTGGGCGATCGTCTTGCCCTCGATCCGGGTCCCGTCTGCGTTGAAGAGCGCGGCGACCTGCTCGAGGTAGATCCCCGACATGCGGTAGTAGTGGAAGCACGCGACCGCGGTGATGATGCCCGCCACGACCATCACGGTGCGGTAGGCCTTGGGCACGCTGCCGGCCATGAGCCAGAAGTACATCGTGCCGGCGCCCATGGCGACGGTGCCGATCCAGAAGAGATACATCGTGATCCCCTCGATCGACAGACCTGCATTCAACGCGAGCGATGTTTCCGAGAGTCCAAGCGTGGTCATGAGACTTCCTTGGGAGGTGGGGGAGAACGGAGAACCGACTCCATGTGGAATCGCCGGAGGTCGACGCAACGATTACAGAAATGGAAAGATGTCGCAACGACACGCGTTGGCCATCGCGGCCGCCGGATCGTGGGCACGCATCCATCGCGACGAGAGACCGCTCTGCGGGAGCAACGCCAAGTTCATGTGTGACAGACGGTTGAGCCGTGCGGTGGCGGCGACTGCGGAGCCGAGGGCGGCCACACATCAGTCCGGCCCCTCGTCCCGCCGCCCCGGTCCACCGTGGGCTGCCGCCTACCCCTCCCGCCTGAACGCCATCGCCCCGCCGGCCATCGGGGCCGAGCGGCAGCGCGACCGCCCGGTCGGCGTCCAGCGCCGCGCCGATCGGCGCCCAGCCCGCGGGCGGCCGGATCCGCACCGAGTCGCGGCGCTCGCCGCGGATCTGGACCTCGATCGAGTCGGGGCTCTAGGCGAGTCGTTCGACGAGCACGCCGCCGCGGGCGCGCAGGCCCGAGACCGATCCCTGCGGCCACGCCGGCGGCAGCGCCGGAAGCAGCTCGACGATGAAGCGCGGCGGCCGGCCCGGGCCGAACGCGTCGCCGGCGGTGCGGTCCTCGAGGTGCGACTGCAGCAGCATCTCGGCGAGACCCGCGGCGCCGCCGAAGTTGCCGTCGATCTGAAACGGCGGGTGGTCGTCGAAGAGGTTCGGCAGCGTGGACTTCTCGAGGAGCCTGCGCAGGTTCGCGTACGCCTCGTCGCCCTCGCGGAGCCGCGCGAAGAAGTTGACGAGCCACGCGCGGCTCCAGCCGGTGTGACCGCCGCCGTGGGCGAGCCGGAACTCGAGGGTCTTCCGCGCCGCGGCGAGCATCTCCGGCGCTGCATCGAGCGTGAACTGCGCGCCGGGATGGAGCCCGTAGAGGTGCGACATGTGGCGGTGCCCCGGCTCGGCTTCCCGGAAGGGTCGCGACCACTCCATCAGGCGACCGTCGTCGCCGATCTGCGGCATCGCGAGTCGCTCGCGGGCGGCGATCGCCTCGACCACCACCGGATCGTCGAGCCGCTCGAGCACCGTCGCGGCGTCGATCAGGTTCGTGAAGCAGTCCCAGATGATCTCCTGGTCCATCGAGTTCCCCATCCCGATGTCGGCGTGCTGACCCTCGTCGGTGATGAAGGTGTTCTCCGGCGAGGAGCTCGGTCCGGCGACGAGCCGACCGGTCGCGGGATCCTCGACGAGGTAGTCGAGGTAGAACTCCGCCGCGCCGCGCATGAGCGGAAACGCCCGCTCGGCAAGGAAGACCTCGTCGCCCGAGTGGAGGTAGTGCTCCCACGGGTGGCGGACGAGCCAGCCGCCGCCGTGCGGCCACATGCCCCACACGGTGAGCCCGATCGGCACGGTGAACGCCCAGGCGTCCGAGGTGTGGTGGCAGACCCAGCCGTCGGCGCCGTAGGTGATCCTGGCGGTCTTCGCGCCCTCGACGGCGACGCGATCGATGAAGTCAACGAGCGGCTCGTGGAACTCCGCGAGGTTCGCGACCTCGGCGGGCCAGTAGTTCATCTGGATGTTGATGTTGGTGTGGTAGTCGGCGTTCCAGGGCGCCGCGACGTGCTCGTTCCATAGTCCCTGCAGGTTCGCGGGCAGCGTGCCCGGTCGCGAGCAGGAGACGAGGAGGTAGCGGGCGAACTGGAAGTACAGGGCGAAGAGCGAGGGATCCTCCGCTCCCGCGCGGAGCTCGCGGAGCCGCGTGTCGGTCGGCTTCCCTGCCTGCGCGGTCGAGCCGAGGTCGAGGGAGACCCGCGCCATCACCGGTTCGAACGACGCGAGATGTCGGGCGAGGAGCTCGTCGAAGGGACGATCGAGCGCCGCGCGGGCGATCTCGAGCGCCATCTCCTCGGGACCGCGCGGAAGTCCGCCGAGATCCGCGGGCGAGCGACGATCCGCGCGACCGATGCGCCGCGCGAAGTCGGTCTCGCCGGCGATGACCACGGTGTACGCCTTGGTGCGGCGCCCCACCTCCCACGAGACGGCGAAGCGACCGAGCGAGCGGGCGGGCGGGGACGCCGGGAACTCCGGCGCGGCGGGGTCATCCGCGCGAAGCCCGAGCCCCATCGCGAAGCGCACGCCGCGGTGCTCGCCGTTCACCGCCGTCGCGCCGACGACGCTGAAGCGGAGCGGCGTGCCGTCCTCGTCCTCCGAGTTCGACTGCTCGAGCCGACCATCGACGAGCGCCTCGCGTCCGAAGCCGATCGCCGCGACGAGCCCCTCGGGATGCTCGGTCTCCCAGCGGACCACCACGACCTGATCGGCGGCGCTGGCGAACATCCGGCAGCGGGTGGGGTGCCCGTCTGCGAGGAAGGTCGTCTCGGCGATCCCGGTCGAGAGGTCGAGCGTGCGGCGATACTCGGTGATCGACTCGAAGGCGTCGTGCCAGCAGGTGGCGACCGTCGCGAGGGTCTGATGACTCCGCACGAGGTCCTCCGCCATGAAGTGCTCCTGCATGAGCCGCTGTGATCCAAGCACGTCGCCGGCGAACCAGCGCCGCCGCGCCTCCGCGAGCGTGCCCGGCGGCGGGCGGCGGTCGCGCTCGAGCGGTCCGCCCGCCCAGAGCGAGTCCTCGTTCAGCTGGATCGTGCCGAAGGGATCGCCATGGACCATGCCGCCGAGGCGACCGTTCCCGATCGGAAGCGCCTCGGTGAAGCGCGAGGCGGGCTGCTGATACCAGAGGACGAGACCCTCGGGTCCCGTCGCGCTGCTCGGACGGGTCCAGCCGCGCACCGGCGTGCCGGCGGGGACGAGCTCCGCTGCCGCGGCGAGCGTCGCAAGCTCCGCGCGAAGCGCCGCGGCGCGCGAAGGCTGCAGGTCGCCGGGCTCGTCGCCGCGGAGGAGAAGCCACGCGCCCGAGAGGGAGATCGCCCCGTCAGACCCGACGAGGAGCGGCTTGCCGCTCCAGATGCCTCCGTTGCCGCCCAAGTCGTGGACCCGCACCGCGAGCAGGATCGTCGAGCCGGGCGCCGCGAGCGCCGCCGGAACCGCGTAGGTCCGTTCGGTCTGGTACGCGCTCGAGGCGCTCGGCGGCATCGAGCCGGTCGCGCCGATCCTCGTCCCGTTCACGAACGCCTCGTCGGCGTCGTCGATCGTGCCGAGCCGAAGCTCGAGGTCGCCGGGCGACCATGCCGCGGGGATCTCGACCGACAGCAGGTACCACGCGAAGCCGTCGTGGCGACCGAGTCCCTCGGGGTCGACCTCGTTCCATCCGGCGGGGACCGGCATCGCCCGCGGCGGCGGAGCGCCGACGAGGGAGGTCGAGCCGAACACGAGGCTGGCGACGCCGGCGAGACCCGCGAAGACCTCGCGTCTCTTGCGTCGAGCGGCGCGGCGGGCAAGCAGGTCCGGCATGGCGGGCTCCGAGAGCGCAAGGGAGAGGACCGACGAGAGGGCGCCGCAGGTCGCCGCTCGGCTCGTCGCGCGAGGTCGAGGCGATCGTACCGGTCGCGAGGTGGTCGACCCGGACGATGACGCGAGCGCGGCGGCGGCCCTCGAGGTCCGGAGACCGAGCAACCCGGGAACTCCCCGGACCCTGTCGAGTCCGCGACCGCGGACCCGCCCGGCGCGGCGTGCCGCTACATTCGCGGCGTGGGAGGTGCCTCATGACCCCGTGCCGACGCCACGCCGCCCGAGATCTCGCCCCCGTCCTTCTTCTGGCGTCGATCGCCGCCGCGACCTCCGCGTCGCGTGCCCAGGAGGAGCCGTGGTGGCCCGCCGACCTTCCCCGCCGCGTCGCGACGCCGCTCGACGAGTCGCCCGCCGAGCGCGACGACCGCATGGCGTGGTGGCGCGAGGCGAGGTTCGGGATGTTCATCCACTGGGGGCTCTACGCGATCCCCTCCGGCACCTGGAAGGGCAAGCGGACCGGCGGCGCGGAGTGGATCCTCAACGCCGCGCGGATCCATCCCGATGAGTACATGCCGCTCCGCGAGCAGTTCGACCCGGTCGAGTTCGACCCGACGCAGTGGGCGATGATCGCGAGGAACGCCGGGATGAAGTACCTCGTGATCACCTCGAAGCATCACGACGGCTTCTGCCTCTGGCCCAGCGAGTTCACCGACTTCGACGTGGACTCGACGCCCTTCCGCCGCGACGTCCTCGGCGAGCTCGCCGAGGCGTGCCGCCGCGAGGGCGTGGTGCTCTGCTTCTACCACTCGATCATGGACTGGACCCATCCGGACTACCTGCCGCGCCGGGCGTGGGACGACCGCCCGACCGAAGGCGCCGACTTCGAGCGCTACGTCTCGACCATGCACTCGCAGGTGAAGGAACTGATCGATCGATATCGCCCGGCGGTCCTCTGGTTCGACGGCGAGTGGGAGGACACCTGGACCCACGCCCGCGGCGCGGCGACCTACGACCTCGTCCGCACCGCCGATCCCGCGATCATCGTGAACAACCGCGTCGACGTGGGGCGCGAGGGAATGGCGGGGCTCACCCGCGCGGGCGGCTTCCGCGGCGACTTCGGCACGCCGGAGCAGGAGATCCCGCCGACCGGGCTTCCGAGCGGGGTCGACTGGGAGACCTGCATGACCATGAACCGCTCGTGGGGTCACCAGTCCTTCGACCTCGAGTTCAAGAGCGTCGAGGACCTGATCCGGAAGCTCGTCGACATCGCGAGCAAGGGCGGCAACTTCCTCCTCAACGTCGGACCCGACGCCCGCGGCAACTTCCCGCCCGAGTCGATCGCTCGCCTCGCGGCGATCGGTCGGTGGATGGACCTGAACGGCGAGAGCATCCACGGCACCCGCGCGAGCTGCTTCGGCGACCTGCCGTGGGGTCGCTGCACGCGGCGGAGCCTCCCGCGGGGGACTGACCTTGATCCGCCGCATGACTTCCACGTCGTCGAGGTCGCCGACGAGCGGCTCTACCTGCACGTCTTCGAGCGACCGGCGTCCGGCGAGCTTCGCCTCACCGGGTTGATGAACATGCCGATCGCGATGCAGGGGGTGGGCGACCGCGGGGCGTACTTCCTCGCCGATCCCGGCGCGGGGGCGCTGCCGGTGCGCCGCGAGGGCGCCGACGTCGTCATCACGCTGCCGAGCACGCTGCCGGATCCGATCGACACCGTCGTCGTCCTCGACATCGAGGGCGAGGCGGTGGTGGTGGGACCGCCCGCGATCGCGCCGGGCGACGGCGCGATCTTCGTGGACGAGCTCGCGGTCGAGATCACCTCGCCGAGCGACGAGGTCGAGATCCGCTACACCCTCGACGGCTCGGCGCCGACCATGGCGTCGCAGCGGGTCGAGGGAGCGATCCGCCTCACGGACTCGGCGACGATCCTCGCCGCGTGCTTCCTGAACCGGGCTCCGGCGTCGGGGGTCTCGCGGGCGAGCGTCACGCGGGTCGTGCCGAAGCCGGCGATCGCGGTCCTCACCTCCCAGCCCGGGCTCGTCGCGAGCGCCTACCACGGCACCTTCCGGCAGGTGCCGGACTTCGCGACGCTCGCGCCGGTCTCCGAGCAGGTGGTCGAGCGGGTCGGCGTCGCGGCGCGACCGCGCGGCGACGAGTACGCCCTCCGCTTCCGCGGGCTCCTCGAGGTGCCGGCGACCGGCGTCTGGGAGTTCCGGCTCACCTCGGATGACGGCAGCCGCCTCCTCATCGACGGCGAGCTCGTGATCGACAACGACGGGCTCCACTCCGCGACCGAGCGGACCGGTCGGATCGCCCTCGAGAAGGGCCTGCACCGGCTCGAGGTCGGCTTCTTCGAGGCGAGCGGGCAGGACGACGTCGTGCTCGAGTGGTCCGGTCCCGGCGTCGAGCGGCAGGCGGTGCCGGCGTCGGCGTGCTCGCACTAGGCGATCCAGCATGAGCCTCGACTTCAGCGACAAGTGGCACCGACGGTTCCTCGCCCTCAGCGAGCTCGTCGCGACCTGGAGCAAGGATCCCTCCCGCGGCGTCGGCGCGGCGATCGTGTCGCCGGCGAAGCAGATCATCGCGACCGGCTTCAACGGGCTTCCTCGCGCGGTCGAGGACCGTCCCGAGCGGCTCGAGCGACCGGCGAAGTACGACCTCATCGTGCACGCCGAGATGAACGCGATCGTCCAGTGCGCCCGCAACGCGGTCTCGCCCGAGGGCTGCGCGATCTACTCCTCCTTCTTCCCATGCATCAACTGCGCGATCGCGATCGTGCAGGCGGGGATCGAGGTGGTGGTCGCGTACGAGCCGAAGCCGGGCGACGAGCCGTGGCTCGAGTCGATCGGGAAGAGCCGGGCGGTCTTCGCGGAGGCGGGGGTGCGGTTCCTCGAGCTGCCCCGTCTCGCCCCCGGCGGCGATCTCGCCGGATCAGGCGGACGCGCCTGAAGCGGCGGGGACCGTGGGTCGATCACCTGGCAAGACGGGGGGACTGTGACGCCCGGAGGGACCTCAAGGAGTCGCGGTCATGGCTTCATGGATCGAGTTCGTGCTCGCGGTGGGCGGTCTGAGCGGCTGGGGGATGTTCGTGCTGCAGGTCCGCCGCGAGTGGTCGGAGCGGCAGCGACGGATCGAGAGCCTCGAGGCGACGAGGACCCGCCTCGAGGAGGAGTCGCGCGAGGCGGGTCGGGCGGGGGAGGAGCTCCGCGAGCGCGGCGCGACCTTGACGCGGAAGCTCCGCCGGCAGTACCAGCAAACGATCGTGCTCCGGCGGATGGTGAACCATCTCTCCGAGCGGCTCGCGCCGATCGAAGGCAAGGCGGCGGTGACCATCCGGCGGAAGACCGCCGAGTCCGTCCGCGACGCCTCGACCGATCGCCTGAAGCTGGAGAGCGCCTACAGCTCGATCGGGGGCGTGGAGGCGCAACTCGCCGAGCTCGAGGCGATCGAGCGGGGCGAGCCGTCGAACGAGGATCGCTTCGCGAGACTTCGCGCCGGCGAGAAGCCGGTGGTCGGCGTCGCGGCCTGAGCCGGAGCACCGTTCGAGTGGAGTTCGTTCGGGGAGGACCGGATCGTCGAAGGAGGTCGGGCACGATGTTCCTCGCGCCTCGAGGATGCTCGCGGCGTCCCGACGATCCATGAGGACCCGACGCAGCGACCCCGCCGAGCCGCCCGGCGGATCGACCTCGCGCCGCTAGGTCGTCGCGGCGGGCTCGAGCGCCCGCGCGATCGAGCCCGCGACGAGCACCGCCTCCGCGGCGGCGACCTCGCTCTCGGAGACGACCGTGGCGCCGTGCCGCACGAGCGCGTCGGCGTGCTCGTCGGAGAAGACCCGAACGAGGATCAGCGGTCCGCCAGGGCGATGAAGCCGCCGCAGCATCCGAAGATTGTCGGCGTGGCGGCGCATCGTCGACACCACCGCCCGCGCACCCGCGGCGTGCACCGCGTCGAGGATCGCGGGGTCCGCCGCCTCGCCGCAGATCGCGCGGACGCCGTCCTCGCGGAGCGCCGCGACCACGCCCGGATCGCGGTCGACCACCACCACGTCGGGGTTCGAGACACGCAGCAGGTCGAGGAGCATGCGGCTGTTCCGGCCGCATCCGAGCAGCACCACGTGCCCCGCCAGTGGCGGGAGCGGCGCCGGCGTCGGCGGCGCGAGGCGACCGACGAGCCACCACGCCATGCGGTCGGTGGCGAGCAGCGGGGTCAGCATCATCGAGACGACGGTGACCAGCGAGATCGCGGAGAACATCCCGCCCGCGAGCTCGCCCTGCGCGTAGCCGAGCACCGCGAGCACGAGGGTGAGCTCGCCGCACTGCCCGAGCAGGATGCCCGCCTCGATCGCCTCCCGGCGGGGCAGGCGGAGCCCGCGGGAGGCGACCGCCACGGTCAGCGGCGTCGCCACGAGCACGAGCCCAAGCGCCGCGAGCGCGAGCAGGAGGTCGCGTCCGACCGGCAGCGTCAGGGAGCTTCCGAGGGAGACGAAGAACACCGCGGAGAAGAACCCGACGATCGGGGCGATCGGCGCCCGGACCATTCCGCCCACGGGAAACACCGAGAGCGAGACGCCCGCGAGGAACGCCCCCACCGCGAAGGGAAGGTCGAGATGCCACGCGATCGAGAGGTAGGCGAACAGCACCGCCAGCGCCGCGATGATCTGCACCTCGGGATCGTGGTCGATGCCGCGGGCGACCCGCGGGGCGACGAGGCGGACGATGGCGTACGCGACCGCGAAGAGGAGGATCGCCGTGCCGACCTCGGCGACCATCGCCCACGGACCGCCGCGCACCGCGGCAAGCCCGGCGATCCCGAGGATCATGAGGAGGTCCTGCAGCAGCAGGACGCCGAGGACGAGGCGACCGAACGGCTCGAAGATCTGCCCCCGCTCGACGAGGAGTCGGACGCCGATGATCGTCGAGCTTCCCGCCAGACCAAGCCCGACGTAGGCGGCGACGATGGTGGCGTGACCGAAGAGGATCACGAGGATCGCCCCGAGCGATCCCACCACCACGAACTGCAGGAGCCCCATCCGCAGCGCGCCGCGCAGCTGCCCGCTCAGTCGACTCGGCTCGAACTCGAGCCCGACCGCGAAGACCAGGAACGCCAGGGAGAGCTGCGGCAGCGGTCGCTCGACGTCGAGGACCGGGACGCCCGGCAGCGCCGCGAGGATCGCCCCGGTCACCACGAGGATGGGGATCGCAGGCAGGCGGATGCGCTGCGCGACCGAGGTGGCGATCGCCGCCGCGAGGATGAGCAGCACCGCCTCGGTCATGGCCTCGCGATGCCCTCCTCGGCGAGGATCGAGACCACCCGCAGGTTGCCCTGCATCTTGCTGTCGACGAGATGATCGACCCCGAGCCGCTCCAGGTCGGGGACGAGGGAGCCATCGAACGCGTGCACGATGCAGGGCACGCCACGCTCGCGGCAGCGGAAGGCGAGCAGGCGGTTCACCGGCTCGATCTGCAGCGCCGTGACGACCAGCCTCGCCCGATCGAGCCCGGCGCCCTCGAGCAGGTGCAGGTCATCGATGTCCCCGTGGAGGACGCGGCAGGGTCGACCCCGGAGCTTCGCGAGATCGGAGTCGATCGCGATCACCTGCTCGCCCGCGGCGACCAGGGCGTCCACCACCCGCCGACCCATCGCGTTCATCCCCACCACCAGGACGTGACCGTGCGCCTCCGGGACCGTCGGGGCGGGCGGCTCCGGAGGAAGGCGGAGCAGTCGAGGCACGCCCCGAGCGGCGAGCCATCCCTCGATCGGATCGGCGTGCTGGATCACCCACGCGGAGAGGAGGATCGTCAGGAGTCCGACCGCCGCGATCACTCCCACCATCGCCTCGTCGAGCAGCCCGGTCTTCGCGGCAAGCGCCGCGAAGACGAAGGAGAACTCGCTGACCTGCCCAAGGCAGAGCCCCGCGAGCATCGCGCTGCGGCCGCCCATGCCGAGTCGACCGAGGAGGAACGCGACGAGCAGCGGCTTCGCCAGCATCACGAACGCGGCGAGCACCAGCACGGTCGGAAGCTGCGCGGTCGCCGCCCGAAGGTCGATGCCCGCGCCGAGCGAGACGAAGAAGACCGCGATGAAGAAGTTCATCAGCGGGTGGAGCCGCCGGTTGAGGTCGCCCGCGGAGGGAAGCTGGGCGAGCGAGATTCCCGCGAGGAAGGCGCCGATCTCCGCCGAGAGCCCGAGCAGCTTCGCCAGCACCACGAAGACGAGGCACCACCCGAGACCCCACGCGACGAGGGTCTCCGGGCGACGAGCCGCGAAGCCGAAGGGTCGGGCGAGGAGATGCCGCGACGCGAGGATGGCGAGACCGAGCAGCCCCGCGGTCGCGACGAGGGCGAGCGGCAGACGCCTCGCGGCGGCGAGGAGGTCCGGGGTCTCGCCGGGCTGGATGCTCGCGAGGACCGTCAGTGCCAGGATGACCGTGAGGTCCTCGATGAGCAGGACGCCCACCGAGATTCGACCGTGGAGGCTCGTCAGCTCGCGCCGCTGCTCGAGGAGGCGGATCACCACCACCGTGCTCGAGAGCGTCATCGCGAAGGCGACGAGGATCGCCGCGACCATCGGAATCCCGAGCAGCAGCGAGAGCAGGAACCCGAGCGTGGTGGTGACGATGACGTGCCCGACGCCTCCGAGGAGGGTCACCCGCCCGAGGTCGCGGAGCCGATCGAGGGAGAGCTCGAGCCCCACGAGGAAGAGGAGAAGGACGATCCCGAAGTGCGAGATGCCCTCGATCGCCTGGTCGACCGCCCCCGCGACCTCTCCGTCGGCGTCTCCCCGCTGGCCGGCGTCGAGAAGCCCGGTGATGGGACCGACGAGGAGTCCCGCGACCGTGCAGACCACGATGGTGGGGAGCTTCAGCGGCTTGAGCAGCAGCATCATCACGGCCGCCGAGACAACCATGATGCCGAGGGTCTGGAGGAGGATGGCTGCGTCGTTCATGCGGGAGACCGCGGACGCGCGAGGATACCGCCGCGTGGCGGGCGCCTTCCGTCGTCACGGGACTTCGGATCGGTGGACGTGGACCCGGTGGTGGTGTTCGTCGGTGGACGTGGACCCGGTGGACCCAGTGGACCCAGTAGACAACTGGGTGGGCGAAGCACTGCAGTGACGGGCGGAAGCCTGACGAAGAACGGGCTGCCGGAGTCGCGGACACCTTCCGTCGCACAGGCTCGCGCGGCGGCCGCTTTCCGTCGTCATGGGACTTCGGATCGGTGGACGTGGACCCGGTGGACCCAGTGGACCCGGTGGACAGGTGGGTGGGCGAAGCGCTGCGGTGACGGGCGGATGCCTGACGAAGAACGGGCTGCCGGAGTCACGCACGCCTGCCGTAGGACGGCACCCGAGCCCCCGGTGCCTGCGCTCACCGACGCCGCGGCGAGGCGCCCTCGATGGTGAGCGAGGTCGCCCGCGGTCGAGCCGCCTCGTGCTTCGGGCATCCGCCGCAGGGCGTCGAGGAGCGGCGCGAGGCGAGGAGCGGACGCAGGATGAGGAGCCCCGCGGCAAGCGCGATCGCGCTCACCACCCAGAACTGCCACTCGCCGGTCGGCAGGGTCGCGGCGGGGGCGGAGGGGTCGTCGGTCATGGCGGCGAGGAGGCTCGTCATGTCCACCCCGCGGCGAGCATCGCCTCGCGGGCGATGAACGCGGCCGCGTAGGCGATGGTGGTCATCCACGCGAGCTGCAGTCCCGCCCAGCGCCAGCTGCCCGTCTCGCGGCGGGTGACCGCGAGGGTCGGGAGGCACTGCATCGCGAGCACGAAGAAGACGAGGAGCGCCGTGCTCGTCGCGGGAGTAAAGGTCGGCGTGCCGTCGGCGCGGGTTGCCTGCTTCACCGCATCGACCACGCCCTCGGTCTCGCCGGGATCCTCCGCGCCGGTCAGCACGCCCATCGTCGAGACGAAGACCTCGCGGGCGAGGAAGCTCGTGAGGACCGCGACGGTCAGGTTCGAGTCGAAGCCGAGCGGCGCGAAGGCGGGCTGCATCAGTCGCCCGAGGCGCCCGGCGAAGCTCTGCGCCTGCTGCGCCCGCTGCTCGATCGCCTCCGCCTCCGCGAGGAGAAGCGCCGCCTCCTCGGGCGAGCTCGACGCCTCGATCGCGGTCGCCTGCCCGCGGAGCGCCTCCGCCTCGGGCGGCGTCGCGGCGACGGGGTAGGCGCTGAGCCACCACATCACCACGCAGATCGAGAGGATCACCGTGCCGGCGTTCCGGAGGAACACCATCGAGCGGTCATGGGTGGCAAGGAGCGCCGTACGGATCGAGGGAAGGCGATAGGGCGGGAGCTCGAGGACCATCGGTCGCGAGCGACCACGGAGGAGCGTGCGCCGGACGAGCCATGCGGTCGAGAGCCCGGCGACCGCGCCGAGCAGGTAGCAGCCCGCGAGCGCAAGCCCCGCCGCGAGGGGCGAGTGCGGGAAGAGGAGCGTGGTCAGGAGCACGTAGACCGGAAGCCGCGCGGAGCAGCTCATGAACGGCGCGACGAGGATCGTCGCGAGCCGGTCGTGGCGGTCGGGGATGAGCCGCGTGCTCATGATCCCCGGCAGGGCGCAGGCGTGGCTCGAGAGGAGCGGGATGAACGCCTGCCCGGGAAGTCCCACCCTGCACATCAGGCGGTCCATCACGAACGCGGCGCGGGCGAGGTAGCCGGTGTCCTCGAGGAGGCTCAGGAGGAAGAAGAGCAGGGCGATCTGCGGCAGGAAGACCACGGTGCCGGCGATCCCGCCGATGACGCCGTCCGAGACGAGGTCGGCGATCGGACCCGGCGGCAGGACTCCGCGGGCGAGCCCGCCGAGCTCCGCGAAGATCAGGTCGATCAGGTCCATCGGCACGCTCGCGAGCGAGAAGATCGCGACGAAGAGCCCGAGCATCATCGCGGCGAAGACGAGGAGCCCGAGGATCGGATGGGTGAACGCGCGATCGAGGCGGTCGCGCACCGAGTCGACCGGAGAGCCCGCGGACTCGGTGCCGCCGACGCTCTCCGCGACCATGCGGCTCGCCCAGTCGGCGCAGGCGTCGCTGCGCCCGGGCTGGTCAGGGCAGGGATGCTCCGGCGGCTTCGCGCGATCGACCGCCGAGAGAAGCGACTCGACGCCCTCGCCGGAGCGGGCGCTGATCGGGACGACGGGGCTTCCGATCCTCGCCTCGAGCTTCGCCGCGTCGATCGAGAGTCCCCGCCGCGCCGCGACGTCGATCATGTTGAGGGCGACCACCATCGGCAGGTCCGGTCGCGCCGCCGAGGCGAGGAACTGGAGGTTGCGCGGCAGGTTGGTCGCGTCGAGCACCGCGAGGACCGCGTCGGGGCGGAAGCCCTCGAGCCGACCCGCGAGGCAGTCGCGGCAGAGGCGGGACTCGGGAAGGTCGAGGTCGAGCCCGTAGCTTCCCGGCAGGTCGATCAGCTCGAACGCCCGGGCGCCGAGCCGGCAGGTGCCGAGCCGCGCGTCGACGGTGCTGCCGGGGAAGTTCGCGGTGCGGGCGCGGACGCCGCAGAGCCGGTTGAAGAGCGTGGTCTTCCCGGTGTTCGGGTTGCCGATCATCGCGAGGCGCACCGGGGCGCCCGGCACCGGCGGCGTGCGGACCTGCAGCAGCCGCTCCCGCGACGCGGCGTCGGCGGGGGATGCGGGCGCCTCGCGGCTCGTCGGAGGCGAGGGACTCGTCATCGATCTCGACCTCGAAGTCGGGCGACCCCGCGGCGGTCGCCCCTCGGCGGCATCACGACGCGACCGGCGGATCGCCGGCGCGGGGGTCGGTCACCGCCGGGCACGCCGCGCCGCAGGGCGTCGCGAAGATGCGGCAGGCGACCGACGCGGCGAGACCCAATCGGGTCTGCGCGACCTCGATGATGCAGGGACTGCCGGAGCGGCACACCCTCACCTCGCACTGCGAGCGGAGCCCCATTGCCTCGAGGAGCCTTGCCTCCTCCGGGGGGAGCGCCCCGAGGTCGACCACCGCGCGGTCTCCCGGGCGGAGCACCGAGAGGGGCAGGCGGTCGGAGGCGGGAAGCGGAAGGGTCATGGCGGGCGGCTCGTCGAGGGCGGCGGGTCGGATCCTAGAAGGCACGACTTCCTGCAGCAAGCAGTGCGGCGCGAGCCGCTCAGGTCAACTGCTTGCGGAGGAAGTTGATCACGTCGATCTTCGTGATCAGCCCATAAAAGTTCGAGGCGTCCGCCACGATCGCGACGCGGTCGGCGCGGAAGATGGGAAGGAGCTCGGCGATCGCGGCGCTCGGGGCGACCGTCTCGAGGCGGGTCGTCATGAAGTCGCGCACCGGGCGGGCGGCGTTGGCGTGATCGGTGACCAGCGCGAGGAGGATGTCGCTCTCGTCGAGGATGCCGACGGGGCGGGCGCCCTCGCCCATCACCGCCATCTGGCTCACCGAGTACATCCGCATCCGCTTGATCGCCTGGTGGATCGGGATCTCGGGACCAAGCACGTAGTCCTCCCGGGCGAGGTGCCGCCGCGCGATGAGGTCGCGGAGGTCGCCGTGCTTCTCGCGGGCGATGAACCCCTGGTCGACCATCCAGAAGTCGTTGAACATCTTCGAGAGGTACTTCGCGCCGTTGTCGCAGATGAGCGAGACCACCGTCTTCGGGCGGGTCTGCTCGCGGCAGTAGCGGAGCGCCGCGGCGAGCAGGGTGCCGACGCTCGAGCCGGCGAGGACGCCCTCCTTGCGGAGGAGCTCCCGCGCGGTCATGAACGCCTCGCGGTCGGGGATGGTGTACGCCTTGTCGACGAGCGAGAGGTCGAGGATCTCCGGCACGAAGTCCTCGCCGATCCCCTCGACGAGCCACGAGCCCGCGGTCACGTCGCGACCGTCGTTCACCTTCGCGGCGAGGATCGAGCCCTCCGGGTCGGCGAGCACCATCTCGATCGCGGGGTTCCGCTCCTTGAGGAAGCGCCCGACGCCGCTCACCGTGCCGCCCGATCCCACGCCCGCGACGAAGGCGTCGAGACGACCCTCCATCTGCGACCAGATCTCGGGACCGGTCGTCTCCTCGTGGCTCCGCGGATTGGCGGGGTTCTCGAACTGGTTGATGTAGTGCGCCTGCGGATCCTCCCGGGCGATCCGCGCCGCGACGTCCTGGTAGTACTCCGGATGCCCCTTGCCGACGTCCGAGCGGGTGAGGACGACCTCGGCGCCCATCGCGCGGAGGTGCGAGATCTTCTCGTCGCTCATCTTGTCCGGCACCACGACGGTCAGCCGGTAGCCCTTCTGCCCGGCGACGAGCGCGAGCGAGAGCCCGGTGTTGCCCGCGGTCGCCTCGACGATCCGACCGCCGGGCTTCAGGGTGCCCTCGCGCTCCGCCCGCTCGACCATCGCGACCGCGATGCGGTCCTTGATCGAGTTCCCCGGGTTGAGCGACTCCATCTTCACGAAGAGCCGGCAGCACCCGACGTCGAGACTCCGAAGCTCGAGCATCGGGGTGTTCCCGATCATCTCGAGGACGTTGCGGAAGACGGGGGCGGCGGCGCGGGTGGCGGGCATGTCGGGCTCCGGGAGGACCGGAGTCTACGAGACCGGGAGCGGCCGTCGGTGGGGGGATGCGCCTGACCGCGGGAGGTCGGAGCCTCCACTCGCGCGGCGACAATCCCCACAATGCGTGGCATGTCGGACCACCGCGAGGCGCGTCGAGTCGTCCTCCTCGGGAGCGGAAGCTCGCCGGTGGGTCGGCGAGCGATCGCGCTCGGCGCCCTGCCCGCGGGCGGGGCGGAGGCGGACAAAGTCACGGCGTCGGGGGCGGCGGTGATCCTCGAGGAGGTCGATGGGCACGTCGCGGCGCGGCTGCCCGAGTGGCCTCGCAGCGCCCTCTTCACCTGCCGGCTTGATCTCTCGACCGCGATGCGGTCGACCCGCTCGCCGCTCCTCCGCGCCGCCGGGACGCCGAGCGGCGCGCTGCTCGACGCGACCGCCGGCTTCGGCGTGGATGCGATGACCTTCGCGGCGGCGGGCTGGCGGGTGATCGCCTGCGAGCGGGAGCCGATCGTGGCATGGCTCCTCGAGGAGGGGCTCGCGTCGGCGGCGGGGGAGCCTCGCCTCGCGGAGGTCGCCGCGCGGGTCGAGCTGCGGGCGATCGATGCGCGGGTCGAGCTCGAGCGGTGGAGGAGTGGTCGCGGCGAGTCGGAGCCGCCCGAGGTCGTCTTCCTCGATCCGATGTTTCCGGCGCGCGAGCGGGGAAAGTCCGCGCTCCCGCCGAAGGAGGCGCAGCTGCTGCGGGCGCTCTCCGGCGAGGATCCCGACGCAGGGTCGCTGGTGGACCTGGCGCGATCGGTGGCGCGGCGGCGCGTGATCGTGAAGCGACCTGCGTGGGCGGCGACCTTCGGCGAGCCGGCGTTCTCGCTCCCGACGAAGCTCCTCCGGCTCGACGTCTACCTGCCCCGCGCCTGAGCAGGTCGCGGGTAGATTCCGCCCTCCGCGCACGCGCCATCGATCGGAGCCGTCCCCTGCTCGAGGATCCCCGAGACGACCACGCCCTCATCGACGCCGCCAACGATGGCGAGATCGCCGCGTTCGAGGCGCTCTACCTGCGGCACCGCGACTGGATGTTCGCGCTCGCCTGCCGCACGATCGCCGACCGCGACCTCGCGGCGGACGCCGTGCAGGAGGCGACCCGCTACTGGATGGGCAGGTTCCCGGGGTTCGTCCTCGCCGGCGAAGTCCGGACCTTCCTCCATCCGGTCGTGCGGCATTCGGCGATCCGCATCGCGGAGAAGCACCGCCGCGCGACGGGCGCTGGCACGCCGGATCCCGCCAGCGGGAATGCAGCGTCGCAGACCGCTGCCGCTGGCGATGGCGGCGATCTCCCGCGGCGGATCGCCGAGGCGGTCGCGTCGCTCCCGGAAGGTCAGCGTGAGGCGGTGCATCTGCGGTTCGCGGAAGGTCGCAGCCTCGCGGAGATCGCGGTCGGGCTCGGCGTCCCGGTCGGCACGGTCAAGAGCCGGCTCTCCCTCGCGATGAGGGCGCTCGCGGCGAGGTCCGACCTGCGCGACCTGTGGTGAATGGGTGATCGAGCGGGCACGTGGGCGAGTCTTCCCCACGGCGTCGCCGTGGGGAGGCGGTGCCGAGCCAAGTGAGGCGCCGGAGGGACGGTGCTGCGACGGGTTGGGTGCGCTTCGCGAGGCGAGCAACCCGTTCATCGGACGTCCCCTCCGTCTCGCTGGCTTCGCCAGCGAGCCACCTCCCCGACCTCGCTGCGCTCGGTCGAGGAGGAGCTCCGGAACACGTCAGCCCGACCTCGCTGCGCTCTGGAGGAGGAGTTCCGGAGCTTCGGATCTCGCGATCGCGACTTCGCGCCCTCCAGAACTCCTCCCTACGACGCAGTCGTCGGGGGTGGAGGACTGCGAGCGCAGCGAGCAGGACGGAGGGGACCTGCTCCGACGGGTTGCGTGCGCTGCGCGAGTCGCCGGAGGGGCGGTGCTCCGACGGGTTTCGCGCCGCGATTCCGTGAACCTTCTCGCCGCGAGGCGGCTTCACGAGCAATGACCACGACTCCCGACCCTCCGGACGCCGAGCGACCCGCCTCCATCGACGGACCCCGCGACCCCGTCGCCTTCGCCCGAGCCCTTCGCGAGGGCGAGGCGCGGCGGGTGGGATCGCTCCCCGCGGACCGCGACGAGGCGATCCGATCGATGATCCGCGAGGAGTTCGGCGAACCGCCGACCTCGTCGGAGGATCGACCTCGATCGATCGACCGGCGGGTGCTTCCCTCGAGCGGCTGGCAGCGGTTCCGCGCGGCGCTGAGTCCGCTCGCGGCGGTCGCGGCGGTCGCCTTCGTGTTCTTCGTCGTGCGCGACTGGTTCATCCCCGGCGATGCGGCGCCTGGCAATGGTGCAGTCGCGCCATCGACGGCGCCTCCCGCACCGTCGCCGCCGATCGCGGCGCAGTCGATCGAGACCCGGCTGATCGTCGCCTGCGCCGCCCGCCAAGGTCGACGCTTCGATGGGCTCGACGCATCGCTCGCCTCGCTCGTCGTCGGACTGGAGACGCCGATCGCCGTCGTCTCCGCCGACCTGAAGGACCTCGATCTCTCCTCGCTCGGCGTCGGACCGGTCGAGGCGACGCTCGTCCCTCCCGCGGACCTCGATGCGGCGTTCGGCACCTGGCAGGTCCGGATCGAGCTGCCTCCGGATGCCTTCATCGAGGGAGCCGCGGCGCTCGTCGGATGGCGGATCGCGATCGACCTCGGCGACCTCGAGGTCGTCGCGATCGGCGACTCGACGCTCGCGGGCTTCACCTCGCCGCCTGCCCATGACGCCGCGACGATCGCCGGCGGCAGGCTGGTCCTCGCGGCGGTCGCTCCGAAGCCCGTCGCGGTCGATGGACCGGTCGTCGTCGCCCGCGTGCAGGCACGCCGCCTCGTCTCGGCAGGTGGATCGGCTCCCGAGCTGCCTGCGCCGATCGCGGGCGGCTCGTTCGCCGCGGTGCAGTTCGGAGGAATGGCGGGATCGTCAGGCGCGGCGGGCGATCCCGCGGCAACGCCCTGAGCGAGCCGCGGGGAGTCTTCCTGCCCGCAGCACGCGCTCTGGGCAGCACGCAGGAAGCGACCGCGTCGATCGCTCGGGAGTTCCACCCCACTCCGAGGCGGCGTCCTGCCGCGCCGCAGCGTGGTCGGCGTGAGCTTCCTTGACCGGCTCAAGACCTTCTCGCGGGCGAACCCGTTCGCGCCCTTCCGCCTTGCCGCGGCGAACGGCGAGTCGTGGACCGTCGAGACGCGCGAGTGACTGACCTTCGACGCCTCGGACTCCATGGTCCGCGTGATGTTCCGAACCCTGCCTCGATGGCGCACCGTGCACGTGCGGGTCGCGCAGCTCGTCTCGATCGATCTGGTGGCGGACGGACTTGAGTCGTAGGCTTCATCGACGGATGAGTCAGCCGGTGCGATGGTCTGTTTCGGGAGGACCCTGCGATGACGATCGATGAGTTCCGGGCGATCTGCTACGCGGACGACTTCACGACCTTCGTCGTCCATCTGAAGGACGGACGACGGCTCATCGTGCCGCATCCCTTCGCCACGATGATCTATCCCGACCGGGTCCGGCTCGGAAGCTTCTGCTTCTTGGAGGATCCGCCCGACGCGGAGGAGCATTGCGTGGACTACCGCCTCACCGACATCGAGCGGGTGGAGCTTCGACCGGACCTGCCGTGGTACGCGGGCGGTCGGCGAGGCTGGGTCCGCCGGACCGGCTGACGCGGTCGGCGCCGGGGCTCCGGCGTGGGGACGAGGCGACCCGAGGTCGCCGACGAGGACCGCGCCGACTTGTGCGGGTCGCCGGGACGAACCGACAATCCGGGCATGGATCCGGAACCGTCCCTCGCGCCCCGCCTGCCCCGCGTCCCGAGCGCCCTCTCGATCGCGGGCAGCGATCCCTCGGGAGGCGCCGGCATCCAAGGCGACCTCAAGGTCTTCAGCGCGTTCGGGGTCTACGGCGGCGCGGCGATCACCGCGCTCACCGCGCAGAACACCTGCGCCGTGACCGGCGTCCACGCGGTGCCGCCGGCGTTCGTGCAAGCCCAACTCGACGCGCTCGCCGCGGACCTGCGGTTTCATGCGATCAAGGTGGGCATGGTCGCGAACGCCGAAGTCGCCGCGGTGGTCGCCGACTGGCTCTCCGAACTCACCCTTGAAGACCCGCCTCCCGCGATCGTGGTCGATCCGGTGATGGTCTCGAAGGGCGGCGACGCGCTCGTCGAAGCGGAGGCGGTCGCGGTGATCCGCGATCACCTGCTTCCCTTGGCGAGCGTGATCACGCCCAACCGCCACGAGGCGGCGCGGCTGCTCGGCGAGTCCGACACGCCCGAGTCGATCGAGGAGATGGAGGACGCGGCGCGATTGCTCGCATCGCTGACCTCGGCAGCGATTCTTCTGAAGGGCGGGGGACTTGGAGGCGATGGGGTCGGTGGGTCCGGCGAGGAGACGATCTCCGAGACGATCGTGGACGTGCTCGTCGATCATCGCGCCGTGCGTCGGCTGGCGTCGCCTCGCATCGACACGCCGCATCTGCACGGCTCTGGATGTGCGCTGTCGTCGGCGATCGCGGCGGGGCTTGCCCGCGGCGTGCCGTTCGATCGGGCGATCGACGACGCGCGGCGCTTCGTGGTGCGGTCGCTCGAGTCGGGCTGGAACCTCTGCGTGGGTCTCGGGAAGGGTCCGCCGGATCACCTGCACGCGATCCGCGCGACGTTCGAGCGGGGCGATCGCTGATGGCGGCGCCGTGGTTCCATCTCGATCCGCTTACCGAGTCGGGCGTCGTCTGGCTTCCCAAGGACGAGGCGAAGCACGCGACCGGGGCGAGGCGGCTCGGCGAAGGCGACGCGGTCGTCCTCTTCGACGGTCGCGGCACGGTCGCCCGCGCGACGCTCCTCGGCGTCCGCGATCGCCGAGGCGATGTCGAGGCGAGGATCGACTCGCT
>Ga0194132_10003711_pt1 | contig 26795 bp, 24 predicted proteins | sample TA2KigOf80mmetaG_FD_148612 | JGI IMG/M metagenome (GOLD analysis project Ga0194132, IMG submission 148612) | Freshwater microbial communities from Lake Tanganyika, Tanzania - TA2015054 Kigoma Offshore 80m | ecosystem: Environmental > Aquatic > Freshwater > Lake | place: Tanzania: Lake... | reverse complement strand
TGGACCGATCAGCCCGCCTCAAAGACCGGGCGGCCCTCGTCCATGCGCGCACGCAGCCGCATGCCGATCTTCACCGCCTCCGGCGCGACGCCGACGATGCGACTGAGCAGGTGCGGTCCCTCGTCGGTCTTCACGATCGCGATCACGTAGGGAACCTGCTCCTTGAAAGCGGGACTGGGGGCTCGGTGCACCACGGAAAAGGAGTACACGCTGCCGCCTCCGCTAGCCGCCGCCCAGGCGAGCTTCGCTCCGCCGCACTTGGTGCAGGCGGGTTTCGGGTAGAAGTGAAAGGTGCTGCAATCGCCGCAGCGCGGCAGCGAGAACACATCGCTGGGGCGAGGAGGCAGCACGGGCCCTGCTTCCTATCCGCGCCCGAGGATCAGGGTGCAATGCAGGCCGATGATGCCGCCGTTGCCGTGCGCTAGGGCCAGCTCGGCGTCCTTCACCTGCCGCTCGCCGCATTCGCCGCGCAGCTGGCGCACCGCTTCCACCACGTGGAACATGCCGCCGGCGAGGCCCGGATGCACCGCCGAGAGCAGCCCGCCGTGGGTGGTGACCGGCAGCTCGCCGCCGAGGCGGATGCGCCCTCCCTCGACGAAGCGCCCGCCCTCGCCCTTGGGACAGAAGCCCAGGTCCTCCAGTTCCGCGATCACGGTGATGGTGAAGCAGTCGTACAGTTGCGCGAGGTCGATGTCCGCCGGGGTCACGCCCGCCATCCGGAAGGCATCGCGCCCGGACTGCACCGCGCCGGTGGTGGCGATGGCATCGTGCTCGCCGATGTAGGCGTGGGTGAAGCCGTAGCCCTGGCCGAGGATGCTCACGGGTCTTTTGCGGACATCCTTGCGCGAGGTCACGACGAACGCCGCCGCGCCATCGGACACAATGGCGCAGTCGAGCAGGTGCAGCGGCGTGGTGATCATCCTGGAGCCCAGCACGTCCGCCGCCGTGATCGGCGTCCGCATCTGTGCCAGCGGATTGAGCGCGGCGTGGCCGCGGATCGCCACCGCCACTTCCGCAAGCTGCTGCGGCGTGGTGCCGTATTCGTGCATGTGGCGCTGCGCCACCAGCGCATAGAGCGTCGGGATCAGCGGCCCGTAGGGCGCCTCGTACTCCGGATGCGCCCAGCCCACGCCCGCCAGCTGCAACACCGTGGCATCGCGCGAGACATTGGTGAGCTGGTTCTGGCCGGCGACGCACAGCACCGTGCTCGCCTGTCCGGTGGCCACCGCCATGGCGGCGTGGTGGACCATCGCCGTGCCCGAGGCGCCGGCGACGTCCAGCGTCGCGAGGTAGCCGGGCCGGATGCCCAGCGCCTGCGCCACCATGCCGACCGGCATCGCCCAATTGGCGACGCGGATGGGCGTGGTCAGCAGGCCGTCCACCTCTGCGAGCCTCAGACCGGCGTCCTCCAGCGCGGCCAGCGCCGCGGCACGCTGCAGGTCGCGCGCGTCCTGCCCGGGGGTCCTGCCGAGCGCGCTCTCGCCGACGCCGGCGATGACCGCGTTCACTTCAGTAGGTCCCGCGCGATCAGCATTCTCTGGATCTCCGAGGATCCCTCGCCGACGCGGTAGTGGCGCACGTCGCGGTAGAAGCGCTCCACTGGATAGCCGCGCACCAGGCCCATGCCACCGTGGATCTGCACCGCGCGGTCTGCGACCCGGCCCACCATCTCGGAGCAGGTCAGCTTGCAGATGCTGGCCGCGGGGCCGACGTCCTCTCCCGCCTGCACGCGGCGCAGGGTCTCGTAGGTGTAGGCGCGCGCCGTCTCCAGCTCCACCACCGAGTCGGCCAGCATCCACTGAATGGCCTGCCGTTCGGAAAGCGCCTGGCCGAAGGTCACCCGTTCCTTCGCATAGGCCGCGGACATCTCGATCAGGCGGTCTGCGGTGCCGATGCAGGAGCAGGACACGCCGAGGCGTCCGTTGGTGAGAGACTCCATGGCGATGCGGAACCCCTGTCCCACCTCGCCCAGCACCGCGCGGTCGGGAAGGAAGCACTCGTCGATGGTGAGTTCCGCCAGCTTGATCGCCTCCGAGCCGATGGTGGTCTCCACGCGCGTGACATGAAAGCCCGGCGTACCCTTCTCGACGAGAAACGCGGTAATGCCGCCGCGCGCCCGCTTGGCCGGGTCGGTGACCGCCATGATCATCACCACGTCGGCAACGTCGGCGCCCGAGATGTAGTGCTTGCGCCCGTTCAGCACCCAGCCGCCCGCCTTCCTTTCGGCCCTGGTCTTCATGGACTGGGAGTCCGATCCCGCCCCGGGCTCGGTTAGGCCGAACGAGGCGCGCAGCGTGCCGCTGGCGAGACCCGCCACGTACTGCCTCTTCTGCGCCTCGCTGCCGTATTTCGCGATCGCGATCGGGTTCAGGCCGCTGGTGGCATCCAGGTACAGCGAGAACATCCGGTGCGAGCGGGAGAACTCCTCCAGCGCCAGGCAATAGGTCATGAGGTCGAAGCCGCCGCCGCCGTACTCAGAGGGCAGGCGCATGCCGAGGTAGCCCTGCTCCCGCAGCAGATCCACCGCCGCCTGCGGCACCTCGCCCGTGCGGTCGATCTCCAGCGCCAGCGGTTCCAGCTTCTCGGTGGTGAACTTGCGCAGGGCGGCGCGCACTTGCGCCAGTTCGGGGGTGATCTCCAGCCGCATGGTCCTCCCTAGGCCTTGTCCGCCTCGGCGAAAGCGGCGGCGAGCGCGGCTTTCAGCGAGGCATTGATGAAGTTCTTGTTCGTGCGGTAGGCGTCCGGGGGCAGCGCCGCCAGCTTGCCTGCCCGCTCCAGCGCGGTCGCCTGCACCGCGTCTGCGGCGCAGACGAAATCCGCCAGGCCCGGACCCGCCAGCTCGCCCTCCTGCACCATGCGCCGCGCCACCGCCATGCCGCTGCGCGCAACGACGATCGCATAGCCCACCGGCGTGGGGATGCCGTGCTTGATCTCGGGCAGGCCGATTTCGGCTGTATCGGCCATCACCAGATCGTCCGCGAGCAGCGCCAGCATGGCGCCTGCGCCCAGCGCCTTGCCCTGCACTGCGGCGACGAGTGGCCCGGGGAAATCCAGCACCGCATTCAGCGTGCGCCTGAGCAGCGCGCGCCGCTTCTTCGCCGCAGTGCTCTTGTCAAGTTCCGAAAACTCCTTCAGGTCCGCGCCGGCGCAGAACACCCTTGTTCCTGCTCCGGTGATGACCACCGCCTTCGCGCCGGTGGCAAGTTCCTGAACCAGGGCGTCGTGCATGGCCCCGCTCATCGCATTCGCCTTCTCAGGGCGGTTGAGCGTCAGGACCAGGACCTCGCCAACTCTTGCCGAGAGGACCGCGTCCGCCGTGCTCACGATCCGATCACCAGCGCATCCACCACCCGCGCGCCCTGCCCCGTGGGCAGCACCCGCAGCGGATTGATGTCCAGTTGCGCGATCCGGCCGCCGAGGTCCGCGGCCAGCCAGGACAGCCGCACCATGCAATCGGCCAGCGCATCGAGGTCGAGCGGCGGGCGGCCGCGCACGCCCTTGAATACCTCCGCGCTGCGCAACTCCTCGATCATTTCGCGTGCCTCGTTATGCGATACCGGGGGCAGCCTCAGGGAAACGTCCTTGAACACTTCCACGAAGATACCGCCCAAACCGACCGTCAGCACCGGTCCGAAGGCCGGATCCTGTGAAACACCCAGCAGCGCCTCCTCGCCGCCGCAGACCATTTCCTGCACCAGCACGCCCTCGAGGCGCGCATCGGGCTTGTAGACCTTCGCAGCGGCGAGGACTTCGTCGTAGCCCCGGCCGACGGCCTGCGGCCCGGACAGATTGAGCCGAATCGCCTTCGCTTCGGTCTTGTGCGGGATGTCGGGAGACGAGATCTTGAGCGCCACGGTACCGGTCGCGGCCACCGCCTCGGCCCGGGACCGGGCGAGGAACTCCCTTGTCACCGGCAGGCCGTAGCAGGCGAGCAAGGCCTTGGACGCGGCCTCGGTCATGGTTCCGGGCTGCAGCAGCCTTGCTGCGGCCGCCGCATCCATCCCGGCGGGTCGTTGCGGCGCCGGTCGCGCCAGGCGCGCACGGAACCCGCCGTAGCGGATCGCGGCGCTCACCGCATTCACGCAAGGCAGGGCATCGCGGTACACCGCGTGACCTTCGGCCACCAGCACTTGCGGGGTCAGCGCCGGGTCGTCTATGCAGCGCCCGGTAAACAGGATCGCGACCGGCTTGTCCGTGTGCGCCGCCGCCTGTGCGATGGACCGGATCTCCGCTGCCACCGCGCTCGTGAGCACCGGGACCAGGATGCCCACGCCCGGGTCCTCACCGAGGATCTTCGCCACCGCGCCAAAGGTATCGGTGCGCCCGATCGCCGCCGAGGTGAGATCGGTCGGATTGGAGGCGCCGACGAATCCAGGCAGGTAGGCCTTGAGTTTCTCCTGCGTCGCCTCGGTGTAGGCCGGGAACTCGACGCCGCGCGCGGCGCCCAGGTCGGCCACCATGACAAGGTTACCGCCGGAAACGGACAGCGCGGCGGCAGTGCTCGCCCTGGGGCGCCGGCCGCCACGCAGCAGCATCGCGGTCTGGTACAACTCGCTGCAGTCCTCGACGCGGAGGATGCCCAGCTGCCGCAGCGCGGCCTCGCTCACCTCGTCGGCGCCGGTGACCGCCCCGGTGTGCGAGGCGGCAGCGCGGCTGCCGGCCTCGGTGCGCCCCACCTTGACCATCACGATCGGCTTGTCCAGCTCCGCGGAGCGGCGCGCGAGGGCTCGCAGCCGGTCGCCGGCCGGCATGCGTTCGGCAATGGCGAGCACCACCTTCGTGTGCTCGCTCTCCAGCATGAAGGCCATGTAGTCGGCAAGGCCCAGGTCGGCATCGTTGCCGCAGCTCACCTGGTAGGAGATGCCCAGCCCCGCCTGCTGCGCGCGCCACATGACGTTGATCTGCCCGGCGCCGCCAGACTGGCTGACCACGCCGATGTCGCCCGCCGGCCGGCGCTCGCCCTTGATCGCGGAGGTGGAGGTGAGCGCGAAAGCGTCCACGAAATTGATCATGCCGTTGCAATTCGGGCCCATGAACCGCAGGCCGCCGGCTGTGGCGATGGCGAGGGCGCGCTGCTGCAGGAGGCGACCTTCCTGCGTGCCGGTCTCGCCGAAGCCGGCCGAGAACACCGTGGCGAAGGGCACCCCGCGCCGGACGCATGCCTCGAGCGCCGCCGGCACACCGACGCAGGGCAGCACGACGCCGACGTGGTCCGGCGCCTCGGGCAGTTCGTCCAGCGAGGGGTAGCACTTCAGGCCGAACAGCTCGCTGCGCTTCGGATTAACCGGATAGATCTTGCCCCGGTAGCCGAAGTCGATCAGCAGCCGCATGCAGCGGCCGCCGAACTTGGACAGGTCCTCGGTGGCACCGACGAGGGCGACGCGCCGGGGGGCGAAGAACCTCGCCAGATCGGGAAAGCTAGCCATCCTTGAGGTATTTCTTCTCCAGTCCCTGCCAGCGCACCGAGTTCACCGCGGCCTCGCGGTCGCTGAAGGTCGCCAGTTCCGGCTCGATGGCCGCGGTGTCGCCATCGCGCTTGAGCACCGCCAGCACCTTCTTCGCCGCCGCGATCGCGGCGCGGTGGGTCTGCGAGGGGTAGATACCGATGCGAAAGCCCATCGCTTCCAGCTCCCTCGCCGGCAGCGTCGGGGTCTTGCCGCCTTCGAAGATGTTGGCGAGCGCGGGCTTGGCAAGCGCCTTCGGGATCGCGGTCAGCTCCGCCGCCGACTGCGGCGCCTCGACGAAGCCCACGTCCGCCCCGGCTTCGAGGTAGGCGTTGACCCGGTCGATCGAGGCCTGCAGGCCCTCCACGGCGCGCGCATCCGAGCGCGCGATGATGACCATGTCCGCGTCGCGACGCGTGTCCACCGCGGCCTTGATCTTGCCGACCATCTCGGCCCGGCTCACCAGCAGCTTGCCCTCGTAGTGGCCGCATTTCTTGGGCGAGACCTGGTCCTCGAGGTGGAACGCGGCCACCCCGGTCTTCTCGTATTCCCGCACTGCGCGGATGACGTTGAGCGCATTGCCGTAGCCCGCGTCCATGTCCGCGATCACCGGGATGTCCACCGCCTCGACCACCCTGGAAATCCACTGCGTCATCTCGGTCATGGTCAGCAGGCCGATGTCCGGGTAGCCGTTGGAGCGCGAGTATCCGCCGCCGGTGAGGTAGACGCCCTCGAAGCCGGCGAGCTGGATCAGGCGCGCGGTTAGCACGTCATAGGAGCCGGGCACGATGGTGTAGGCCTGCTTCGCGAGCAGCGCACGCATCTTCTTCCTTGCGTTCATGCCGGTTTCTCCAGTCTGTTCCTGACGACGTAATGCAGTTGGCCGCCGTGGCGGTAGTACGCCAGCTCGCGGCGGGTATCCAGGCGCGCCAGCAGCCCGAGCGACTGCCGGCGGCCGTCCATGTGCGCGATCGTGCACATCAGTTCGCCCTGCGGCGCCAGGCCGCCGCCGATTCCCAGGATGTCGAAGGTTTCCGAGCCCTCCAGCCCCAGCGTCCTGCGCGTGGTGCCCGCCGGCAGCTGCAGCGGCAGCACGCCCATGCCGACCAGGTTGGAGCGGTGGATGCGCTCGAAGGACTCGGCGATCACCGCCTTCACCCCCAGCAGCCGCGTACCCTTGGCCGCCCAGTCGCGCGAGGACCCGGCGCCGTACTCCGCGCCCGCCACCACCACCAGCGGCACGCCGTCCCTTCGGTAGAGTTCCGCGGCGGCGGCGATGGACATCCGCTCGCCGCTCGGGTGGTGCACTGTGCTGCTGCCTTCGATCCCGGGCGTCATCTCGTTCCTGACCCGCACGTTGGCGAAAGTGCCGCGGACCATGACGTCGTGGTTCAGGCGCCGCGCCGCGTAATTGACGAAATCCTCCGTTGCGATGCCGAGCGAGGCGAGGTAGGCCGCGGCTGGCGTGCCCGCGGAGATCACGCCCACGGGCGAGATGTGGTCGGTGGTGAACATGTCGCCGAACAGGCCCAGCACCCGAGCGCCCCGGATATCCGAAGGCGGCATCGGCTGCGCGGTCATGTCTTCAAAGAACGGCGGCCGGCGAATGAAACTGCTGCCCGGCTTCCAGGCGTAGATCGTGCCGCTGCCGCCCTCGATGGCGCGCCATTGCGCGGGTCCCTCGAGGATCGTGGCATAGCGTTCCCGGTAGAGCTGCGGCGTGACCACCGCGTCGATCACCTGGCGAATCTCGGCGCCGTCGGGCCAGATATCGCGCAGGAAGAAGGGCTTACCGCCGGCGCCCTCGCCCAGCGGCTCCCGGTCGAGGTCCTTTAGCACCGTGCCGGCGATCGCGTAGGCGATCACCAGCGGCGGCGAGGCGAGGAAGTTGGCGCGCACCGCGGGATGGATGCGGCCCTCGAAATTGCGATTCCCGGACAGAACCGCCACCGCGGTCAGCCTGCCCTCGTCGATCGCCGCCTGCACCGGCGCGGGCAGTGCGCCGGAATTGCCCATGCAGGTCATGCAGCCGAAACCCGTCGGCTGGTAGCCCAGCGCATCCAGCGACTTCTGCAGACCGCTCTTTTCGAGATAATCCGCGACCACGCGCGAACCCGGCGACAGCGAGGTCTTCACCCAGGGCTTCACCTTGAGGCCGCGGCGTACCGCGTTGCGCGCCAGTAGCCCAGCGCCGATCATCACCGAGGGGTTGGAGGTGTTGGTGCAGCTGGTGATGGCGGCGATGACCACGTCGCCGTCCTTCAGCGTCCCGGATCTCCGGCCCTCGGGGAACGTCCCGAGGAACGCCTTGGGCGCCTCGCCAAGCGGCACCCGGTCCTGTGGCCGGCTCGGGCCCGAGACGCTGGGCACCACGGCGCCCAGATCGAATTCGATGATCTGCGTGAACTCCGCTGCCGGCATGTCCGGCTCTCGCCACAGACCCTGCGCCCGGCAATAGCCCTCGACCAGCGCCACCTGCTCCTCGCTGCGGCCGGTGAGGCGCAGGAAGCGGATCGTCTCCGCGTCCACCGGGAAAAAGCCCATGGTGGCGCCGTTCTCCGGGCTCATGTTGGCGATGGTGGCGCGGTCGGGCAGCGACAGTTCGGCGACGCCGGGGCCGAAGTACTCGACGAACTTGTCCACCACTTTGTGGCTGCGCAGCATCTGCGTCACCGAAAGCACCAGGTCGGTGGAAGTCACCCCCGGCCGCAGCTTGCCGTGAAGACGGCAGCCGATGACCTCGGGAACGAGCATGGCTACCGATTCGCCAAGCGCGCCGGCGCCGCCTTCCAGCCCGCCGACGCCCCAGCCCAGGACGCCCAGGCTGTTGATCATCGCGGTGTGGCTGTCCATGCCGAGAACGGAGTCCGGATACGCGACATCGCGCGCCTCGCCGTCCTTGCCGCTCCACACCACGCGCGCCAGGTACTCCAGGTTCACCTGGTGGCAGATACCGTTGCCCGGAGGCACGATACGGAAATTGTCGAACGCCTGGGCGCCCCAGCGCAGGAAGGCATAGCGTTCGTGGTTGCGCTGCAGCTCCAGCGCCATGTTGTGCGAGACCGCGTCCGCGGCGCCGTGCGCATCCACCATCGCCGCATGGTCTACCACCAAGTCCACCGGCACCGAGGGATTGAGCCGCTTCGGGTCGCCGCCCAGGCGCAGCGTCGCATCGCGCATCGCCGCCAGGTCACCCAGCAGCGGGATGCCGGAGGAATCGGGCATCAGGACCCGGGTGAAGCGGAACGAAATCTCGCGCTCGGCGCGGCGCGACTCCAGCCAGCCATGGACCGCTTCGATGTCGCCGCCGTCCGAGCGCCCCTCGGCGTGCTGGCGCAGCACGTTCTCCAGCACCACCTTGAGCGCGCACGGCAGGCGCGAGGCCCCCCTCAGGCCCTGATCCTCGGCAGCGGCGATACTGTAATAGTCGAAGGCACTCGACCCGACTTGCAGCCTCCGCCTGACGTTCATTTCATGAGGTCGGCGGCGGTGGCGATGCGCGACTTCGCCATAGCCTCGATGAACTGCAGCGACCACCGGTGGGTGTCCTCCACCGAGTGCCCGCCCCAGGCGTGCGAAATGCACAGATCGCTCAGCACGGTGCTGGGGTAGCCCAGCTGCCAGCCGTCGATCGCCGTGGTGGCGACGGCGAGCGACGTGGACCAGCCCAACATCACCAGGGACGCGGCGCCCAGCTCGCGCAGCGTCAGATCCAAGTCCGTGTCGAAGAAGCCGCTGTAGCGGCGCTTGTGGACGATGGTGTCCTTCTGCGCGTCGTACAGCTCGGCGATGGGCTCGCCGCCCGGCTTCCAGATCTCGTTGGCCAGTTCCCAGTGCTTCAGGAACCACTTGTCGGTGCGGCGTCGCGCGCTGCAGACGAATACCACCGGCCGGCCGGACTTGCGCGCCCAGTCGAGGAACAGCCGCACCTGCGGCAGGATCGCCCTGCGCTTGTCCGCCGCGCGCGCTTCAGGGGCGATGGAGTCCCGCGTCATGTCGAGGACCAGGATCGCTTCGCTGTTCATGATTGCATCAATCGATCTTGATCATCGCGGTCTTCGCCACCCTGGCCCAGCGCTCCAGGTCGGCCTTGATCTGGGCCGCGTGCTCCTCGGGGGTGTTGCCCACCGGGTCCAAGCCCGCCGCGCGCAGCCGCTCATTGACCTCGGGCGCCTTGAGTGCCTTGGCGGTTTCACGCTGAAGGAGCTGGACGATGGCCTTCGGCGTGCCCGCAGGTGCCATCATGCCATACCAGGAGTTGACCTCGAAGCCTGGCATGATCTCGTGCATCGCCAGCACCGCCGCGATTCTCGACCACGACCGGTTGCCCCAGCCCCTCGCCCAGCTTGGGACTGACGATCCGCGCCACCAGGTCGGTGCCGCCGCCGGGGCCGAACGGAACCACGAACCGGATCGGCTTCGAGGGAAACGGCTGCGCAAAGGCCGAAACCGAAAATAGCGCCGCAAGCGCAATGGACAATAATTTCATCTGGAATCCTTCTCGTTGAGAAACCGGGTCACGCTGCGCGCGATCTCGTCTGCATGCGATTCGATGGCGACGCGGCCGGCGTTCTGGATCGTCTCGCCGCGCCCCCGCTGCAACAGCCGGCAGACCGCATCGAGCTGCCGTCCGAGGTGCTCCTCGTCGGGCATCACCAGCTCGAGCAGCAGGGTCCTGGCGGCGATGCGCCCGAGCGCGCCGCCGAAGTCGTAGTCGAAGTTCGCGCCGTAGGTGGCCTGGATCGCCGCCAGGCCCTGGACGTGGTCCAGCACGCGGATTTTCAGGTCCTCGATGTCGGCCTGGGTGATCACCGGCTTGGAGAACAGGCTGCGCGGCTGCGCCAACCCGGTCAGGTCGGACCAGTCGGCCTGCCAGCGGCGCAGGCGATGCTCGCCATTGGGCGATTCCGGAAAGGTGGCGAAGTACTTATCGACGATGTGGCGGATGGCGCCGTTGCGCGCGTCGCGGTCCGGAATGATGCTGTGGATCTGTCCGCACAGCACCAGGCCATCCACCTGCCCCGGATGCGCGGCCGCCATCGCGGCGGCCACCTTGTTGCCGGTGTGGTAGCCGAACACATGCGCCCTGGGGATGCCGATCGCGCCGAGGAACTCGACCATCGCCCCGCCCAGCGCCGCCATGGTCACCTTGCCGGCGAGCGGATCGGACTGCCCGAACCCCGGCAGGTCCGGCGCGATGCAGCGAAAGTGCGGCGCAAGCAGCGGGACCAGGAAGCGGTAAGCGCGCGAGGAGCGCGGCGCCGAGTGCAGCAGCAGCAGCGGTGCGCCCTTGCCCGCCTCGACATAGTGGACCTGGCCGTGCTTCAGGTTCGCATAGGCGCGCTTCATCCTCACTCCAGCTTGGCGCCGGAATCCTTCACGACCTTCGCCCACTTGGCGACTTCGCTCTGGACGTGCGCAGCGAACTCCTTGGGCGCGCTCGTCACCACGTCGAAGCCCAGCCCGTTCAGCTTCTGTGTGACCTCGGCTACGCGTACCGACGCGGCAATTTCGGCGGAGAGACGATCCAGGATCGACGCCGGCACGCCGGCAGGGCCCATGATCCCGAACCAGGCGATGACATTGAAGCCCTCGAAGCCCTTGTTCTCCGCCATGGTCGGCAGCGTGCCGTCGGCCACCAGCGGCGAGCGCACCGGACCGGTGGTGGCAAGGGCCTTGAGGCGCCCCGCCTTGACGTGCTGCATGGCCGAGGAGGCGCTGTCGAACAGCATGGTCACGCGGCCCGCCACCAGGTCGGCCGATGCCGGCGCCTGCCCCTTGTATGGCACGTGCAGGATATCGAGCCCCGCCATCAGCTTGAACAGCTCGCCTGCGAGGTGGGTGGCGCCGCCTGCACTGTGGGAGGCGAAGTTGAGCTTGCCGGGCTGCGACCTGGCGAGCGCGACCAGTTCGGCAACCGTGCTCGAGGGCACGGAGGCGTGCACCACCAGCACGAAGGCCTGGCGCGTGAGCTGCGTGATCGGCGACAGGTCCTTCAGCACATCGAACGGGATGTCCTTGTAGAAGGCGGGATTGGTGGCGAGCGGCGTGGCCGCGAGCACCAGCGTGTGGCCATCCGGCGCCGAGCGCGCCACCTGGTGGGTGCCGATGTTGCCGCTCGCACCGGCGACGTTGTCCACGATCACGGGCTTGCCGATGCGCGGCCCGAGCTGGCTGGCGATCATGCGGGCGAGCGCGTCGGCGCTGCCGCCGGGCGGATAGGGCACGACGATGCGGATCGGCTTGTCGAGCGGGAAGGTCTGCGCCTGCACCGCAAGCGCCAAGAACGCCAAGACTGCTCCAGCAAAAACTCCTCTGAACATGTGCTTCTCCTTTATGAACTGCGCGTCGCCGCGCTCCTGCCTGCAATGCGACCGAAAATCAGCGCCTTGCCGATCCCGGTCCCTGAGTGATAGCTGGCGCCGTGAAAGCCCCCTGTCGACTCCCCCGCCGCGTACAGGCCGCGAATCGGCTGGCCCTTCCTGAGCACCCGCATCTGCGCATCCACCGCAATGCCGCCGTAGGTGGCAAGCAGGTGGCCGATGGTGGCGTAGGCATAGAAAGGTGCCTTGTCCAAGCGCACCGGCTTGCCGAAACTGCCGGCCAGCACCTGCCGCCCAAAGTCCTCGTCGCGCCCTGCGTCCACGAAACGGTTGTACCGCGCCACCGTCCGCGGCAGCGCCTCGGCGGGCAGGCCCATGTTCGCCGCCAACTCCCCGAGTGTGCCCCCCTTCACCAGCAGCCGGATCTTGTTCGCATCCAGCGTCATCGGCGAGCTCTGCCCGGCGGCCGCCTGCGCTGCGACTGCCTTGTCGTACACCGCCTGGTCGAAGACCTGCCAACCCATCATGCCCGGCTGGTCCAGGCAGGCGCGCGCGATGTCCTTGTAGGACACCGACTCGTTCACGAAGCGCTCGCCCCGGGCGTTGACGATGATGCCGCCCTGGTAGTACAGGATCAGGATGTCCTCGGAAGTACCGCCGCTTGCGTGCAACTCGAAGCTGGGCTGCACGTACTCCAGGTCGCGGGTGTCGGCACCCAGCGCTTCGGCCATCCGCAACGCATCCCCTGTATGGCCGGGTCCGGCGGTGGCGAGCACCCGGTCGAAGCGCGGTTCGATGCGGCGCAGCCGCTCCGGATCGCGCGCGAAGCCACCCGTGGCCAGCACCACGCCGTTGCGCGCGCGAATGCGCGAACTGCGGCCGCTGCGCTCGCGCACCGCGACCCCCTCCACGGTACCCGCATCGTCGCTCAGCAATCCGGTCACCGGCGTCTGCAACACGACCTGCGCGCCGCGCGCCTCGGCGGTGCGCCTGAGCGTGCGCACCAGGTCGATCATGTCGGTCAGGTGGCCGCGCGGCACGCTCATCCCGGCCATCGCGGACACGGTGGGCGACCAGACAATGCCCAGTTCGCACAGCTGCCGGTAGGTGTCGAGCGCGTGGTCGATGTATGCCCGCACCTGCACCGGGTCGTTCTTGTGGCGGCCGGTCTCGAGGATGTCGCGCGCCATCAGTTCGTTGGAGTCCGCGACGCCGTTCCTGGCCTGCAGGTCGGTACAGGGAAAGCTGACGCGCCCGACCGCGATGGCGGTGGACGATTCCCAGATGCGCATCTGCTTCTCGAACACCATGGTGCTCGCTCCGGCAGATGCCGCCGCGATGGCGGCCTGCAGCCCCGCGCCGCCGGCGCCGGCGATGAGCACGTCGACCTCATCGTCCCAGGCGCGCATCAGGCAATCCGGATCACGTGCTTGCCGATCCCCCTGCCCTGCAGCACATCGATCAGCGCCTGGGGCGCGGACTCGATTCCATCGTGCACCGTCTCGCGATAGCGAATGTCGCCGGACGCGAGCCAGAGTGCGATGCGCTGGCGCGCCTCATCGGCGCGGTGCTCGTAGTCATAGACGATGAAGCCCTCGACGCGGGCGCGGGCGCCGACGATGTACGCCTGGACATCGGCGCGCGTCCCTTTTCCCCCGAGCTGCGCGAGGCGACCGACGACGGCGACGCGCGCCCGCTTCGCCAGCAGCGGGTACACCGCATCGGCCACATCGCCGCCTGTGTTGTCGAAAAACGCATCGACGCCGTCGGGACAGGCCGCGCGCAGGGCTGCCTGAAGGTCAGGCGCGCCGCGATAGTCGATCGCGGCGTCAAAACGCAGTTCCGATTGGACGTGGCGCGCCTTCTCCGAGCTCCCCGCGATGCCGACGACGCGGCAACCGTGCAGCCGCGCAATCTGACCGGCCAGCGAGCCCACGGCCCCCGCCGCCGCGCTCACCACGACGGTCTTGCCAGGCCGCGGGTCGCAGATCTCGAGCATGGCGAAATACGCGGTGATGCCGGGCATGCCGAGGATGCCGAGTGCGGTCGATACCGGCGCAAGCGACGGGTCCACGCGCGTGACGCCGGGGGTATAGCACGCCCTCTGCGTCTCGCCCCTGGACAGGGCGTATGTCTGCCAGCCCAGCATGCCCTCGGCGAGGTCGCCTTCGCGCCAGCCGGGATGTCTTGAGCGCACAACCTCGCCCACCATGCGGCCCCAGATAGTCTCGCCGATGGCGATGGTTGCGCCGTAGTTCGCCGTCTCGTCCATGCGCCAGCGCTGCAGCGGGTCGGCCGAGAGATAGCGGGCGGCGAGGAGAAACTCGCCGCCGGCAGGCTCAGGCACGCGGGACTCCGCGAACGCAAAGTCCCCCGGCATGGGTAGCCCGCTTGGCCTCGCCGCCAGCACGACGCGACGATTCATGCGAGCTTGTACACCCTGCGCGCGTTGTCGCGCAAAAGCCTGCGCTTCGCCTCCGGCTTCAGCCCCAGGGCCTCGATCTCCGCCCGCGTGCGCTCGAAATCGAGGATCGGGAAGTCGGTGCCGAACAGCACCTTGTCCTGGCCAAAGCTGTTGATGTAGTGGACGAAGGATTTCGGCCAGTACTTCGGGCTGTGGGCGTCGCAGCCGATGTAGATGTTCTTGTGCTTCCAGGCCATGGCGATCATCTCCTCGGTCCAGGGGATGCCGACGTGGATGCCGATCAGCTTCAGCTCCGGGAAGTCGCAGGCCACCGCATCGAGCGTGATCGGGCGGCCGACGCTGCGCAGGCGGTAGTCGGGGTCGTAGATCATCGACTGGCCGACCTGCATCTGCACCGGGATGTCCAGCTCGCAGCATTTCGCGTAGTACGGGTACCACCTGGCGTGGTCCGGCGCCAGTTCGTACCAGTGCGGGTAGTAGTGCGCGCCGATGAAGCCCAGGTCCTTGACCGCGTGCTCGAGTTCCCGCACCCCATCGATGAGCTCATGCGGATCCAGCCCGGCCAGCCCGCTGAATCGATCCGGGTGCTGCCTCAGCGCCTTGGCCACCAGTTCGTAGGGCAGGTGATAGCAGGCGGGGTGCCCCAGCCGCCCGGCGCGGGTGGCGACGAGAAACGCCCGCTCGGTGCCCGCCGCATCCATGCGCCTGAGCATCTCCTTGAGCGAGATGCCGTCGGCGGTCTTCGGCTTCACCTTCATCTTGCCCTTGTAGAAGGCCTCGCGCCTGGGCCGCAGCGCGTTCGCCTCCGGCGTCCAGAGGTTCACCACGATGTCGATCGCGGCGATGTCGTACTTGCCCTTCTTCATGTCACCGCCTCGGTCTCGAAGATGTCCTCCAGGATGGCCTGCGCCTCCGCGCGCGGGATGCGCCGGCAGGCGAGGTCGAAAAATTTCGCGCGCATGCCCGCCTCCTCCAGCGGCGGGGTGGTGGTGCCGCGCGGCGAATACGGCCCGTCTTCCGAGGCCATGCCGTATTCCATGCGGCACTCCCCCGCCCTCGTGCTGCCGTCCTCCAGCGCCACCTCGAGGCGCGTGAGCAAGCGCCGCGGGTACTCCTTCTCGTATGCCGGCACCACCTCGAACGCGATCTTGGGGTACAGCGCTTCAATGCGCGGATCGCGCGCCGGCGCCAGTACGTTGTCGAAACCGTAGCCGCCGTGCACCAGGCAGCTCGCCACCGCCCAGGGCGTGCTCATCAGGCGGTCGTACAACTCGTGTTCCGGGCGCGGCGGCTGGCCGAACATGATGGACACCGGGTAGGTGAGCACGCGGACGGCGCGGATGCGCCGGTAGTCGAGCGCGCCGGCGCGCAGCAGGTCCAGCACCGCCTCCACCGCGGGCTGCGCATGGCGGCAGGCGGGAATGGGCTTGAAGAAGACGCCATCGAGCATCTCGCCATGCCAGTCCTCCGGCACCAGCGCGGCGGCGTCGCCCTTCAGCAAATGGAGCAATCCACTGTCCTTGCCGCCTTCCAGCACATTCGTGCCCGCGGCCAGCCCGGCCTGGGCCAAGCGCACCGCCTCGATCGCGCTGCGGGCCGCGAGGCCGCCGTGCACCGGCACCACCGAGCCGTGCTCGGTGAGGCCGCGCATGGCGGCGACCGGGGCCGAGAACGCGGCGATGGAAACGGCGTTTGCCAGCGTGTCCCGGTCCAGGCCGAGCAGGCGCCCCACCGCCGCCGCCGAACCGATGGCCCCGGTGGTGGAGGTTGGCGCCGCGCCCGCCAGCGTCTGCGCCGGGTGCGAGCACTTCGCGATGCGGCAGGCGACCTCGTAGCCGATGGCCGCCGGCAGCAGGATTTCCCGCAACCCCCTGCCTTCGCGCGACGCCCAGAGGGCGGGAATGACGGTGCTCGAGGGATGGTTGCCCCCGCCGCCGAAACCGTCGTGGATCTGCAGCAGCGCGCCGCAAGTGCCCATCGCGATCGCCGCCGACTCCGGCGAGAGCCCCCGGCGGTCCCCGGGGAGCTTCACCGGCCCGGGGCTCGCGAGCACGAAGCCGCTGGCCGCCTCGGGCAGCGTGCTCCCCGCCAGCGTGCTGCCGATGTAGTCGGCGACGAACCAGCGCACCCGGCGCCGGCGCGCCGGCGATAGCTCCTCCCAGCGCAGCCGGTGGGCGAACGCGGCGATGCGGGCAGCGAGGCCGGCCATCTCAGTTGCTGGTGATTTTCGCGTCGCGCAGGGCCTTGGCCCACTTTGCGGTCTCTGACCGGATGTAGGCCGCATGCTCCTCCGGGGTCGAGCCCACCGGGTCGAGCCCGTTCTGCTTCATCCACTCGATCACATCGGGCTTTTTCACCGCTGCCACCACCTCCTGGTAGAGCCGCTGCACGATCGCTTTGGAGGTACCCGCCGGGGCCATCATCCCGTACCAGGAGCTCAGTTCGAACCCCGGCACGGTCTCGGCCACTGCGGGAATGTCCGGGAAGTTGGGCGAGCGCTTCAGCGTGCTGATGGCGATGCCGCGGATCTGCCCCGCCCTCGCCTGCTGGATCGAGCCGGAGATGCCGAAGAACGCGAAGTCCACGCGCTCCCCGATCATGTCGGTGATGGCCGGCGTCGAGCCCTTGTAGGGCACGTGCAGGGTGTTGATGCCCGAGGCGACGTTCAGCATCTCGCCGGCCAGGTGGGTGGTGCTCGCCACGCCCACCGAGGCATAGCTGAGCTTGCCCGGGTTCGCCTTGGCGTAGGCGATCAGCTCCGGGACACTTCTCACCGGCAAGCCATTGCGCACCACCAGCAGCGTCGGCCCGGCGATGAGTTGCGTGATCGGCTCGAAGTCCTTGAGCGGGTCATAGGGCAGGTCCTTCTTCAGCCCGGGCGAAATCGCCGTCGGCCCGAGGTGCGACATCAGGATGGTGTAGCCATCCGGCGCCGCCTTGGCGACCAGCGCGGTACCGATCTCGCCGTTGGCGCCGGAGCGCGACTCAAGGATCAAGGGCTGGCCCATCGCCTCGGCCATCTTCAGGGACACGGTGCGCATGAGCGCCTCCGCCGGCCCGCCCGGCGGCCAAGGGATGATCACGCGAACGGGCTTATTCGGATACGCCTGAGCGAAGGCGGCGGACGAAAACGCCAAGGCAAGCAGTGCGGCGAGCAGTTTCTTCACGGCATCTCCTTCAGAGTGAGGGCAGCCTGGAACTGAGCTCGGCCTTGATCACCTTGCCGAGCGCATTGCGGGGAAAATCCTTTACCACGAACACTTCGCGCGGCACCTTGTAGGCCGCCATGCGGCTGCGGCACAGGTCGCGCAGCTCGGCGGGCATGGTATCACCGGACCGGGTCTCATCCTTCACGATCACGAAGGCGGCGACCTCCTCGTTGAACTCGCGCGAGGGCCAGCCCACGACCGCGCAATCGGTGACTGCGGGATGCGCCTGCAGCACCGCTTCGATTTCCGCGGGGTAGATATTCACCCCGCCGCGAATGATCATGTCCTTGGCGCGGCCCTTGAGATACAGGTAGCCGCTCGCGTCCCGCATCCCGAGGTCGCCCGGATACCACCAGCCGTCGCGGAACGACTCGCGGCTCGCCTCGGGGTCGTTCCAGAAGCCCTCGGCCACCGCCGGGCCGCGGTAGCGGATGCGCCCGATGGCTCCCGCGGGCAGCGGCCGGTGCGCCTCGTCCACGCACTGGACTTCGACGCCGAACACGGGGCGCCCGACCGAATCGCTGTACGCCTCGGGATCCTCCGAGGTGAGGTAGCTGACGCCGCCGCCCTCGGTGGAGCTGTAGTACTCGACGAACCCCGGGCAAAGCGCGCGCAGGTGCCGGCGCTCCTCCGCGTGCAGCGCCGAGCCCGACGAGAGCAGCAGGCGCAGCGAACGGATCGGGGCCAGCTCGGCCTCGCCCAGGGTCAGCAGGCGCCGGATCAGCGTCGGCACCAGGAACAGCGACGTAATGCGATGCCGCCTCACGGCCTCGCACAGTTCCGCGGGTTCATGCGGCGGCGGCAGCATGACGCTGGTGCCGCCCGAATACAGCATGGTGAGCGGGAACGTTCGCCCGCCGCCGTAGTACAAGGGCGTGGCCGAGAGGAACCGGTCCTGGCTGTTGAAGCCCAGGTTGATCCAGAACACGCGGTAGCGGGCGAGGAACTGGCTGTGGCGGATGCGTGGACCCTTGGGCCGGCCGGTGGTGCCCGAGGAGAGCGACATCAGCAGCGGCAGGTCGCCTTCGGGAAAGCTCTTGTCGGTGCCGTGCCTGCCGACCAGGGAAAGAAAATCTGCCTCCACCGGCACGCAGGTGGCGCTTGGCAGCGCCGGCTTGCCCGGTTCCAGCAGCACCACCGCGGCGCCGAAATGGGCCACGACCCGGGACTGCTCCTCGGGCGTCCAGCGCCAGTCCAGCGGCAGGATGACGATGCCGGCACGCGCCAGCGCGCACAGGACCACGAGGTGCTCGATGCTGTCCTTCAGCGCCACGCCGACGACATCGCCGGGCACCAGGCCGAGGCAATAGAAGTGCGCCGCGGCGCGGCTGACCAGCGGGTCCAGCTCCCTGAACAGGATCACGCGCTCGCCGTGCACCAGCGCCGGCCGGTCGGGGACCGCGCGTGCGTAATGGGCGAAGGTCTCGGTGATGTTCACGAGGCGAGCGGCGAGACTAGGCCAGGGCGCGCCTGGAGTGCCCGGCGGTGCAACCCAGGTCCAGGATTGCCTTGGCGCCCGGGGCAAGGGCCTTTGCGGTCTCGGCATACAGTTGCATGGGCCGTTGCGGGTCAAACAGCGAAAACGAGTACGGGTTCGCGGAAGTCTCGCAGGCGAAGGCATCTTCGGGATCGCTCCAGACCCCGCCGGCGTGCAGGTGGGTGTCAACCGCGCGCACGTACCCCGGCAGTTCGAACGTCGGATCGAGCGAAAGGTGCTCGAGCCACGAGTAAAGGCTGTAGGCGGTGCTGTTGCGGGCCTGGTGCTCGATCTCCGCGGGATCGTCGCTGCCGGTGCGCTTCGCGGCCTCGACCGCGCCGCGGTAGGCCTGCTTGCGCCAAAGGCCGCGGATGCCGCGGACGAAGCACGGGTGGCAGCAGCGCGACGTTGCGCATCGTGTCTGTGATCGACTGACGCAATGAGCCATTTGGGAAGTGTCTGCGATTTGAACGCCGAGACGCGCAATTCTCCCGGTTTGGGGAACCGGGCGCCGCCGCCCGGCGCCTAGCCCTCGCCCAGCACCCGCCGCGCCGCGCGCAGGTGCGGCCGGTCGATCATCCTGCCCTCCAGCCGGAACGTGCCCAGGTTCGGGTTGGCCTCGAACGCGGCCACGATCTTCCGCGCCCATTCCCGCTCCGACGCCGAGGGCGTGAAGGCGGCGTTGATCGCACCGATATGCCTGGGGTGGATCGCCATCTTGCCGGTGAAACCGTCCCGGCGCGCCTCCAGGGATTCCGCGGCGGCGACCGCGTCGTTCTCGAGGTCCACGCACACTGTGTCGATGGCGCGCACCCCGGCCGCCGCGGCGCCAAAGAGGCACAGCGATCTCGCGACGCGGAACGGTTCGGTGAATTGGCCATCGAGGCGGTTGACCAGCGTGCCCAGGTCCGCGGCCAGGTCCTCCGCGCCCCAGGTGAGGCCCCACAGGCGCGGGCTGGAGCCGGCATAGGTGCCCAGGCCGAACATCGCCGCGCCCAGTTCGGTGGCGATCGGCAGGATCTGCGTCCCGCCCACCGGCACGCCCGCGGTGGCCTCATGCCGATCGAGCAGCGCGGCCAGGCGCCTCACGTCCTCCCCGCCGCGCGATTTCGGCAGCAACACGCCATAGGGCCGGCCGCCGATCACCGCGGCAAGGTCGGCCTCGGCCAGGCCAGAGTCGAGCGGGTTGACGCGCACCCAGAGCGGCTTGCCCGGGGCGCCCTTTGCCAGCATTGCCCGCACCGTGCCGCGCGCCGCCGCCTTGGCCTCGGGGGCGACGGAATCCTCCAGGTCGAGCACCAGCGCATCGGCCTCACCCGCCGCCGCGAGCTCGAACTTGCGCGGGCTGTCGCCCGGGACAAAGAGAATGGACCGCGTCATCGGATCGACCTTGTCACGCAGGCTTCATCTTCATCAGGCCGGTGCGCATGACGTAGCAGACCTCCTGGTCGCGCTGGTTGTAGCCGAAGTGCTCGAAGGTCACGATGCCCTCGCCGCGCCTCGACTTGCTCAGGCGCTTGTCCTTGATGCGCGTCAGCACGCGGATGGTGTCGCCGTGGAACACCGGGTTCCTGAAGCGGATGTCGGTCATGCCCAGGTTGCCCAGCGTCGTGCCCAGCGTGGTGTCGGCCACGCTGACGCCGATCACCAGGCCCAGCGTGAACAGGCTGTTGACGATGCGCTGGCCGTACTGGGTAGCCTTGGAAAACTCCTCGTCCAGGTGCAGCGGCTGCGGATTGTGCGTCATGGCGCAAAATAGGATGTTGTCCATCTCCGTCACCGTGCGGGTGAGCGGGTGGCGGAACTCCATCCCGATGCTGAATTCCTCGTAGTAGAGGCCGGCCATCAGGCAAGGGGGTCCGAGAAGCAGGCCGTCTGCGCCTGCGCATAGCAAGGCAGCGGCGCCTGCGCCAAGGCGGGGCCGCCCGCCACCACCGGCGCCGAGCGCCTCGGGAACTCGCGCCAGTCCAAGCCGCCGTGGCCGCACTCGTCGTGATGGTCGTAGATGCGCCGGTCGATCTGCAGCTGCGTGACTTGCCAGGGGTCGGTCATGGTTTCTTCACCTTCTTGGATGACTTGGGTTTGGTCGCCGCCTGCGCGCGAATGCTGCGGGTGGCCATCGCCCCCGGTGGCGCTGACGATGTCGGCGCCCTCGGTGAGCAGCTCGCGGCAAGCGGCGACATCCCCGCTGTTCCAGGCCGCCTCGCGCGCCGCGGCCAGCGCGCTGATCGCCTGTTCGTGCGCGCCGAAGCCCCTGACCCAGCCGGCGAGCGCGGCGGCCTTGCCGTAGCGCTTAGGGTGCCGCGTCCTGCGCAGCCCATCGCTGGTGCTGGCGGTCTTGAGTTTCGCCAGCTCGGTGTGTTTCCAGTTCACGGGCGGGATTCTACTTGCCCCGCCTGCGCGCTTGGCAGCAGAGCAGGCGCCAGCGGCCGGGGAGGCCTTGTTTCAGCATGCGGGGGGGTGCGCCAAGTGCCGGTTCTCCACCATAATCGCGCCGATGAGCGCATCCGCCCGCCACGTCGCCGTCATCGGCGCCGGCATCGTCGGCGCCTCCTGCGCCGCCTGGCTGCAGAGAAAGGGCCTGACCGTCACGCTCATCGAGCGCGACGCCCCGGGAGAGGCAACTTCGTTCGGCAACGCGGGCTCCATGTCGCCCAGCGCGGTCACCCCGGTGGCGATGCCGGGCATGCTGCGGCAGATTCCCGCCTGGCTCACCGACCCGCTGGGGCCGCTCACCGTGAAGGCCTGGTACCTGCCCTTCGCGCTGCCCTGGCTGATCCGGTTTCTTGCCCATGCCAACCGCGACGACCTGTGGCGCTGCTCGCAGGCGCTGCGGCCGCTGCTCGAGCCGGTGTTCGAGTGCTACGAGCCGATCGTGGCCAACGCCCAGGCCCAGGGACTGATCCGCCGCGAAGGCGTGCTCTACGCCTACGACTCGGCGGCGGAGTTTCGCGCCTCCAGTCCCGCCGAGGACGTGCGCCGCAAGCTCGGTGCCGTGCTGCAGGAGGTTTGCGCCGCCGACATCCAGCGCCTGGCCCCCGGCCTCTCGCCCGCGTTCCGCTGGGGCAGCTACGGGCCGGAGAACGGCTACACCGTCAATCCGCACCGCCTGACGCGCCTGCTGGCCGAGCGCGTGGTGACCGACGGCGGCCAGTTGCTGAAGGCCCAGGTGCGGGGCATCGAGCCGCGCCACGGTTGCGTGCGCCTGCGCCTCGCGCGCCAGGGCGGGGCCGACCAACTCGCGGCCGACGCCGTCGTCGTCGCCGCCGGGGTGTGGTCCGGAGCGCTCGCCGCGGCCCTGGGCGATCGCGTGCCGCTGCAATCCCAGCGCGGCTATCACGTCACCGTGGCCAATTCCGGGGTGCGCACGACGCGGATCGTCAACTGGGTGCGCCGCCGCGTGTTCTCGACGCCCATGGAACCGGGCCTGCGCTTCGCCGGCACGGTGGAGATCGCCGGGCTCAAGGCCGCGCCCAGCTGGGAGCGCGCCGAGCGCCTGCTGCAGCTGGGCAAGCAGATGTTCCCGGACATGGACACCTCGAGCGTGTCACGCTGGATGGGCCACCGCCCGTGCCTCCCCGACAGCCTGCCGGTGATCGGCGCCTCGCCGCGCGCAAAGAACGTGTTCTACGCCTTCGGCCATGGCCACCTCGGCATGTGCAGCGCCGCGCCAACCGCGCGCAGCATCGCCGAACTGGTCGCGGGCGAGTCGCCGCAGATCGACCTCAAGCCCTTCCGCGCGGATCGCTTCTAGGCCGAGGCGCGGTCCAGGCCCTCCAGCGTGGCCGCGTCCAGTTTCAGCCGCGCCGCCTGCACGATCTGGTCCAGCTGCGCGAGCGAGGTGGCGCTGACGATGGGCGAGGTCACCCCGGGACGCGACATGTTCCAGGCGATGGCCAGGGGCGCCTGGGCGAGCCTGCGGGAGATCCGTTTCGCTTCCTCCGCCGGCCCGGGGCGCGGCCGTTGTCGGCGTATCTGCGCGCAGGATGGCACTGCGGCGATGACTATCGCTCTCTCAAGGCTTCGGAGAAATTGCCGATAAACGGGTCGATCGCGTAGTCGATCACGCGCCGCTGGCCTGTAAGGATGCTTGCCGTCACTTGCATACCCGGGTACAACTGGTAGCGTTGGATGCCACGCTCAAAAAAATCACGTTCGGTTTCGATGCGCACCTTGTAGTAGGGATTCCCGTCTTTGTCCGTGATTGTGTCGGGACTGACGTTGACCACCTTCCCCGGAATCTCGCCGAAACGAACCAGATCGCTTGAGGCAAGCTTGATCTGGACCGGTTGCCCGGCACGGACATAGCCGATATCACGCGTGGGCAAGCGTGCCTCGACCACCATCGGGTCATCCGCGGGCACAATGTCGGCGACGGGTTCTCCTGCCTTGAGAACGCCTCCCACGGTGGCGACGTAGAGCACATTGACGATGCCGTCGACCGGCGCACGAACCACGGCTCGATCCAAACTGTCCTTGAATTTCCCCGACCGCTCGGTGTTCTCGCTGAGCTCTCGTCGTAGTGTGTCAAGTTGCGAGCGTACTTCCTCGAGATAGGAGGATTGAATGTTGGTAATATTTGCACGCGCTTCGCGCATGGAAGAATGGGCGGCACCGATCGCGGCCTCGTCTTCCTTGAACTTGCTTTGCAGGGCCTCCCGTTCCCGGAGCAGCGAAAGATGCTCGAAGCGGGAGGTGATCTGAGACTTGAGCAGGTCTTCGCTGATGTTTATTTTTTCATTCAGCAATTTTAGGGTTTGGCGGTTTCCTGAAAGACGGGCCTGGATCTCGTTGATTTCCTGTTGCCGACGGGCAATCACTTCGTTTTGCACGCCGATTTGTGCCGCCAATTTGCCGCGGCGAGCCGAGTAGAGATTTTTGGCCTCAGCGACCAGTGCCGGGTTGGAGGCTGCGATTGCATTGGGGAACCTCGGCTCCCGACCTGATGCCTCGGCTTCCAGGCGAGCAATATTTGCCTGCAGTGTCTGGATGCGGACGCCTGATTCCCGCACGTCGGCGCCGGTTCGGGTTTCCTCAAGGTCGACCAGGGCTTGGCCGGCTTTGACCATATCGCCCTCCCTCACCAGGATGCGTTTCACAATACCGCCCTCAAGGTGCTGCACTCTTTTTAATTGCGAGCTGGGCGCGACGACCCCGGTGGCAATGCTGACGATTTCAAGACGGCCGATGACTGACCACAGGACAAACAGGCCGCAACCCACTAACAGCACCATTTGCAACCTGTGTGCTGAGCCATCAATGCCTGCGGCAGGGGTGGTGAATTTTGCGGGCGCAGCCTCAAACACGCTTTCCTCGCCCGGTGTGCTTGGGTCTTTGGCCGGCAAGCTCAAAATACGCCCGGCCCCGGAGCCCGACGGAACGTAGCTGGGATTGGCGGTGACGCTGGGCGTGGGCTTGATGCCAAGATCGAGAATGAATTGAGCGGCCCGCAACATGCCGGAATCGGACGATGCGATGATGATGGTTCGGCCCGCCAGCGAGAGGCGGTTGAGCACCGCGTAAACCGCCGCAACGCCCTCGGCATCCATGCCCTCAGTGGGCTCGTCAAATACTACAAGAGGGCCCTCCGAGAGAAGTGCGCGGGCCAGTGCGATGCGTCGCCGGATGCCGACCGACAGTGAGGCCCCCATGTCGGCCATGGGCGAATCAAGCCCCTGCACGCTTTGATCGAGAAAGCCACGCAATCCGGCATGACCGATCGCCACCATCAACAGGGCTTCGGTGGCCCGCGGATTGGCCAGCAGCAGGTTGTCGCGCAGCGTGCCGGGCAGGAACGTGGGTTCCTGCGGCAGGTAGCACACCTGCTGGCGCCACCATTGCGGATGCAGTTGGCGGACATTCACTCCGTCGGCGAGTAATTGCCCGCGCTGCGGCTCGATCAGACCGGCCAGCATCCGACAAAACGTGGTTTTGCCAGAGCCGTTGGGGCCGGTAACGGCAAGCACCGTGCTGGGCGGCAGATACAAGGACAGGGATTCGAACAGCGGCGTGCTGCTGCCCGGGAACCCGAAGCCGACATCCGAGAAACCAAGTCGCCCTTGAAACTTGATCAGCGCCGCCCCTTGTGTGGCCTCCTGCGGCAGCCCGGCAAAACGCCGCAGCAGATCCACGGATGACTGCACACGCGCCAGCGCATCGCCAAGAGAAACAAATCGGGTCACGCTCATCAGGGCGCGTGTCGACAGGATGCTTGCGCCGATCAGGGCACCGACGTCCAGTTGTTGTTTCAGTACCAAGATGGCACCGATGGCATAGATGGCGACGGTGAGCACCGATGCAGCGATGGAGCCTGTGGCGGAAATCAGTTCCTGGCGTTGATAGCCGGTGTTTGATAACTGCCGAAGACGCAGACTATGCTCGTGCCACATGCGCCGCATGAAGCCGCTGGCGTTGAACGCGCGAACCGAATCTGCTGAAGAAAGCGTTGCACCGACAATGGCGCCGCCGGCGCCGGTTTCGCTATTGACCACCACCGCTCGCCGGCGCTGTTCGGCTTCACCCCGGCGCTGAACGCCCCAGACCACACCGATCGCCAGAAAAGTTGCCAGACCCAACCAGAGGTTGAGCAGCGTGACCGCCAAAGCAAACAGAATCGCGAACGGCGCATCGAGCAAGGCCAGCAAATTGGGGCCGCTGTATACCGCCCGGACGGTGAATATGCCGCTCGAAATTTCCTGTCGCGCCCCCGGTGCCAGCTGCGATAGTTCCAGCGAACGGCAACTGGTCAGGGCCGCCAGGGCCTGCGTGGTGAGTCCCTCGGCTAGGGATTCCATTCGCCTGTGGGCGAAGGTCAATCGCAGGTGCCGAGACAGTTGTTCCAGCGCGATGGCCCCCAAAACGCCGATGGTCAGCGTATGCAGCGTGGCGTCCACGCCGTAACCCACGTAACGGTTGAGGATCTGAATTACATAAATCGAGGTCGCCAAACCGAGCAGGTTGATAAGCACCGAGCTGATGGCAAGGTGCATCGTCGCCCGACGATCGGATTTCAGGAGGGCAAAAAGTTCAAGCAAGGAGCCTGCCTCTTTTGTTCGCCCTCCGACCCGACGGCATTATGCCGCCCACTTCCTGTTCATGCGGACGCCTGATCCGGTCGAGCAGGAATTGCCGTGGCGAGGCGCAGCCGGGCATGCAATGCCCTCGCCTGCGGCTGCAGAACGGCTCGATGTAATCAAGGGCATCGGCAACCGCTTCGGTTCGCCTCCGGCAGCGCGTGCCATGCACCCGCCCATCCTTGTGGCTGTTGAGCAAGCTCTCCATCGGTGCGTTGTCCCAGCAATTTCCCTTGCGGCTCATCGAGCAGACCACCCCGTATTTCCCCAGCCGCCCCCGGAAGGCGTGGCCGGGATACTGGCCCGCCCTGTCCGAATCGTCAATCCGTCCGGGCGCAGGCTTGCGGCGAGACCACGCCCTCGTCGGCGCACCGGTCACGATATCGGCCGTCATCCCCGGTTTCAGGGACCGGCCGAGGACTTGCCGGTTGAACCGATCGGGCACCACGGCCGTGGCGCGAGTCGGTCATCGCCTGGGGGCGAGGCTTGTTCCGGGCACGGACGTTGTTCCGCCTCATCAGCCGCTCGACACGCTCCTTGCCGGCGGCAAGGCCTCCACCCCGGATTTCCCCGGCCATCGCCGCGCTGCCCCTAGGCGCCCCCCCTGAACTCGGCGTCAACGGCCTCGGGGTCAGCGCGAGCATCTGCGCGCCGGTCAGGCATTTGCGGTGCGACCTGCCGCCCCGCTCCCGTGCCGGATACCCGTCCATGCCGGCCGCCAGCGTCGCGCACATCGTCGGCAGCGGGCAGGCTCGCCGCTGCCCGTCGATCCGGGCGCAATTGACAGCGCATCTTTTGCGAAGTGCGCCGTGGCTTTTTTTAGGATTTCGCACCCCATCCTGAG
>Ga0194132_10003710_pt1 | contig 26797 bp, 29 predicted proteins | sample TA2KigOf80mmetaG_FD_148612 | JGI IMG/M metagenome (GOLD analysis project Ga0194132, IMG submission 148612) | Freshwater microbial communities from Lake Tanganyika, Tanzania - TA2015054 Kigoma Offshore 80m | ecosystem: Environmental > Aquatic > Freshwater > Lake | place: Tanzania: Lake... | reverse complement strand
CGCTTGCAGCACGTAAGATCTGCTGCTTAAACTGAAACCCAAGATGGACCAGAACCTCCATTAGCAAGCCCGCTGCTCACTCTCAAATATTCTGATGACGGACAGGCTACCGGTGAGTAAACCTCGAATCGTCGTCACGGGCGGCGCCGGGTATATCGGCAGCCACGTGACGATCGCTCTCCTTGCCGCCGGCTGGGAGGTCGCGATCATTGATGATCTCTCGACCGGCAGCCGCAAACTCGTGCAGCCCGGCGTAACGCTGTACGTTGGCAGCACCGGCGATCGCACGCTCACCGACCAAGTCCTGCGCGCCGTCAAGCCAGCGGCTGTTATGCACTTCGCCGCCAGCATCAGCGTGCCGGAGTCGGTCGCGAATCCACTCAAGTATTACGGCAACAATTTCGTCAACGCGTGCCGGCTCATTGAATCTTGCGTCGCTGTCGGGGTTGAGGCGTTCGTGTTTTCTTCGACTGCTGCGGTTTATGGTTCTCCAGAAATTCTGCCTGTGCCGGAGACAGCACCGACCTCACCGATCAACCCCTACGGCACTTCAAAATTGATGACCGAACAGATGCTTCGCGATATCGGTGCAGCCACTTCGTTACGTCATGTAGCGTTGCGATACTTCAATGTAGCGGGCGCCGATCCCGAGCTTCGCGCAGGGCAGGTCGTTCAGAATTCGACGAACTTGATCAAGGTCGTGAGCGAACTGGCGGCCGGAAAGCGCGCACGCGTTACGGTTCATGGAAACGATTACGTTACGCCCGACGGCACCGGTGTTCGCGATTATATCCATGTGTCAGACCTAGCCGATGCCCACCTCGCGGCGCTTTCATATCTCATCGATGGTGGCGCCAGCGAGACCGTAAACTGTGGCTATGGCCAGGGATATTCGGTGCTTGAGGTTCTCAATGCCGCGGCCATTGTTGTTGGCCGGAAACTTCCGTTCGACTTTGGACCGCGGCGCGCAGGCGATCCAGGAGAAGTGATCGCCGACGTAGCCAAGATCAATCGCCTATTTAGATGGTCGCCTCGGTTTCGTGACCTTAAACGAATCATGCAAACGGCAATCGCCTGGGAACAAGCACTCGCCTGAGGCTACGCGACACCCGAAAATAGCCGATCATAGGTCGCGAGCATTCGATCGACATCGTATTCGGCCCGCGCACGCGCTCGATTCGCGGTGCCAATCCGCCGGCGCAAATCCGTCGAATCGAGGAGCGCGACGATCGATGATGCGAGCGCGTTGTGATCAACCGGGCCAATGAATGGCCGGTTTTCCTCGGCCACCATGTGCTTGACGTCGCCAACATCAACGCCCGCGATCGGCAAGCCCGAAGCCATTGCCTCAAGCACCGTAAGTGGCATTTGCTCGGTGTCGGATGACAACGCGAATACGTCGAGCGCTGTTAATACCACCTCGGGTTTATCACGGTGACCGAGGAAAGTCACGTGGCGCTGCAGACCCAGATTTTGAACCAGTCGTTCAAGCGAAAGTCGTTCAGCGCCATCTCCAACAATAGCGAGACGGGCGACCGTCCCGCGAGAGACAATGATGGCGAATGCTTGAATGAGGCGATTGATCGCCTTCTCGGGTCGAAGAGCAGCAACGGTGCCTATGATCGGACCATCCCCCGCGATCATAATTCCAAGCGTGTCTTCATTCCGATGAGAGTTGGGCCCGTATTGATCTGTACGGTTGCTTTCCCATCGCTCGGCCTTCGCCTGGGACTCACGCTGGACGAACGTCGCGCGCTCCTTCCGCGCACGTTCATAGCGCCCCAGCGCATCCGACCAGTCGCCTTCGGCAGACAGACATCGCGCCAGAATCACGGCGTCCTCGATCGCCTGCGCGGCACCTTGGCCCATGAAAGGCAACATCGGATGCGCGGCATCGCCAAGGACGGCGACCCGCCGATCGTGCCATCGTTCGAGCGGTGCATGGGTGAAGAGCGCCCACTTGAAACAGGCCGCACGCGGCGTCGCGGCGATGATCGCGCGAACGTCGGCATGCCAGTCCGCAAATTCTTCGGCGACTTCGGCAGGATCGGCCGGAATGCTCCAACCTTCTTCTGCCCACCCGGCGCGAAGCGCCGTGCCGACGAAGTTGATCAGCGCGCCGCCACGCACGCGATACCATCCGAAAGTCCGATCGGGCCCGATGAAAATGCCCGAGCCCGGCCAGATCACGTCGTCGGCGAGGCGCTCGCGCGGAATCAAACCACGCCAGGCAATGCGCCCCGTGAAAACCGGCGGCACCGGCGAGAACGCTTTTGCCCGGACAATTGACTTGATGCCATCGGCTCCAATCAACACCGCCGCTCGCTCTTCTTTGCCGCCGGCAAATCGAAGCAGCACGCCGGAGTCGGAATTCTCAAACCCGATCAAGTCACGCCCGAGCTTGATGCACGCGGAATCATTCCGCCGTACAGCGGCAACCAGGTCATCGTGCAGGTCGGCGCGATGAATCTGATACATGTTGACGCCGGTGCGCCGCACCCATTCGGCGCCCTTGCGCGTTTCCACCAGCACTTGCCCGGTTTGGAAGTGCTTGATGGCGGTGTTATCGACCGCAACCCCACGGGCCGCGAGGGCCGCGCCAAGGCCAAGAAAAGTGAGGACCTTGGTCGCGTTGGGATGCAGCGTGATGCCGGCGCCGACTTCGCCCAGTTGAGCAGACTGCTCGTAGATGTCGACGGAAACGCCAAAACGCTGCAACGCCAGGGCCGCCGTCAGGCCACCGATGCCTGCGCCAATAACGGCGACCCGCCGGGTCATCCCGCTTGCACCTCAACCAACTCATACCGGGACTTCAGAATTGTCCATGCTTCACGAACGACAAGGCAGTCCGGACCGTGGACCCAGACCTCAAGCGGGGCATCGAAGGTGCCGGCGAGGTGGATCAGAAAATGACGCGTGTCGAACGTTCCGGCCCGAACCGTGATCGTTTCATCCCGGACGTACTCGAGGTCCATGGTGAACCAGCTCAGCGTCGGCCCTGAAGCCCCGTTGGGCGCCATCGACGAGGCCACCGCCTTGACGCGTTGCCGCCGCTCCCCGCGGCCAAAATCGAATAGCGCCGGCATCAAGCCATCGCACACGATCGGGTGGGTCCCGAAGAATCGAACCGGCTCGGTCAAGGCCACGCTCTGCGAGATGCGGCCCTCCTTGACCGTATCGGCTTCACACACGGCCTCGGAGTTGGTGAACTTGAACCAGCCCGATCCCAGAAACCGGTCGTGTTGCACCAGGTGGACATGGGCGTGGGTCGGACGAAAGGTCGCATCCATGCCGATCACCACGTCGCGCAGCAGATGATCGTCATCCATTTCGCATCGCGCCCGCACGATCCGCGACCCATCGCCGTGGACCGAGACCGAGAACCACTCGCGGCCAGTCTCGCCCGCGGTGTCGTGAAGATAGGCAATCTTTCCCGAGTATGTCCGATGAGCCGGCATGTGAGCGGTCTGTTCTTTCGGCTGTTTTCGCCTGAACGGATGGATAAGGTAGCGCCAAGGAGCATGATCATGAAAGCCGTTCATCATACTGCCCACGCCGAGATTCGCGAGGCCGTGCGCATCGTCGATCTGCCCGACCCCGTGCCTGGCCCCGGCGAAATCGTGGTGCGCATGGAGGCCGCCGCGGTGCATCTCGCCGACGTTTACCGCATTACCGGTCGACGTGGTTTCAAGAGCGACAACCTGCCGACGATTCCGGGCTTTGAAGGCGTTGGTCGGGTCGCCGCGCTGGGCGCCGGCGTCACGCAGTTCAAAGTAGGCGATCGGGTGTTTCCGTGGTGGGGGGCTGGCACGTTTGCGCAGATGATTCGGACCAGTGCTGATCAGGCACTCCCCGCGCCCGAGGGCGATGCTCAGCAGCTCGCCCTTACCCTGGTCAACGGCATGACCGCGGTTATCTTACTTGAGGACTTCAGAACATTGTCTCCGGGTGAGTGGCTGATTCAGAATGGCGCCAACTCCAACTGTGGGCGTTATCTGATCGTCCTGGCCAAGGAGAAGGGCCTCAAGACCTGCAATGTGGTCCGCCGTCGCGAAGTGATGGACGAGCTGTATGCGCTCGGCGCCGACAGGGTCGTACTCGATGATGAGTCCCCCGACGCGCTCGAAGCTCGGGTCAAGGATGCCACCGGTGACGCCAAGATCAGGCTTGGCTTCGACATGGTGGCGGGTGCCGCCACGGCACGGATTGCGCGCTGCTTGACCACCGGAGGCCTGGTCGTCAACTACGGATTCATTTCGCGCGAACCGGTGACGATTCATTTCGACGAACTATTTCGCAAAGATGTGTCGCTTGTCGGGATGAGCACCGGGCGCGGCATGGCGAAACGTAGCGCCGAGGATATTCGCCGCATTTACGCCAAGCTCTCCGCGATGATCGGCGCCGGTCAACTCAAGGCGGCCATTGCCGCCGCCTACCCTATCGACCGCGCGGTTGAGGCTTTCGAGCAGGCCTACAAGACCGGCGCCGAGCGGGACGGCAAAGTCATCATTCTGCCTAACGGTTGATCGCGCCATGCGTGCGCTGGTCCAGGTGTCGAACGGCGAACCGGCAAATGCCTTGGTCGTCGAGGAGCGGCCCGATCCTGTGCCGGGGCCCGGACAGATCGTTGTTGCCATGGAAATCGCACCAATCCATCGATCGGATCTTTTCGCATTGACCGGCGGCAGCAAGGTGCCAATGACATCCCTGCCGCGTGTCCCCGGCGCAGAAGGTGTTGGCCGGGTCGTTGCCGTTGGGCAGGACGTCACCCGATTCAAGATCGGCGATCGCGTATGGCCACCCAAGTACATCGGCCTGTTTCAGGAGCAGGTGATCTGCACGGCGGCCGATGTTTTCCGAGCGCCCGATCATGCGCCGCCCGACCAACTCGCCATCCTGTGCACGATGGGTCTCACCGCCATCATGGTTCTCGACGACTATGTGCGCGAGGCCCCCGGCGGCTGGATCATTCACAATGGCGCCAATTCGTCGATCGGCATGATGGTCATCGGCCTGGCCCACGCCCGCGGCCTCAAGACCGTCAACATTGTTCGGCGCGCGGGATTCGAGAACAAACTACGCGCCCTGGGCGGTGACGCTGTGGTGATTGACGACAGCGATCCTGACCGGCTTGCCACGCGCGTCGCCGCCGCGACGGGCGGCGCGCCCATTCACACGGCGCTCGATGTCGTGGGCTCTCAGTCCGGAGGCCGACTGGCGCATTGCCTGACCGCCCCCGGCGCCTTGGTGCTTTATGGTGGCAGCGGCGGCTCTCCGGCGCAAATCGACTTTCTCGACATGATGCGGAAGGAACTCACCGTCGTCGGCATGAGCATGTCGCGATCGTTCAATCGTCGCACGCCGGCCGAGAAAGACGATGTCATGCGTCGGCTCGGCGAGCTTGCGGCCTCGGGCCATCTCAAGACCGATATCGCCGCCACCTATTCCCTCGACCAGTACCGGGCTGCCTGTGAACATGCCGCCATGCCAAGCCGCGATCGTGGCGGCAAGGTGCTATTTCGAATGACACCGTCGCGAAAGGACCCACTGTGAAAGCCTTGCATCACAATGCCTATGGCCCACCACGAAAGGTCGTAACGCTCGTCGATCTGCCGGAGCCGGTCGCGGGGCCGGGCGAAGTTGTCGTCCAGGTCGAAGCGGCAGCCATGCATCTTGCCGATCTCAAGTTCATCAATGGTGATCCGGGCTTTCGCTGGTTCACGTTTCCCCGCGTCTGCGGCCATGAAGGGATTGGCCGGGTGGTCGCCGCCGCGAGCGATGTCAAAACCCTTAAGATCGGCGACCGGGTGCTGCTACCCATGGGCGCCGGCACGTTTCGCCAACGCCTTGCCGTCAAAGCCTCGGAATGCGTCGGCGCTCCGGAAGGCGACGCACGACAGCTGTCGCTCACCACGGTCAACGGCATGACGGCCGTGATCTTGCTCGAAGACTACGCCGGGCATCTCAAGCCCGGTGACTGGCTGCTGCAAAATGGCGCCAACTCGAGCTGCGGCCGGTTCATCATCCGCCTCGCCAAAGAGCGCGGCCTCAGGACCTGCAACATTGTCCGGCGCGAAAGTCTGGTTGCCGAACTCAAGGCCGCGGGCGCCGATGCCGTCGTGGTCGATGCCGGCGATCCCGATGCGACCGCCGCCAAGATCAAGGCCGCCGTCGGTGGCGCCGATTTGTCGATCGCCTTCGACTGCGTCGCGGCAACCGGCACCGAAACGCTCGCCCGCGCCCTCGCTAAGGACGGAATCGTCGTCAACTATGGGTTTATGACCGGCAAGAACTGCGAGATGTCGTTCCAGGATTTGTTCCTGAGAAAGATCAAGCTGGTCGGCATGAATATGGCTAACCCACGCACCGAGGACCAACGCCGGGCGATTTACGCCAAACTTGCCGGCATGCTGGCGCGGGGCGAGCTTTCGGCGAAGATCGCGGCGACCTACACCCTTGATCAGGCCCAGGACGCCTTTGCCCATCAGGCCCGCACCGGCGACGAGCGCCAGGGCAAGATCATCATCTTGCCGAACGGATAGGCAAGCAGGCTACTTTGGCCGCTCGAAGATCATCAGGTGCTGCCACGGCAGCATGCCCTTGGTCTCGATCCACGTCAGCCCGAGCGCGGCCATTTCCTTTTTCGCCTGCGCCTGGCTCATCTTGTGCAGGCGCTTGATTGGAACGCTGTCGTCCTCGGCGCGATACTCAACCAGTGCGATCCGGCCGCCCGGCTTAAGGGCGCGCACCATCGCTTCGCCCATTTCCCGTGGATAGGAAAATTCATGATAGGCGTCGACCATGAGGATGAGATCGACCGCGCCTGCCGGAAGATTGGGATCATCCTCGGCCCCAAGAACGCCTTCAACATTCGCGATACCGGTGTCGCGTTTGCGTTGCTCGATGATCTCCAGCATCTCGGACTGAATATCGACTGCGAGTACCTTGCCTTGTGGGACGCGCCGGGCGAGACGGAACGAGAAGTATCCCGTGCCCGCGCCAATGTCGGCGACAATCGCCTCTGGGGTCAGCGGCAGGTTTTTGACCAGGAGCTCTGTTCCCTCTTCCTGATTGCGCTCGGATCGCTCCAACCAGGGCGCGCCAAGATGACCCATCACCTGGGCAATCTCGCGATCCATGTAGAATTTGCCGATGCCGTCGGGGCTGGCCCGGCCGGTTCGATATGGCGAGTCCTGGGGCCACGCCTGAGCCGCAATAAGTGCAAACGCGAGCGAGAGATACGTGCGCCGAAAAATCATTTCAGCTTCGGCAGCGGGGTGAATTCAGACTCGCCCGGCGGCAGCTTGAACCTCTTGCTCTTGAACTCTCCGCCCGTACCGGCGGGCCACTCCGCTTGCGCGGCCTGAAGAAGCTCCGGTCTGCTTGCGACAAAATTCCACCACACCGTCCGTGGCGCGTCGAGCGGTTCGCCGCCCAACACCATCAGCCGGCTATTTGCCGTCGATTCGACGGTCACCGAAGAATCGGGCAGAAGCCCGGCCATCGATCCGGCCTCGATGGCCTGACCCGAGATCACGAGCGCGCCGGAGACCAGGTAAATGGCGCGCTCGGCATGCTCGGGCGGGATTTCGAACGAGGCCTTCGGCGTCAACATGACGTCGGCATAAACCGTGCCGCCGTAGGTCTTGACCGGCGACTTGAGACCGAACCCGGCGCCAAGAATCAGGCGCAGATTGAGATCGCCGCGATTGATGGTCGGCAACTTGGCGGCCGGATGATACTTGAAAATCGGCTTGTCCTGTTCATGCGCCGCCGGCAATGCCAGCCACGCCTGAATGCCGTGCAGGACATGACCGGCGCGGCGCAACTCAAGCCTTGTACGTTCGGAGTGAACGATTGCGCTTCCCGCCACCATCCAGTTGGCGTCGCCCGCGACAATCGCCTGCTCGGTGCCGAGGCTGTCGCGATGCATGATCTCGCCTTCGAAGAGATAGGTGACGGTCGCAAGGCCAATATGGGGGTGCGGTCTGACATCGAGGCCCTTGCCCGGCGCAAACTTCGCAGGGCCCATGTGGTCGAAAAACACAAATGAGCCAATGGATCGCTTCTCGACTGCCGGCAGGGCGCGGGCGACGAGAAAGCCGCCGAGCAGATCGCGGCGGCGGGGCGTGAGAACGGCGGAGACGGGACTGAACACGGAACGGGTAAACCAGAAACGGGGAGCGGATTATCGCTTCTGATTGACCTCCATGTAAATGCCGTTGGGGTCGAACATCGACATGGTGCGAAGCAATATTTTCGACTTGGCGTCGTGCGACGGCACGTCCCAATCGGTCGGCGGCGCAAGAATGGTCGCGCCACCCGCTTCGAGCGGGCGGCGATAAACGCCATCGACATCCTTGGTCTCGAACACCAGCAACGTTTCGCCCATCCGCACACGCGTGCGCTGTTGCAATGTGCCGGTGTCAAACGGCTGGTCGAGATACTGCAGCAGGCCCAGCATCCCGATCATCGGGTCTTCGGCCTTGAGCAGGATGAGGTGGCACGGCGCCCACGGCGGCGCGGCTGGCGGAAACGACGGGTGCACGGGCACGCGATTTTCGTACCACTTGGTCATGCCAAACACGTGCATGTAGAACTTTGCCGCACGCTCGGCATCGGGAACAACAAACGTCGTCCGTTTGAGAATGGCTTCGGCCATCGATCACACCTTCCTAATTCTTCGCGGGCAACATTTCATAGAGTTCGAGTCGTACGCCATTGGGATCGCGCAGAAACATCTGCAGCGAGCGCCCCGAAGGCGACGGCTTTGGCGCCATCAGCACCTCGTAGCCACCGGCGACGGCGCGGCGATGAATCTCGGCGATGTTGACGACCTGATGGACCAGCATGACGTCGCCCGCTCCATTGCCAATCCCCGCCGGTCGCGCGAGCGGTTTGAAGTCAGGATGCTCGACACTCATGATCGAGAGCCCGGCACCGTCCTTCGATGCCATCCCGGTCAATACACGTTTTGACCCCCCCGGCAGCCCAAGCGGATTGCCGGCGTCGACGGTGCCAAGCTCGTTGGTGGTCAACTCCTTGTAGCCCAAGACATCGCGAAAGAATGCGACGGTCTTGGCGCGGTCGACGACAAAGATCGCGGTTCTCAGATAGGTCGAATCGACGGCGGCCGGCTGAGCGACCGAAGACGTGACCGAAGCGAGCAAACAGACGGCAACCAATGCGGCACGCATTCGACACCCCTTGCGATAGTGGTCAGGCATTCTATCCTTTCCGGGCCGGGGGACGAGTCGTCAAATGGCAAGCACGCCAGCCAGCCTCTTGAAACCGACCGTGACGCATTGGGGTGCCTATTCCGCCCGAGTCGCCGGCGGTCAAATCGCGGCGCTGGAACCGTTCGCGGCCGACCCGGACCCCTCGCCGATCGGGCCCGGCATGGTTCAGGCCATCGCCGACCCATTGCGCATTCCGCGACCAATGATCCGCCAAGGCTGGCTGAAACACGGCCCACGACGCGACCACAATGCGCGCGGCAGCGAACCGTTTGTCAGCGTGCCGTGGGACGAGGCGCTCGATATCGCCGCGCGGGAGTTGACGCGCATCAAGACCGCATATGGAAACGCCGCGATCTACGCGGGCTCTTATGGCTGGGCCAGCGCCGGGCGATTCCATCACGCGCAAGGCACTCTGCGGCGATTTCTGAATCTCTTCGGCGGTCACGCCTATTCCAAGAACACTTATTCCGCCGGCGCCGCGGAAGTGATTGTGCCCCGTGTGATGGGCGAGTTCTGGGGCCTCACCAGCCAGTTGACGACGTGGGACGTGATCGCCGAACACACGCAGCTGTTCGTCGCTTTTGGCGGCTTTGCCCTCAAGAACGCTCAGGTGCATGGCGGCGGCTTTGGGCGCCACGTCGCCAAGGAGTCGCAGCGCAAGCTGATGGAACGCGGCGTTCGTGTCGTCACCATCGGCGCGGTCCGCGACGATACCGGCGCGGTGACGAACGCCGAATGGCTCGCCCCTCGCCCGAATACTGACGTCGCGCTGATGATGGGCCTCGCCCACACGCTCGTCAGCGAAAATTTGCATGACCGCGGCTTTCTCGCTTCCCATTGCGTCGGGTGGGAGAAGTTCGAGCCGTATCTCATGGGTACGCGCGACGGCACGCCGAAGTCGGCGGATTGGGCTGCGGCCATCACCGGCATCCCAGCCACGACCATCGCCGCGCTTGCCCGCGCCATGGCGCGGCAGCGGACGATGATCTCGATCTCATGGTCACTACAACGCGCCGATCACGGCGAGCAGACTTATTGGATGGCAATCACCCTTGCCGCTATGCTGGGCCAGATTGGCCTGCCGGGCGGCGGAATTGGTTTCGCGTATGCGGGCGCCAACGGCATCGGCGCGAGCGGGGCGCGTCTCGCGCCGCCGTCGTTGCCGATCCCGGCAAATCCGATCAAGGCGTATATTCCTGTCGCCCGCATCGCCGACATGCTCGAGCATCCCGGGGAATCGTTTGCGTATGATGGCGAATCACTCGCCTATCCCGATGCTCGGATGGTGTATTGGTGCGGCGGCAATCCATTCCATCATCACCAGGACTTGGGACGGCTGGTGCGCGCGTGGCAGCGACCCGAGACCGTCATCGTTCATGAAGCCTGGTGGAACGCCAACGCGCGCCACGCCGATATTGTTTTCCCGGTGACCACCACGCTTGAGCGAAACGACATCACCGGCACGGCGCAAGACACTTATGGGCTTGCGATGCATCAGGCGATCGCGCCGGTCGGGGAAGCGCGCAACGATTTCGCTATTTTCTCCGGCCTTGCCCATCGCCTCGGGTTTGGCGAGCGCTACACGGAAGGACGCGACGAGATGGGCTGGCTGACCCATCTCTACGGGCGCTGGCGCGAACGCGCTCAGTCGCTTGGCATCGCGCTCCCGTCGTTCGAGACCTTCTGGCAACAAGGCCATGTCGAGTTGCCCGACCGTGGCGCCGGCACGATCTTCTTGAAGGACTTCCGGGCCGACCCTGTCGCGCACAGGCTTTCGACGCCCAGCGGGAAAATCGAGATTTTCTCCGACGCCATCGATGGATTTGGCTATGACGACTGCCCCGGCCATGCGACGTGGTTTCAGCCGGTCGAGTGGCTCGGCGCCGCCAAGGCGCGGCAGTATCCGCTACATATGATCTCGAACCAGCCGCGCACGCGGCTTCACAGCCAATATGACAACGGCGGCTACGCGCAGTCGTCCAAGATTCAGGGGCGCGAGCCGGTCTGGCTCAATCCGGCCGACGCCGCTCCGCGCGGTATCTCTTCGGGCGACGTCGTTCGCCTGTCCAACGACCGCGGTGCATGTCTTGCCGGCGCTGTCGTTACCGATGCCATACGGCCCGGCGTCATTCAGCTGGCGACCGGCGCCTGGTTCTCGTCGGCGCCGCGAACCGGAGCCGAGCACGGCGGCAACGACTTGCCGTTCTGCGTGCACGGCAATCCCAATGTGCTCACGCGCGACGCCGGCACATCGCGCCTTGCCCAGGGCTCAAGCGCGCAAACCTGCCTAGTCGAAGTCGAGAAATGGGTGGGTGAACTTCCGGACGTCGCCGCCATGAAGCCTCCCGTCGTGCGCGATCGAATGTGAGATTTCAGCGACGATCAGGCGGCAGGTCGTTGGGATCGTGATCGATGACCTTGGGATGATCGCGGTGAACGTTCCACTTTTCGCGGGAAATGACCCACACGCCGGGTTTCTTTTTGCCAAACACCGCGGCGACGATCAGTGCGACCAGCACGACGATGGCCGCCGTGGTGAAGGCGAATAGCGCCAGAACGACCGCGGCCAGCAGCCCGATGATCACGAAAGCGATGCGGAGATAGAAAGAGATCATCCGGGCTCCGCGGCGCGCTGGTCGTGGCGCGACAATCTTTTCGTCACCCACAGCCACAGCCCCGTGACGAATAGAAACGGCAGGACCAAACCCGATACGGCAACCAGGAACCGTCCAGGGTTACCCGCGATTTCTCCGGAATGAACCGGCAGGGCAAATTGCTCGATGGTCGGTACGGCGGCCTGCTGGGCCGCGGCCTGAACGGCGAGAATGCGTCCCGAATGGCGCTCGAAAAAGACGCGATTGAGAGCACGTACATTCGGGTGATCGTCGGCGATGAAACTGACCACGACGACTGCCCTCATCAATCGGATGTAGCTGATGTCGCGAATCGGATTGTCGGGAAATTGGGCCCTGGCCGCCGAAATGAGATTGTCGACCGGCGCCGCGGGACCCTCGGGTCGCGGGTTCAAGGTCACGCCCGCCAGCGGGCCAAATCCGGGCGACGCGCCGGGCTGCGGTACTAACGACAACAGGCCGAGGATCATCGTCCCCGAGGTTGCGACGACGAACAGCAGCACAAACGCGATCGCGCCGACGACGCGATGCAGATCGTAGAGGTAGCGTTTTAGCGGCTTCGCCTTGATGCTCAGCGCCTGAGCCCAGCTCTCGCGCCGCGGCCACCACAAATAGAGGCCTGAAAGCGACATCACCATCATCAGAAATCCTCCGGCATGGACCAGATTGATGCCAGGGGTGCCCATCAAGAGTTGCTCATGCAGACGAAACATCAGTTCGAACGGATATTGGTACTTGCTGCCATACCCCGTGATCTCGCCGGTGTAGGGATTCATGCTGGCGTAGAAATTCGGTGACGGTGCGTTATCCCAGATTCGAAGAAAGAAGGCCTGGTCCGGCGCCTGGGGGTACATGACGCTGATCACATTCTCGGGGATATGTGGGAATTTTTCCCGGAACAGCTCAATCACCCGCGACATCGGAATTTGCGCTGCATCCTTCGGCGCGACGATCATCTCATCGCGGTGCAACCAATGATTCCCGGCATGACGAAAGGCGACGAATGCTCCCGTAACCGCTTGAAACGTCAGGAAGGCACCGAGGATAACGCCGCACCAAAGGTGGAGTTGGAACAGGGCCGAGCGGAGCATGCGCGCCACCTGGATTTAGAACGGTTTCACCCGGCCGATGAGGGCGACGACAAACAAGATCGCATAGATCACCCCGACAACGGTTAGCGTATTGTTCATGGCGGCGTTGGCGCGCGCTTCGCGCTCGGGCGTTGACCCTTGCGATTTGATCTCTCCAAACGCGACACCGAATGGCCGGGCGACAACCTCAAGCGTCATGGCGACGAAGAACATGACGCCAAGCAGGAGAATCTTCGCTGCCAGCCATTTCTCGGCGACCGGCGAACCCGTTGCGAAGGATGCTGCCGCCGCAGCGAGCAATGCCGTCCCCGCGACCGCTTCGCCCCAGAACTGCACCTTCATATAGACCTTGATCCATGCGGCGGCAGGATTGCAATGCGCCTGCCAGATGGCCCACACCCAGATTCCACCCACCACCCACGCAAGGACCAACGCCCATAGCGGCGGGGAATAGAGACCCATGGCATCGACCAACGAAAGGCCGGACGCGAAAATCAGCGCGAAGCAATAGCGGGGGAACAAATCGACGATGCCGGCGGTCGTGAGCAGCGCGGCGCGCGTCTCGACGGGATACTTGGTCGTCTTGGCGATCTTGGCCGAAATGAATACGCCGATGTCGGCGCCCAGCCAGAACACGAGCAGCATGATGTGGATGTATCCCCAGAATTGCGTGCCCGTCATGCTGGTCATTCCTTCACGTCGAGTTGGTCCCAATCGATATAACGCCCCCGGAACTTCACATTTTCGATTTTGGGCGAGAGCGCCATGACTTCCGTCTGCGGAAAAAGATAGATCGATGGCGCAAGCTCGTGAAGCCGGGCCAGCGCCTGTTGCAACAGCTTTTCTCGAGTCGTCACATCGAGTTCGATGGCACTGTCGGCCAACAGCTTCTCAACGTCGGGCGCACAGAAGAAGGCGCCAGGCCACGCGCAGGTGTAGGATTCGACCGCGCGACCCGCGTCCATGTACGTGGCGCCGTTCCAATTGGACGACAACACGTCGGCCCCTTTCCAGTCGCCCGAGGTCCACATCTGCACCCAATCCGTGCCGAGCACGTTATTGAGCTCCATCCTCACGCCAATCGCGGCGAGATCCTGGGCGACAAGCTGGAAGATCGCGGCGCCATCTGTCGTGGCGCTCGACAGCACAGTGGCCTTGAGCGCGAACCCGTTTGGATATCCCGCGTCTGCGAGCAGCGTCTTCGCTCTTACCCGGTCAAATAGATAAGGCGCGATATCGGGATTGTAGCCGAACACACCGGGCTCGATACCATGGCTCGACGGCTTGACGGTACCGAGCAGCAAGGTCTTGGCGACGGTCTCACGATCGATGGCCAGATTGAGCGCCTGCCGTACACGGATGTCGCTCAGCGGTGAATTCGGCTTGCGATTGCTGAGGGCAATGGCGAGCGCTGTCGGAATTTGATTGACGAGAATCTCAAACCCATGGTCCTTGAGCGGCGCCATGTCCTCGTAGCCGATGGAAAAGGCAAGGTCGACTTCGCCGATGTCGAGCGCCTGCACCCGGCGTTGCGTCTCTTGCAGAATGCGAAATTCGATCCGGGTCAGGTGCAGGGATGGCCTCCAGGTCTTGTCGGTTGCCTTGAGTTCGTAGGCGCCCCGATTGCGACCCCATGATTCGATGGTGAACGGTCCCGTACCAATCGGTCGCTGTGTGAAGCCATCCGAACCGACGTCACGCCAATACTTGGGTGGCGTCAGCGTCAGCAAACTCATCCGCTTGGCAAGAATCGGGTCAGGCCTGGCCGTCGTGATCGTCACGGTCAGGTCGTCGACGGCCTTGACGTTGACGATGTCGTCGACCTCTTGGGCATAAAAGAACCTTTGACCTTCGGGCGACTTCAACATCTCGATCATGGCAACCACGGCGCCGGCGTTGACGGGTTCGCCATTGGTGAAGGTCACGCCGGGTCGGAGACGAAACGTCCACGTGGTTGGGTTGTCGTTGGTCCATGACAACGCCAGGCGCGGGCGCGTGCTGCCATCGCGATCCATGAACGTCAGGGCGTCGAACATCCCCACGAACGGGTGAACCGCGCCCTGAATTTGCTGGGCATAGGGGTTGCCCATCGCCGGCGGCCAGGTTCCAACCGCGACCCGAATCGATTTGGCCCCGGCGGGAAAGGCGGCAAGAAAGGTCAGCGCGACGAGCGCCAGACGCGCGATCATGGCTCGATGTCGAGTTCCGACCAGTCGAGATAACGACCGCGGAAAACGATGTTCTTGACCTTGGGCGAGAACGCCATCACGTCGGTTTGCGGAAACAGAAACAGCGCTGGTGACAGGTCGTGCAGCTTGCGAATGATGGCGTGAAGCTGCTTCTCGCGTTCGGCGGGATCAAACATCAGGTTGCTCGCCTCGATCATGGCGTCGATCTCGGGATCGCAGAAATAGGCCCCCGTCTTCTTGCACATGATGTTTTCGAGAGGCCGCAGCGCATCCATATACGTCGCGCCACCCCAAGTGTGAGAGATGATGTCGGCGCCGCGCCAATCGCCCGAGAACCACATCTTGACCCAATCGGGGCCAAACACGTTTCGCAACTCAACCCGGATGCCGGCCGCGCGCAAATCCTGCGCAATTCGCTGGTACATCGCCTCACCATCGGTGATGCCCGAGGCAAGCACGTTGGCGGTCAGTGAAATTCCGTCCGGATACCCGGCGTCGGTCAGCAACGCTTTAGCCTTGGCGGGATCGTAAGGATAGGATTGGAGTTCGGGATCGTACCCGAACACACCGGGTTCAAGCCCGTGGGTTGATGGCTTCACAGCCCCATGCAGGATCGATTTGCCGATGGTTTCGCGATCGACCGCATAACTAAATGCCTGGCGAACACGCTTGTCCTTGAGAGGCCCCTCGCGATTGTTGGGCAGCGCCAAGCCGCCCACGGTCGGGACCTTGCCGATCTCGACACGCATGCCTTGGGCGGCCAGATCTTCGGCATCGAGCATGTTGATGCCGTAGGCGATGTCAACCTCGCCCAACATCAACGCTTGTGTCCGACGCGGCGCCTCGATCAACACGACAAACTCGTAGCGCGTGAGATGCTTGGCCTTGCGCCACGACATCGGCTGGGCGTCCCAGACCGACCGGCCGGTGTCGCGGCCCCAGGTTCTCAGCGCAAATGGCCCGGTGCCGAGGGCCTTCTGAGCAAAGCCGTCAGCGCCGATGTCCTTGAAGTATCTAGGCGGCGTCAGTTGCAACAGACTCATCCGACGCGGAAAGATGACGTCGGGGACCTTGGTCTTGAAGACGACCGTCAGCGGATCGGCCGCCGTGACCGACTCGACGTTGCGGACCTCGCTTGCGAGAAAAAAGCGTTGACCGTCTTCGGATTTCAACCAGTCGACTATCGCGACAACCGCGTCGGCATTCATCGGCTCGCCGTTGGTGAAGGAAATTCCAGGCCGCAGCTTGAAGGTCCAGGTCGTTTGATTGTCGGCTTGCCACGACAGCGCAAGGCGCGGCTCGACTGTTCCATCTTCGGCGAGAAACGTCAGCGCGTCGAACATCGCGATGTAAGGATGGATCGTGCCTGTAATCATCGAGGCATAGGGATTGCCGAGACCCGGCGTCCAGCCGCCAACGGCGATCCGAATCACTTTCTCGGCCGCGCCGGCGCCGCAACCAATCGTCGCGATAAGAAGTGCGGCGGCCAGCGTCCGCATATTCCATCAACCCTGCGTGCGCTCAATGATGTCGAGGGCCGCGCGCAGCACGCGCGGGCCATCGGCGACGGCAAGCGTGCGGGTCGTGGCGGCGAGAACGGCTCGTCGGGGCAGGATCATGGCGACCTCGATGCGTGGTCCGTCGAGGTTAAGTAGAAACACGCCTCTCCGCCAGAGAAGACCTGCGATCTAGGTCACCCATTTCATCCATCTGGCGATTGGCCCGCCAATGGCGGCGCGATCGATCCGATAAACCCGCTGCCGGCCTCTTTTCACCACTTTGATCAAGCCCGCATCGACCAGGACCTTGAAATGCCGCGACATCGTCGCCCACTCACACTCGAAACGGTCGGCGATCTCGCGAGAGGTCATCGATCCACCGCGCAGGTGGAGGAGTTGCAAGACCTGCCGCCGACTGGCGTGGGAGAGCGCAGCGAACACGGCATCGAGCCGTTCAAGGTCGTCTACGGCGCTGCGGCGTTTGCGCGCCATCGCGCTAGGGCTGGATCCGCGTCACATGGGGAAAGGCCATCGCCGGCTTGCCGCCACGCGGCCGGCACAGGCGGCCGATGGCGTCCCAGTCGGCCAGCACGTCGGGTGCGCGGTGCGCCGCCTCAACGGCGGCGCCGCTGACCCAGTCGAAAATTTCGTAGAACACCGGACCGCCCTTTTCTTCGCCACGCAAGATCAGCGGTTTGGTCTTGGTCACGAGACCGAGGCGCACCAGCGTGCGACGATAGCTGCGAAACAATTTCAGTAACTTGCCAGCGCTGGCCTTCGGCACACGATAGGTCGCCATGACGGTCTCTGGCTTGGGCTTTTTCATCACGGCCTCCATTATCAGCGATTTCGCTTATAATAATACCAAGCGATATCGCTTATGATCGTCAATGCCGTGCCTATGCGATTTTCTTCTCGTACATCCGATAGGTTTTGTAGACCCGGCCACCAATCTCCTCGATCGAGTGGCGGGTCTGGGTGTTGCCTTCCAGCACCCAACTCATCTCACATACCGGAAACCCGAGCCGGAGCGATTCGCGGCGCACGGCACCGACGACCTGCAGTGCCAGCACCGACCCCACGGTCTTGTTCTTGTAGGCCGGCAGCACGCCCATGAATGGCACCCGCGTGCCCGATATCCAGGTCTTCTTATTGAGAATTCTCCAGCCGAGCTTGAGCCAATTGAACGGCCACAGCCTGCCGCCGAGATCGCGGATCATTTCGTTCGGATCAGGCAACGCGACGCACATCGCCGCCGGTTCTCCCGAGATCTCGGCGAACCAGACCAGCTCCGGGATCAGGAACAACTTCATCTCTTTCGCCATGTGAGCGACATCGCGCTCGGTCAGCGGAATGAAACCCCAATTTTCGGCCCATGCCGCATTGAAGATACGGACGATGGTGGCGATGTCCTGATCGAATTGCTTGACGTCGAGGTGACGCAGCGACAACCGCTTGTCGCGATCGAGCGATCGCTGCAGCCAGGCAAGTTGCTTGTAGGGCAGCGCCGTGTCCATGGGGGTGAGATAGGCCAACATGTCGACGGACTTGGTAAGGCCGGCGTTCTCGACGTGCTTTTGGTAGTGGGGCTGGGCGTGGCCCATCATCATGCGCGGCGGCGCCGCGAAGCCGTCGACAAGAAGTCCGGACTCTTCATTAATGTTGAGGCTGAAGGGCCCGAGCATTCGCGCCAAACCCTTGGATTTGAGCCATTCCTCGGCGGCCGCAATCAGTCCGGCCGCGACGTCGGCATCGTCGATGGTTTCGAAGAATCCCCAGAACCCGGTCGAATCATTGCGGAGCGAAAGATGGCTGCGATCGATCTGGGCCGATATTCGCCCGACCGGCTGACCATCTTTGATCGCGACCCAAAATGCCGCCTCACCATGATCAAACCACGGATTGACCTTGGGATTGAGCTTCTCGCGCTGCACCATTCGGAGCGGCGGCACCCACACCGGGTCGTGTCCCTGACAGACATGCGCCGCCTCGAAGAAGGCGTCCCAATCGGCGCCGGTGGTCACCGGACGAATGGTAACGGACATGTGCCGTGGTTATTCCGCGGCAGCGCGTTGCTCGGCCGCCCTTGCAGCCGCCGCTTCGCGCTTCCGGTGAACAGGATTGGTATTGTACGGCCAGTTGGGCGTCAGGCGCGCAACATGCGGGTAGAGCTTCGCAACCTCGTCGTCGTAGCCGAGGTTGAAGACTGTCGGCGACTTTTCCTTGTCTTTGGCGCCCTCGTAGAACGTGCCGAGCACCTTATCCCAGAGAAAATTGGTGATGCCGTAGTTGCCGTTCTCGTTGTGGAAGTGGTGCGCCATGTGCGTCTTTTTCATCTCGCGAACCCAGCCCCAGGACGGCGCATACCCAAGATGTTCAATGCAGTGAAAGAACTCGTAGATGCAGGTGGTGACCACGCCCGCGCACAGCGCAGCGACAGCCCCAGGGACACCGCCCAGAAGATAACCAACCGGCATGGTGGCGGCCATCACCGTCGGCAACGTCGTGTAGAGCGCGCCGAAAAGCACCATCAGATTGTTCGGGTCTGAGTGATGATCGTAATGGATACGCTTCCATACCTTGGCGGTGGCAGGATGCTTCCACATCCACTTGCTGTGCAACACGTACCGGTGCAGCACGTACCAGACCGCTGGATAGATCAGGATGGTCGCAAAGACGGAAGCGCCAACGCCGATCAAGCTCGCCGCACCCTCGGCCAGCGCCCACACCACCCAGCCGCCCGTGATCAGGGCGACGGCGATGTACGCGGCAATGGCGTAGTATTGGAAATACGCGGCCGTCAGCTGGGCGAGGTTCATCCGGTCAAGGAAGAATTCGCGGTCGTGCCAGAAACCGATTTTGATGGAGCCGATCGTCACTGTTCAATTGTCCACAGATCTGAAACCGCACAAACAGCACTATAGGCTTTTTTTTACAAACGCGCACGGGCGCCTGCCCCGGTTGGGCAGCGGATTCACGCATCCGTTGCTCAGTAACGCCTCATTTGACCGGGAAGATCAGGTTCTTGCGCCGGTGTTCTCGAAACTGAAAACGATCCAGACCCCGAGGGTGGCGAAAAACCCGAGCGGCAGCCAAGCCGCCATCAAAGGCGGGATCGTGCCGAACTGGCCCATCGCAAGGACAATGTTGTCGACCAGGATAAACGAAAAACCGAGAGCGACGCCCCAGACGAACGTGATGACCGCGCTACCCTGGCGATGATGGGAGAACGCCGCGATGGCGGCCAGCAAGGGCATGAGCGCCAATACAGCAGGGCCGGCGATCTTTTGGTGCAGCCAGGTATCGTAGAAATACTTGGGCCGCGTGCCGATGGCGACATTGCCGACGTATTCCTGCAGCGCGTTCACGGAGAGATCCTTGGGATCGTTGGTGAAGCGCACGAAATGCTCGGGCCTCAGTTGCGTTTTCCACTCGCCCCTGACTGGACTCTCGCCCTCGCCCAGATGGCGGGCGCCTTCGACGCGCCAGGATGACCCCGTCCAAGCGGCGCGGTCGATATCAATCACTTCGACAATCGAGGTGTCCGACCCTTGGCGCAGCAGCCTGACATCTTCGAGGATCGTGCCGCCGTCGCGAACCCGGGCGACACGCACCATCGTATCGGCTTCCATCAACCAGGCGTTTTCTTCGCTCTTCGGTTTGCCGGCAGGGGCAAAACCGGCATCGCGCCACTCTTCGAGCGCCGTATTGGTCTTGACGACAATGAAGTCAGAAAAAACGAACAGAAGAATCGACATCGCCGAACCGATCACGACCAGCCCGCCAACCAGGCTGAGCACGCTGCGTCCGGCCGCGCGCATGGCGAGGATTTCGCTGTTCTTGGCAAATTGCACCAAAGCCGTCAGCGCGCCGATGAGCGCGGCGAGCGGCGCCACTGTTTCAAACATCGACGGAATGCGAAGCGCAACGTAACGAATCAGCGTGTCGGCCGGCGGCCCGCCGCCCGCCAGGACCTCATTGGCATTGGCCAAGAGATCGAGGGTTTGCAGAAACAGCACGAGGCCGATCAGAACGCCAACAAACTGCGCTAGGAAGGCCCGCATCAGATACCGCGTCAGGATCATCGATCAGGCTTTCGCTCTAGCTGGCTTGAACAGCGCAGCAAACAGACTCGCGCCAGACACCCACGCCTCCTCGAGCTTCTGGATTGGCGTCGCCCCGGTGGCAATGTCGGTGCGATAGAACAACAGTATCGTGCCGGCCGTGAACACGGCGAAGGCACCCCACAGAATTGGCGCGGCGGTCATCCCGGTCGAGGCGGCATATGCTTCGCCGAATTCGAGCACCTTGTGGTAACTGACCATGATGAGAATGCCGAAGATCAAACCGAAGGATCGGGTCGCGCGCCGCGTGATGATGCCAAGCGGAGCACCGAGCAGAGGCAACAATATCATCGAGAGCGTGAATACAATGCGACCATGGAGCTCGCTTTCGATAGCCGACGGAGGAAGCCGCTGCTCGACCGGGGCTTTCTCGTCGGTGGTCGATGCCGTCGCTCCGCTCCGCCCCGCGGCGCGATTGGCAAGATCGATGGTCAACAGTTCTCCAATCGTTAGTTCGCGCTCGTCGCCACCGCGGCCGCGAAACCGAACGATATCGGCCAAATCAAGCGGCCAGTCGAACACCTCGAACTTGAGGCCGGATTGCCGTTGCGTCGCCGGATCCCACTCCGAGCGGGTACCGTCGTAGAGGCGCATGGTGACAATGCCGTCCATCTCACCGGTGACAAGCTCACCGCGCTTGGCAGTCAGGGTCGTGATTTCGCCGGCATCCGACTGCTTGTGGGCAAACACACCGACCAGTTCGCGCCCGGCGCCGCTCGATTGTTCGACGCGGAGCGTGTAGCCGTTCGGCAGGTTCATGAAGATGCCCTCGCCGATCCCCTGCTCGATCACGCCCGAGGTGATGTTGAACAGGATCGCGCGATAGGCATAGCGCGAGTACGGCTGCAGGTACCCCGACAACACGAAGTTGAATGCGGCCATGAAGACGGCGAAGGCCATGGCCGAACGAATGAACCGGGAGAGGCCGACGCCCGATGACAGAATGGCGTCGAGCTCGGATTGCAACGAGAGTTTCCGAAACGCCAGCAAAACCCCAAGAAACAACGCGGCTGGCAGCGCCAACCCGATGTAATGTGGGATCAAGTTGGCGAGCATCTGAAACACGACCAAAGTCGACACGCCGTTGCCGACGGCGATGTCGAGCAGTCGCATCAGACGTTCCATGCACAAGATCACCGCCGCGATAAACAGCGTCACCAACACGGTCGGCGTGATCTGGCCGAGCAGATACCGATCGATTGCTTTCATACGGCGTGCGCTCCGCGCTTGTGGCGCGCGGGCGCAAATCCTACCCAGTGAGACCCTGTGGACAATGTGCAGGAATTTGCCGCCGTTGCAAGGTTAACGGCCTTGAGAACGGCAGAGGACCCGTGCGTTAAGGTCATGATTTCGCCTATATTTTCCCAACCCAACTTGGGATAGCCCGCGCGTGCCGACCCCTGCTTCGCTCACCTTGCTCACCAACCCCGCGAGCACCGGCAATCGCGCCGCGCCCGGCTGGTTCCATGAATTCCTCGCCGGTGAAGCGAGCGTCACGATCGTCGATGCCGCGACTCCCGCCGCCGTTTCAACAGCAGTGCAAGAGTGTGTCCGCCGCAAGGACGACATGCTGATCGTCAATGGCGGCGACGGCACGGCGGATCTGGTGTTCTCGACTTTGGTCACGATCGGCGCCGCCGACGGGCCCACGATTTTCATTCTGCCTTCGGGCAAAACCAATATGACGACTGCCGCGTGGTGTGGCGTGAAAGACCCGCGCGATGCGCTTCGTCGGCTGCTGGCCCTACGGCGACAGGGCGATGTTCGTCGTTACACGGTCCCCCGACCAATCATCGAGGTTCGGCGCGGCGACAAGCAACAGACTTTGCATGGTGCATTCTTTGGCGCTGCCGATGTGGTCGACGGCATCATGATGTGCCGCCGTTCGATCTATCCATTGGGACTTCCGAACGCCATCAGCCATGCGGCCGCCATCTCCCTGATGTCTTGGCGGGCGATCCTCGGAGGATCGGGCAAGGTGGTGAGCGCAACGTGGCCTGGGGGCGGAGAAGACGGCACGTTCTTTTTTGTCGGCGTGACGACCCTCGATCATTTGATTCTCGGGTTGGCGCCCGATGTTCCCAACCTTGGGAAGGGCGTTGCCTACATCAGCCTCGGCGCTGGGCCTCGCGCGTTGTTGGCCGCGCTTCCGTCAATCCTCTCCGGCCAATTGACGCCAGGATTTCGACGGGCCGTCCGACATCTCAGTCAAGTGACCTTGCGGCTGACCGGTGCCTTTACGCTCGACGGTGAACTTTATGAGGCCGACGCAAATTCGCCGATCGAGATCGCGGCAGTTGGCCCGCTCAATGTGATCAAGTTGCCGGCCCCATGACCAACCTCGACGACATCATTGCAGCCGAGAGTCGCGCCGCGGCCTTTCCGGCAGCTCGCATTTTCGCCGATCACCTGGCGGAAAGGTATGGGTCCTCTGTCGCGGCCGTACTGTTCTATGGGTCATGCCTGCGCCAAGGCACCGATGTCGATCTCATGTTGGATTTTTATATCCTGGTCGATCGCATGGGCGCGGCGACTCGGAATCCGCTCTCGGCATTCTTCGGCGCGCTGCTGCCGCCCAATGTCTATTATATCGAGCTGCCGTACGAAGGACGCATCTTGCGGGCCAAGGTGGCGGTGATGAGTGTCGCAGCCTTCATCCGCGGCACGAGTTCATCGGCGCTCACGTCGGCGATCTGGGCTCGGTTCTCGCAACGAACGATCATCATGCGCGCCCGCACCGATGAAGTTCGTCGCCGTCTCGAAGCAGCCCTCGTCGAAGCTGTGCGTACCATGATGGCGGCGACAGCACCGTTGTTGCCACGCCAGTTCGTGGCGCGCGACCTTTGGGTGCGCGCGCTTCAGGAAACCTACCGCGCCGAACTTCGCCCCGAGCCGCCAGAGAAAGCAGCCGAATTAGTGGACGAGGACTTCGGTCGCTATCGGGCCATCACGACAGCGATCTACGGCGACCCACCCAACCAAAGCGACATCGATTCGCGCGCCCCGTTGCGCTGGCTCGCACGGCGTATCCTTGGCAAGTCCATGAACGTGCTACGCCTGGTCAAAGCCGCCTTCACGTTCCAGGGGGGGCTCGACTACGCGGTTTGGAAAATCGAACGGCACTCGGGCGTGAAGATCGAGCTGACTGACGCCGAGCGGCGGCGCCCGCTGCTGACAGGCGCCCGGCTACTCCTACGGACGCTGAAGTCCGGCGGCCTGAAGTAGGCGCCCTACACCACCGCCATCGTCACGCGCACGGACAGCGCCAATAAAACCAGCGACGCCAGCATGAACACGGCAAAACGCAGCTTGATCACGTTCGTGGTCGCCTGCACCAGACTGTGGACAATACGGAGTCCGACGTAACTCCAGGCGAGCGCGGCATTGACCCCCTCACCCGCGCCGGCGATCGCCGCCGCCATGGCGACCGCATAAAACAGCGTCGGCTGTTCCATCAGGTGATTGTAGTTGTCCGCCTTCCAGCGCACATCGGCCGGCAACGCCGCATTGAGGTCGTTCTTCGTCATTGTCGGCGGCATCGGAATCTTGAAGCGGATGATGGCGGGGATGCGGGTCGCATAAAGCCAGGCCCACATCACGAAGGACCACAGCACAAGTGCCATGGCGGGAAGGAGGATTGCTGACGTCATGGTGCACCTGAGCGATTTTCTGTGTGTTGCCCAATCTGATCGCGATCAGTGCGGCGCGCTACGTCGGGCAACACATGGCTGCCCGCAAATCAACGCATGGCAATGCGGGCAACTGTTTGTGGATGAGCAAGATTTCAACTATGCTGAAGTACTTTTCTGGAGTTCTCCGAGGCACCCATGAGTGCAACAGCCAAGTCGCTCGGGATGCTGACGCGTTTCCACTTTCGGATTCGCAGCGCGCGGAACTGGATTGGCGAATCGCAGATGACGACACTAACCCGAGCGATGTTGTTCCGTGGGATGAAGCCAAAGGATTGGCGCGAGCGCTCTTCGCGAAATGACGCTTCGCGTTGTTTTTCGGCAGGCCGCGCGCGCAGAGTTCGAAGAAAATGCCGCTCTTCTCTATTTGACCGCCCTCTGACGCTCGCGTTTCAAGACAGGAGGGCCCTGCTACGAATCCGATACGTGCCCAATACGTCGCGTCTCGAGTTACGCCCCAGCCACCTTGCGGGCGCAGCGTTCGATCAGGCCGAGGTCGGCGGCGACGCGGCCGAAGATCGCGACGACCTCGTCGAGCTGCTCTTCGGTGTGCGCGGCGCACAGGCTGCAGCGGAGCAACGAGTAGCCGTAGGGTGTCGCCGGCGGCAGGGCCAGATTGACGTAAACGCCGGCCTCGATCAGGCCGCGCCAGAAGGCGACCGCCATTTCGGGGCTGGGCGCGACCACGGCGACCACCGGGCTCGGGCCGCTGGCGATCTTGAGGCCAAGGTTGGTGAGTCTGGCGTGGAGGTGTTGCGCGTTGCGCCTTAGGCGCTTGCGCAGCGCGCCGCCTTCGGGTCCGCGAATGATGGAAAGATTGACGGCAGCCGAGGCCACCACCGACGGCGGCAGTGACGCCGTGAATATATAAGGACGGCAGACGAGACGAAGCGTGTCGAATTTCGGATGGCTCGACACGCAGAATCCGCCGACCGTGCCGGCCGACTTCGAGAACGTGCCAACAATGAAGTCGACGTCGGCCTCGACGCCGTCCTGTTCCGGCAAGCCGCGACCAAATCGACCGAGCACGCCGAGTGAATGCGCTTCGTCGCTCAGGATGTAGGTGTTGGCGTGCTTCTTCTTGACCGCGACGATGTCTTTCAATGGCGCTGTATCGCCGAGCATCGAGTAGATGCCTTCGATCACGATCAGCTTGTTGCCCGGTTTGTCGGCGAGGCGGGCCAGGCGCTTGTCGAGATCGGCAGCGTCGTTGTGCTTGAAACGGATGATCTGGGCCTGGCTCATACGCACGCCGTCGTAGATCGAGGCGTGGCAGTCGGCGTCCATGACGATGAAGTCGTCCGGCCCCATCAGGGTCGAGAGCACGCCAAGGTTTGCGAGAAACCCGGTCGAGAAGACGATGGCGTGGTCTTTCTTGAAGAACGTCTTGAGTTCGTCTTCAAGCGCCTTGTGCCCAACGTAAGTGCCGTTGGCGACCCGCGAGCCGGTGGTGCCGGTGCCGAAGTCGTCCAACGCGGCGTGGGCAGCCTTGAGCGCTTCGGGCGCGAAGGTCAGGCCGAGATAGTTGTTGGTGCCGCAAAGGATGGTTCGACGGTTGCCGATCATCGCTTCGGTCTGCGAAATCACCTGGTCCATGCGGACGGTGAATGGGTCGGCGCCAGCTTCGGTGAAGAAGGAGTCGCGCTGGGCCATCAACGGGGCGAAGCGGTCAAAAATGTCAGCCATGATACAGTTCCCTGTGTCGTTAACCTTTGTCGCTTTTGACGATGCGATCCACGGCGTCGGCCAGCTGTTGGATGGTCGCGATATCCGGCAACAAATTGAGAGGCACCGAGATATCGAACCGGTCTTCGACCGCCGCCACGAACTCCATCACCACCAGGGAATCGAAATTCAGGTCTTCGCTGAATCGAACCCCGGGACCAAGGTCCACTCCTCGCTTGTTGAATGGCGCCAGCAGCTCATAAACCACTTTAAGTGTCTCGCCGGACCCGGAAGCCGAGACGGTCATGACGAGCAACCCGATGCTGGAACGAACCGAATAAGCGTGCCCGCGACCGGCAGATTTCGTTTCCGCTCATCTCGCAGGTGCGTCATAGGGCCGGAATCGGCCCGAAATAACAACTCAACTTAGCTGTTACTCTTCAACAAACCTTGTGAAACGGCCCAGTTTACCGCGTCTTTGAAGCCATTCTTGAGGTTCCACTTGGGATGATAGCCGGGCAAAGGAGACGGGCGGGCAACCCAGTCGGGATGGTTAGCCTCGACCGCCTTGGCCCACGACATCAGGCTCGGCCGCCGAGTGAGCGAGGTGATGAGAGAGCCGACAGCGCCCGCCGCCATGAGGACGGGCGCCGGCAGCTCAATCAGCC
>Ga0194132_10003709_pt1 | contig 26798 bp, 22 predicted proteins | sample TA2KigOf80mmetaG_FD_148612 | JGI IMG/M metagenome (GOLD analysis project Ga0194132, IMG submission 148612) | Freshwater microbial communities from Lake Tanganyika, Tanzania - TA2015054 Kigoma Offshore 80m | ecosystem: Environmental > Aquatic > Freshwater > Lake | place: Tanzania: Lake... | reverse complement strand
CACCCGTCAGCGCGCCGCCAAATCCTGACACCCTGTCAAAAACCTGGAAATCCCCATCAGGCCGCCAAACCCGCGTCAACATTGGCGATTACGCCCCAAATTGTCCAAAATCGCCACGACCTATGATATATCCGGGCTAGCCCTCCAGTGTCAGCCCGGTCAGGGACTTTCACCCTACTGTCAAAGAGCGCTCTCAGGCGCCCGGACCGCGCCGTTCACGGCGCTTCCGCGTCATCCAATCCCGCCCCGTCGAACTCCTCCAGCCCAACAGTCTGCCCAGGGTGCCATGGTTCGCACTGGCACCAAATCTCCCCACTCGGACGCGCCACCCGCATTCGACCACACACCCGGATGCGGCGTGAACGCCGCGCTCCGCAAAGCAAATTATTCATGAACCGGATCAGTATCGATCGAACTTCCGAACCATGAACCGCGCGGTCATGTTCCAATTCGTCGCCTTTGTCCCTCTCACAAGCGGGACGCGTTCGGAGCGCGGCTGTGCTGAAAGCCAGCCGCAGCGGGTTGTGGTTTCGACGCGGGAGGAGCAATCAACGAGCTCGGGCCAGGCAACGTTGCTGCGGCTGATCCTTCGGACACAGCCGCGCTCCGCCCGGACCGCGCCGTTCACGGCGCTTCCGCGTCGCCCAATCCCGCACCGTTGAACGCCTCCCACCGCACAGACTGCAAAGGGTGCCATGGTTCGCCCTTGCACCCAACCTCCCCCCTCGGAAGCTCCACCCACCATCGACCACACACCCGGATGCGGCGTGAACGCCGCGCTCCGCTCGGACCGCGCCGCGCCCTTCCAGCCGTGCGGCATGCATGCGCCGTTCGATGTCCACGGCCCGGCTCAGGCTTTTGCCCCAGCCTGCGCTCTCGGGTTGATCCAGCGAGTGGTCGACGTGGCCCGCTCCCTTCTCCTTGGGTTTCGGCGGTCAGCACGGTTCTGCCGCCCGCTTCGTGATGCACCGCATGTCTTGGATCCCCCATCCAAAGCATTGCCGTCTTCACTCCGTCTGGCATGCTGCGCGCGTGATCAACTTCGACGCGAATGCCACCGCCCCACTATGCTCAGCCGCGCGGGAAGCCTGGCTCGAAGCGGTCGATCGATTTCCGGGCAACCCGTCCAGCCAGCACCGGCTCGGCACTCGCGCCGAAGCCGCCCTCGAACAAGCCAGAATGGAATGGGCCGAAATGCTCGGCTGCGATCCCGGCCTCTTGATCTGGACCTCGGGCGCGACGGAATCCGCTAACCTCCTGTTCTATCACCTTGCCCAAAACGCACCCGCCAACGCCGAGCTCTGGCTCTCCCCCCTTGAACATCCCTGTGTCATCGCCGCGGGCTCACGTTCGTTTTCATCCCGAGTGAAGTTCGTCAGGGCTTCCCCCCAAGGCCGGATCGAACTGGACAGCTTCCGCCGGATGATCGAGACCACCGCGCCCAAGCCCTCCGCCCTGGCCTGCATGGCGGCCAACAACGAGACCGGCGTGCTCCAGCCGTGGACCGAACTCGCCGAGATCTGCCGGGAACACAAAGTCTACTTCGTCTGCGATGCCACCCAATGGATAGGACGCCATCCGGCTGCTGGCTTGGGGAGCTGCGATTTCGTCCTGGGCTCTGCCCATAAAATGGGAGGGCCGAAGGGGGCCGGTTTCCTTAAAATTGCGTCCACCTCACCGTGGATGCCTTTGGTGGTTGGAGGCCCCCAAGAATCGGGCCGGCGCGCCGGCACCGAGAATGTGGCCGCACTCCTGGCGATGACCGCGACCTTGCGCGAGCGCGAACTTCGCTTCCAACGGGGCGACCAGCTCTCCCTCGTGCAAGCCCGCGAGGCCTTCGAACACGCCCTGCCCAAGGCCGTTCCAGGAACCCGCATCGTCGGCTCCGATTCGCCGCGGCTCTGGAACACCGCCATGGCCCTCATGCCCCCATTGCCCGATTGTCAGCAACGCTGGGTGGTTAGACTGGATCGACTGGGCTTTGCCGTCAGCACCGGCTCGGCCTGCGCCAGCGGCAAGGAAAAACCCTCCCACGTCCTCGAAGCGATGGGCCTGAGCGCCGATACCGCCGCACAGGCGCTGCGGTTCAGCGTGACTTGGGAATCAGATCCCCACCACTGGTCCCAACTTCTGCGGGCGCTCGACACTCTCTGGACGACAGCCATACAGGAGGTTCATTCCCCCCAGCCATGAGCAAGGCCTTCACTCGAGAATCGGATGTTGAACGGGAGGAGTGGACGCCTCCCCCGCCGCCGTCACTTCCTCCCGGCGCAAAGAATTACATGACCCAGGCCGGAGCAGCCCGCCTTCGGGCGGAGCTCAGCCGGTTGCTGGAGGTTCGCCCGGATCTGGCGCGATCCCCGCATCCCGAAGACAAGGCAAAGCTCGAGAAATCGGACCGGCGGGCCCAAGTCTTGGAAACGATCCTCGCCCGCGTCGAAGTGGTCCCGCTCCCAAATTCCGAAGAGTCCCGGGTGCGCTTTGGCGCCCGGGTTGAGGTTCAATGGGAACGCGGCCCTCAAGAAACGTTTCGGATCGTGGGAGTGGAAGAATCCGATTGGGAGCGCAACGAAATCAGTTGGATCTCCCCGCTCGCGAGAGCTTTAATGAACCACCGAGCAGGCGACTCCGTTCACGTGAAACGCCCCGCGGGTTCAAGTTCGTTGATCATTCTGAGAGTCGCTTACAACCCGACCGCGCCGGAGGTGGGCCCATGATCCAGTTCCCAGAATGGACCGCGACGCGCTGGTGGAGGCTCGTCCTGGCCTGGTTGCCCTCATGCTGGCTCAGCCTGGATGCCCAACTTTCCACTCCCTCAAGCCCAACTCGCCGGGAACCCAGCCGCTACCAGTTTGAAACAGATGCTTCTGGAACCTGGTTCCGCGCCCCCGATGGATCCAAGTTTTTCTCCGTCGGAATTTGCTTCACCAATCCAGGCACGCGGCGGGAAGATTACGACGACGAAAACCCGAGCTACGCGGCTTGGCGATTCCATCCCACCCCCTTGGATTGGGCTCGACGAACCACCGAACGACTTCATCGCTGGAAGTTCACGACCCTCGGAGCTTGGAGCGATTTCGAAACCCTGAGCCCGGCCAGTTCAAACCGATTTCATTACACACCCGTCTTGCACGCAGGCTCCACCGCGGGAGCGCCATGGTGGGATATGTGGGATCCTGCGAACGTTCGCCGCATGCGCCAGGTGGCGCGGGACCAGATCGCCAAAGTTCAACCCAAGTCCCGCGTCATCGGCTATTTTTCGGACAACGAACTCGGATGGTGGAACGCCACGCTCTGGAAAATGACGTGGGAACATCCTCCGTCCAGCGGACAAAGGCGGCGGCTCGTGAATTTGGTCAAGGCTCATTATGCCGATGATTGGAAGGCGATGGTTCAGGATTTCGATCCTGAGAAAGCCTCCAACTGGAAAGAGCTGTCCCGGCGCGGCATGCTTTATCGCAAGCCAGGAGCCGGAGGCATCCGGGTGATGCGACGATTCCTGGGTCTGATGGCCGGCCGCTATTATGAGCTGATGCGTGAGGTGATCTTGGAAGCAGACCCCGGAGCGCTCTATCTCGGCGATCGATACCAATCCTTTTTCTATCCTGAAGTTGCCTCCGCCGCTTCCCGCCACGTGGATGCCATCTCGAGCAACCTCAACGCGCAATGGAATGACGGCAGTTTCTTGCGGAGTTATCTCGAAACGCTGCACGGGCTGACCGGAAAGCCGGTTCTCGTCAGCGAGTTCTATATGGCGGCAAAGGAGAACTCGAGCGGCAACCGCAACTCTCACGGAGTCTTTCCCGTGCAGCCGACCCAAGACCAGCGAACGTCCGCCGCCCGAAACACGCTCCAACTGCTGGCCAGGACCCCTTTCGTCGCCGGAGCCGATTGGTTCCAACTGTTTGACGAACCCAAGCACGGAAGATCCGACGGTGAGAACTATAATTTTGGCCTGCTCGACATCCATGACCGCGAATACGCGCTCAGCTCCGTGTTCCAAATGTTCGACCCACCCGCATTGCGCGCCTCGAAATCCACGCGCTTGGATGCCACCGGCGGAATCCCCCCCGCGCCGCCGCAACCCTTCGCCGACTTCCGCCCGCGCCACGCCCTGCTGCACTGGGATCGGGAACGGGGATACGTTCCTCCCGCTGAGAGCTCCGGGCTGTGCGATCTTTACGCGGCATGGAGCTCCGATGCTCTCTACCTTGGACTCTACTCCCTCGATATCGCGGAAGCCGCCTACTACCGCGATGGCTCGGTCCCCAAGGTCGATCGCGCCCTTTGGACGGTCGTGTTCAAGGGAAAACCCGTGGTTCGGGCCCGCATCGGTTCCGGACGCGAGCCACTGTGGAACGAGCCCCGGGTGGAAATCGAGAACGCCAGTGGACTCGACCACCAGGTTGGCAACATCGCCGCGCTGAGAATTCCAGCCGAATTGCTGGCTCACCCCCGCCTTGAAGCAGGCCAGCGCATCGAGATCGAGTGCTCCCTGGTCAACCATGCCGGAGCGGGTAAACATCGATGGACGCTGGCATTCCCGCTTTCCGATTAACTGAACTTGTTCCCCATCAAAACGTTAACTCATTGTTCAAAACGCTTGCCAAAGCGGAGACCATCCCTAGATTTATCCGCTTACTTGTTCGGCCAACACTATGATTTTTTCGGCATTTTCTTTGCTCGCGCTGGCGCCACCCCCGCAACCGGGGCAGCCTGCTCCTCCTTGGTGGGTGAACATGGTGCCCATGGTGATCATGATCGTGGTGTTTTACCTGATCTTGATCCGCCCCCAGCAAAAGAAAGCCAGGGAGCACTCGGAAATGCTCAAGAACTTGAAACCGGGTGACAAGGTCACCACCAGCGGCGGATTGGTCGGCGTGGTCGTGTCCGTCAAAGACCGCACGGTTTCCCTCCGTTCGGCCGATACCAAGATCGAGGTGCTCAAGAGCGCGGTGAACGAAATCACCGAACGCGCGTCCTCGGAAGCCTGATTTTACTTTCCCAACATGAATCGTAACAACACTTGGAAGTGGTTCCTGCTCATCTTTGTCACGCTCTTTTTCGCCAACGAGCTTTACCCGCCAAACGCGAAAAACCTCGTGGATGAATTCACGAACCGGGCCGCGAACGTGGACACCAACTTCACGTCCATCGTGAACCGGGCACGTGAGCTCGACAAAAAATCCCCCGAACGCGGTTACCTCAACTTGGTGGAAGCCATCGGCACGAACGACGTGCGCCCTTACTTCCCTAAAATCAAGATCGCCAACGAAAAAAACGCCACGCGCATCATCCTGAACTCAGTGCAGCAAACCGCCGCGGGCAAAATCAAGCTGGGCCTCGATCTCCAGGGCGGCACCTCCTTCCTGGTCGCCATGGACACCAGCAAACTGGGTGCCGAGACCGAGAAAAGTGTCGTCCTGGCCCAGGCCGTCGAGGTGCTGCGCAAGCGCGTGGACCGCTTTGGCGTTGCGGAGCCCCAAATTCAACCGGTCGGGACGGACCGCATTCTCATCCAATTGCCGGGCCTGTCCGAGGCCGAGTATGAGTCTGCCAAATCAACGATTGCCAAACCGGCCTTCCTCGAGTTTCGCCTGGTTCATGAGAATAGCGATGAATTGGTCCGTCAAGGCATCGGCGAGCCCGGTTACGAATTGCTTCGCGAGAAACGGGTGAACAAAGACGGAACCGAGAGCATCGTTCCCTATTTGGTGCGCAGGCGCGCCGAAAAACTGGCTGGGAAGAACGTCGACTCGGCCGGAGTGTTCATGGAGCCCATTTCCGGCAAGCCCGGCATCCATTTCACCCTGGACGCCGAGGGAGCCGAGGCCTTCGCGAAAATCACCCGCGAAAACGTCGGTCGCCAACTGGCCATCGTCCTTGATGGCGAGCTCTATTCCGCGCCCCGCATCAACGGCGAAATTCCACTGGGCAAGGGAGAAATCACCGGGTCGTTCACCGCTAACGAGGCTTTCGAACTGGCCAATGTGCTGGAGAATCCTCTGGAAGCACCCGTCTCTATCATGAACGAGCAGCGAGTGGAACCGACCCTCGGCAAGGATTCCATCGAAGGTGGCCTTCGCTCCGCCGTCATCGGCACCATCGCCGTCGCTCTCTTCATGGCCGTTTACTACATGCTCGCGGGGGTCGTGGCCAACATCGCCCTCGCCCTCAACATCGTCATCTTGATCGGTGCCATGTGCTCGGTGGGCACCACCCTCACCCTGCCTGGCATCGCCGGCATCGTGTTGACCATCGGCATGGCGGTCGATGCCAACGTGCTCATCTTCGAGCGCATCCGTGAGGAACTCGCCGCCGGCAAATCGCTGCGAGGCGCCATTTCCGCCGGCTATGACCGCGCGTTCGGCACGATCTTGGACTCCAACATCACCACGCTCATCGCGTCCTCACTTCTCATCGTCCTGGGATCAGGACCGATTCGCGGATTCGGCGTCGCCCTCACCATCGGCATCACGGTCAGCATGTTTACCGCCCTGATCGGCACCCGTGTCATCCTCGACTGGCTCTTCGACAAAGGCATGATCAAGAGCCTGAAAATGCTTTCGATCATCAAGGGTGGCAAAATCAACTTTCTGAAATATGCCAAGCCCGCCTTCCTCGTGTCCTGGACGCTGATCGCCGTCGGCATCGGCTTTGGATTGGTGCGCGGGGGCAAAGCCGTGGGCGTCGATTTCGCCGGGGGCGACCGCCAGACGTTCGCCTTCAGCCAAAAGGTCGAATTGGAGAAAATTCGTGAAACCGTGGTGAAACTCGGCGTCGGGGAACCTTCCATTGGCTACCAAAAGGACCTCGGGACCGGTTCGGAAACCCTCCAAGTCACCACGGCCGTCAACACCGCGGACAAGGTCAAAGCGGAGCTGCTTAAGGCCTTCCCGGACGCTCAATTCGTCATTCGAGCGAGCGACACCGTGGGCGGCGTGGTCGCCCAGGAGATTCTCAAAACCGCGCTGATCAGCGTGGTCCTCGCCCTGTTTGGCATCTTGATCTATGTCGCGATGCGCTACGAGTACTCCTTCGCCGTGGCCGCGGTCGTCGCGATCATTCACGATATCCTGATGACGCTGGGGTGTTACTTCCTGAGCGGGCGCGAACTCAACGGCCCCATGGTCGCGGCGGTGCTGACGATCATCGGGTTCTCCATCAATGACACCATTGTGATCTTCGACCGCATCCGCGAGGACCTCAAACTCGGTGTGCGGGGAACCTTCACCGAAATCATCAATCACGCGCTGAACCAAACCTTGAGCCGCACGATCATCACCTCCGGCACCGTGTTCATCGCCACGGGATCCCTGTTCATCTTCGGCGGCGGCGTCATCAACGATTTCGCCTTCACATTCCTGGTCGGCATCCTCACCGGCACCTACTCCAGCATCTACATCGCCAGCCCGATCGTGATCTGGTGGCACAAGGGCGAACGTCCGAAAGCCGCCGCTCAGGTGACTCTGGACAACTCCGTCACCGCCAAGGCCTGACCACGTCTCCGTTTTACGACGCCGCATGATGGCCGCGTTCGAAATCACTGCGTGGCACTACGCCGGTTTCGTCGGTGCCATCCTGATCTTTCTCGCGCTCGATCTTGGGGTGTTCCACAAAAAGGCTCATGTCGTTTCCTTCAAGGAAGCGATGGGTTGGACGACGCTTTGGGTTTCACTCGCCGGCGTGTTCGCGTTCGCCTGGGTGCGCCCAAAACTGGGCCACGATTCCGCGCTGCTTTTCATTTCGGGCTACCTGACCGAGCTCTCGTTGTCGATGGACAACGTGTTCGTCATCGCGCTGATTTTCACCTATTTCAAAGTCCCCACCCCGTATCAACACCGCGTTCTCTTCTGGGGGATCCTCGGAGCGTTGATCATGCGGGGTGTCATGATCTGGGCAGGCGTTGAGTTGATCCGCCACTTCCACTGGAGCCTCTATTTCTTCGGAGCCTTCCTGGTCTTCACCGGCATCAAGATGCTCTTCGCCGACGAGGATGGAGTCCATCCCGACTCGAATCCGGCGGTGCAACTCGTTCGCCGCTTCTTCCCCGTCTCGCCCGATTTTGACGGGGCCAAGTTCACCACGCTCACTTCGACCGGGAAAAGAGTGCTCACCCCCCTCGCCGTGGTGCTCATCATGGTGGAAAGCACCGATCTGGTGTTCGCCGTGGATAGCATTCCGGCCATCTTTGGACTGACCACGGATCCGTTCATTGTTTTCACCTCGAACGCTTTTGCCATTCTCGGCCTGCGTTCGCTTTATTTCGTCCTCGCCGGCGCCATTGCCTATTTCAAGTATCTCAAGATCGGCTTGTCGCTCGTGCTGGTCTTTATCGGAGTCAAAATGCTCATCGCTCCCCATGGCGGGAAAGAAGCAGGCGCCAAGAAGCTGTGGTTCCAAATCGAAATCTCGAGCGCACTCTCCCTCTCCATCGTCGCCGGCATCCTCATCCTCGCCATCCTCGGTTCGGTGGTCGCGGCTCGGATCCGCCCGTCCGGCAGCCGCCCTTCGCCGGATGACACCCAATCCTGAGTCCAGCGGCGAGGACGCGAAACCCTCGACCTCGATCTCGCGAGGGTTGCGTGAATTCGCCGCCAAACTTCCCGCCGAAGGAGCCCTGTCCATCGCCGAAATCCTGGCGCAAACCGAAGGCCAGGGCTTGCGCGTTGCCATGATCGTGCTGAGTCTTCCGTTCCTGACCCCAATTCCCCTGCCCGGCCTGAGCACCCTCCTGGGCCTGGTCATCGGCTGGCTCGCCCTCATGACGATCCTCCAACGACGATCCCGCCTCCCGGATTATCTGGCGCGCCGACGCTTGAGCGTGGGCGTGCTCCGCCCCGTGCTGCGCGCCAGCGCCGGGCTCCTGGCACTCATGGAAAAAATCGTCCGACCGCGCTTGCCGGTGGTGGTTGTCTCGACCTGGGGCAACCGGACCATCTCCGCCTTCTTAATCCTCGCCAGCGTGGTTCTCACCTTGCCGTTCCCCCCCTTGGTGCCCATGACCAATGCGTTGCCCGCTTATGCCATCTTGATTTTGGCCACCTCCACCATGGTTCAAGACGGATGGATGGCCATGGTCGGATGCCTCCTCGCGATCCTTGGGGCCGGCTATGCCGTCGCCATCTATCTGGGCTCCGCCGCCCTCCTGGTTCGGATCTGGGATCCCCTTCTCGAATGGTGGAAAGGATTATTCGAGTGAACAAACGCTGGATCCTGCCCAAGATCCCGGACGAGGACGTCGCCGCGCTTTCCGGCACACTCAACATCCCACCTTTCCTCGCAAGGTGTCTCTGGCAGAGAGGACAACGAACCTCCGAAGAATCCGGGCGGTTCCTTTCCCCGCGCTTGCGAGAATTGGGCGACCCTTTCGCTCTCCCCGACATGGACCGAGCCGTCAACCGCCTGTTCGAGGCGCTTGCCGAGGGGCACCCTGTCGTTATTTTCGGCGATTACGACGTCGATGGCGTAACCGCCACCGCGCTGCTGTTCGAATTCCTCAGGGATCATGGCTGGAGAGCCGCCACCTACCTCCCCCATCGTCTGGACGAAGGTTATGGTCTCAGCGTTGAAGGCGTGGACAACTGCCTCGAACGGCATCCTTGCCGCCTCCTGCTCGCCGTGGATTGCGGATCCTCCTCCGCCGACGTCATCGTCCAACTCCAAGCGCGCAGCATCGATGCCATCGTCCTCGATCATCATCAGCCCGGCACCCCGCCACCCTCTCCCGTCGCTTTCGTCAATCCACAACGGCTCGAATCTTCCTCCCCGTTGCGCGACCTGTGTTCAGCGGGACTCGCGTTCAAGTTGATCCATGCGTTGGTCAAGGAGGGGCGGCGGCGGGAAGACGCGCGTTTCGTCAAAACCGATGTCCGCCTGACGCTCGACCTCGTGGCTCTGGGCACCGTCGCCGACTTGGTCCCCCTCACCCGGGAAAACCGCATCCTGGTGTCGAACGGACTGGAACGACTCCGAGCGACCCCCCGGGAAGGCGTTCGATCCTTGATCCAAGTCTCTGGAGTGCGCTCGAGCCTCGGAGTCTCCGAGGTCGCTTTTCAACTCGCCCCCCGGTTGAACGCGGCAGGACGCATCGAACAAGCCGGGGCCGCACTGGACTTGCTCCTCACCCGCGACAAAGCCAACGCCTTCGAGCTCGCGACCGGACTCGACCTCTGCAATCAAGAGCGGCAACGGATCGAAAAACTCATTGCCACCGAGGCCGTGGAGCGAGCCCGCCGGGAAATGGTCGATGGGCAAACCTGGTTCATCGTGGTCGGCGATGCCTCGTGGCATCTGGGCGTGGTCGGCATCGTCGCTTCACGAGTTCTCCGTGAATTCCACCGCCCCGCCATCGTGCTGGGAAGCGATGGCGAAAACTGGAGAGGTTCCGGCCGCAGCATCGAGGGACTCGATCTTTCCCTCGCACTGCGCGAATGTTCCGACCTCCTCATCCGCAGCGGCGGACACGCCATGGCGGCAGGACTCACCATCCACCCCTCCCAGGTGGACGCGTTGCGGATCAGACTGAACCACATCGCGCAATCACGCGTCACGCCCGAGCAATGGACCCCTTCACTCCTGCTGGATGCCATGGTCACCTCGCGGGAGATCACTTTGGAAAACTTGGATTGGATCACTCGGATGGAACCTTTTGGCCAAGGAAATCATGCCGTCCGGCTTTGCCTGCAGGGAGCGCGTCTCTCCCGAACGCCCATGCGGGTAGGCCGCGATAATCGGCACCTCAAATTCCAGGTCACGGATGGTTTGGGATCGCCCCTGGACGCCATCTGGTGGAACGCGCCTCCGGCGTTGCCAAATCTCGATCGCTTCGACATCGCCTTCACCCCCTCGGTTAATGAATATATGGGGCGCCGTTTGCCCCAATTGAGCGTGCTCGATCTTCGCCCGAGCGCAGATGCCTCCTGACCCGGTGCATCCCGAAGATGTCTGTCGTGTGGCGCTGGCTGCCCAGCCTGCCGTATCGCCGGCGGCCCGTCGACCCGGCGGGTGAAGAAAGAGGTCCTTCCATGCTCTCCACGCGCCGGGTTCCCTTCGTCGCCCCGCAGGCTGGGCAGCCTGCGAAACAGCAGACAGGGCTGTCTGCGTTACCACGACAACCCGGCCACCGACAACCTCGGCATGCACCACTTCTGATGTGCATCTTCGGCGCGTCCTTGACGCCTTCTCGATGGGTCTCGTACGCTGACGGGCATGACCCCCATGCCGGCTCCGGCCCGATTCGGCTCGATCTTGAGATTCATCGGTCCCGGTTTGATTCTCACTGCCTCGATCGTGGGTTCCGGAGAACTCATCATGACTCCGAAACTGGCGGGGGAGGCAGGATTCGAACTCCTCTGGCTGATCGTCCTCGGTTGTATCATCAAGGTCTTCGTGCAGGTTGAACTCGGGCGTTACGCCATTTGCACCGGCCAGACCACCCTGGAAGCATTGGATTCCATCCCCGGTCCAAGATGGAAGGTGTCCTGGCTTGTTTGGCTGTGGATTCTGATGTTTATCGCGCTCACCTTTCAGGTGGCGGGCATCGTCGGAGGCATCGCCCAAGTGCTCGGCAGCGCGGGCTTCACCATGCCCGGCCGCCTGATCGCCCTGTTCGTCGGCGGGTCATGCGCGGTCCTGCTTTTCTTCGGGCGGTATCGCCTGGTGGAAAACCTTTCGACCTTCATGGTGGTGGCCTTCACCCTGGCCACCCTTGTGGCCCTGGGCGCGCTTCAATGGACTGATTATCGCATCTCGGCCGCGCAGGTAATTTCCGGTTTCCAGTTTGAATTGCCCGACAAGTTCGCCACCGCTTTCGCCGCATTCGGCATCATCGGCGTGGGCGCGTCGGAGCTGATTTACTACCCGTATTGGTGCCTTGAAAAAGGATACGGAAAGTACGTGGGCCGGAACGATGGCAGCGCCGAATGGAACACCAGGGTACAAGGCTGGCTGAAGGTCATGCGTAGCGACGCGTGGATTTCCATGATCATCTATACCGTGGCCACCGCCGCTTTCTATCTGCTGGGCGCCGCCGTTCTCCACGCGAAAGGACTGAAAGTTTCGGACAAGGGCATGATCGACACGCTGGCCCGCCTCTATCTCGATAGTTTCGGAACCTGGAGTTTTTATCTGTTTCTCTTTGGCGCCTTCAATGTCCTCTACTCGACCGCCTTCGTCTCGACGGCCTCCAATTCACGTTTGTTGATCGATGTCGCCGGACTCTTCCGCGTGCTGGATCTGACGCGTCCGGGCTCGCGCGAGCAGGCCATCAAGTGGGGATGCATCGTCTTGCCCGCGATTTCAACCAGTTTGTTTCTCGTGTGGGAAAAACCAGTAACCTTGGTCCAAGTCGGGGCCGTCGCTCAAGGTGTGATGCTCCCGTTTCTGGCGGTCGCGGCGCTCTATTTTCGCTACCGGCGCATTCCCGGACCCGCGCTCCCCGGCCAGGCTTGGACTCTTTGTGTCTGGATCTCCGTGTTGGCCACGACCGCAGCCGGCCTCTACCAGATCTTCGACACTTTGTTCAAAAAATAGGGAGAATCCGCTATTTTCGCCACGTCGACAGGATCTCCCAAGCTTGGTAGCGCGAGCGGTGGATCATCCCCCGCTCCACTCCGACCTCGACGCTGCGCTGAGTCCCGGCGGGCAAAATCAAATGGGTCAACACGGTCTCCCCGTCGTTCGCAAAAACTTCAATCGAAGACGAATCGACAAACAGCGTCAGCTTGAGCTCGCCGTCTCGAACCGTCACGGGTCCCTCAAAAACCCCTGAAAACTTGGGGTGAAAAGCCACGTTCCCGGAACGCGCACGATCCAGCGCCATGCGTTGTTGGCCGAGATCGAATCGAATCACGGTCTTCTCGTTCGGCCCCGTGTGAAAGGTCAGATGGAACACCGCATCCGCGCTCGGACGCAGTACCGCATCTAGCTCGAAACCGCTCTGCATCACCGGCTCGATCCGTGAGAGCGAAACATTCCCTTCCAAGGGACCAAGGGTTTGTTTCCTCGATAATCCTCTCCAGCGCTGAAGCTCCTTCACCGGACGCTGGAGCAGCATCCATTGCCCCTCCTCATGACGGAGAGTAAGGGATCTCGGTATCGTCATGGCCGAACGCCATGGAGTTGTGGGCACATCGTTGGCGTATTCCCAATTGCTCATCCATCCCAGCCAAAGCCGCCGTCCATCCCGACGCGGCACGTCGCTCCACGAAACCGCCGCGTAAAAGTCCCTCCCATAATCAGCCCAAAGCGCGTCCTTTGTCTCGGAAACGAACTCGCGTCCATTGAATTCGCCTATGAAGTATTGGCAACCCGAGCCCCCAGCCGGAGCGCCCGATCCGACATTGACGATCAACACCCATTTCGAACCGCGGCTCCGGCCCTCCACGGGCAGTGGGAACAAATCGGGACATTCCCAAATACCCTGAGTCGAGCCCGCCGGACCGAAATCGCTCAAATGGCTCCACTCCTTCAAATTCGGCGAACTATAGAATCGAACCTTCCGTTGAACGGGCCAGGAAACCACCACGACCCATCGCCGCGTGGATTCATGCCAGAACACCTTCGGATCTCGAAAATCCTTCTCGCCCAAATCCAACACCGGATTGCCGTGGTACTTGGTCCAACTCCGCCCGCGATCGTTGCTGTAGGCGATCTGCTGGTTCTGCAATGGCTTACCCGTGTAGTGCCCCGTGTAAATCGCAACCAACGGCGGAACACCTCCTTTTCCGAATCCGCTCGTGTTGTTTCTGTCCACCACAGCGCTCCCGGAGAAAATCATGATCCCATCCTCCTCGTAAAGAGCCACGGGAAGGTGCTCCCACCGGACCAAGTCGCGGCTCAGCGACTCGTAACGTTTCCAAATGCTCGTCTCGGGCGCCGGAAGCGACCGGGAAACCGGCCGCGGGTTCATCTCGATCTTCCAGATGCGATAGCCGCCTTCCTGCACCTCCGGCACATGTCCCGTCACGAGCCACTTCGAATCGGGCGAAACGCTGATCCATGCGATCAAAAACGGCAATTGTTCGTGATAAACCACACGCCGGGTCGCCAGATTCCAGATCATCAAGGATCGGTCCTCGCTGCCCGTGACCAACTGGCGTCCGTCGCCCGTAAATTCCAAGGCCACCACGGCGCCAAGTTGTCCCCCCAAGGCGCCCAAGGATTCCCCGCTGCGCCCATCGAACAACTCAACCCCGCGTTCCCAATCCGTTACGGCCAACGTCTCCCCATCCGGGGAAAACCGGGCATCTGCAGCCGATTGGCTCATCAAGGGAATGAGCTGTTGCCGTCGCAAATCCCACAGAAATGAACCCTTGGCGGAAGCAATCACCACGAAAGGTGTCGAAATCGAAGCGAAAATGGCATCCGCTTGCAGATCCTCCGGGGGGTGCGCCACTCGGTCGAACCGCCCGTCCCACGCCTGCACTCTGGAATGTTGGTCGATGGACACCACCCAATTGCCATCCTCCACCAGTTTGGAATCGATCCGGTGAAAATGATTGGAATTCAACAGAAAGGAGGCCAGCTCCTTCGGAGCCGCTGGCACGGTCATGTCCCAGACGCGAAGCTCACCCGTATGCTCCCAGGAAATCACCCGCGACGAATCCCTCCACGCAATCACCTGGGAAGGAATTCGCGCCACTTCCTTCCGGTCGTGCAAGTCCCAGATCAACGTCTCGTCCAATCCGAAACTCGGCTCCCAATATCGATTGGCATTCAACAGGGCGACGTGCCGCAGGTCGGGACTGAACACCGGAGACACCCCGGCCTGGCCGATCAATCGATGAGGAACTTCCAGGTAGGGCGATTCCACGCTCGCCTGCAAATCGAGGCGTCGCACGGTGTGGTCCACGCTCGAAGTCAGGATAAACCGATCCTTCTCAACGAAGGCCAGCCCGGTGATCCGGCCCGTGTGCCCGCTCACACGATGCAGGGTGGCTGAAACCTTGCCTCGTTCAGAAGCCGGCAGAAGCAGGAGAACCTCGCCGGAAGTGGTCGCCGCCAGCGTGCGCCGGTCCTGGGATAACGCCAGTTGAACATCCTTGCCCGGTAGGCCCGAAATCTCAAAGAGCTTGCTCCGGGTTTCAAGGTCGTAGGCCTGCGCCATGCCAAATCGCGAAGTGCGTAGGAACAGCCTCGCCTGATCCGCCAGCAAGCTGGAAGGAGTTTGGTTTTCCCCCCTGATGATTTCCACACCGGCTTCCGCGCCCGTGCGCCACTCAGCCGCCGAGCCCAGATCCCCGGCCACTCGCAATGCCTTGTCCTGGCTCGTCCAGCCGAGCGCAAATCCCGCCAGGTCCAATCGTTTGATCCTTCGTCCGGTGGCGACGTCATACACGCTGACGCCGCGCTGAGACTCGCCTTCACGCGACTCCATTTCAGCGGCCGCCAACAGCGAACCCTGGGAGGAGAACTCCACCCGCCGGCAGTCGTTCGATGTCAGCCAACTCGCCTCACCCGTGGTCACATGAACTCGAAGCAAACCTCCCGACGACGCCGCCGCGAGCTGCTGTCCCATGGGATCAAACCGGATCTGCCCTGACCTCCCGTCATTACGATGAGGCCATTCCCCCAACGTTCGGCCTTGTCCGTCCAGGAGCGCTACTCCCCGGGATGTGAGAATGGGGACGCGTTGCCCGTCCGGCCATGCGTCCATCGAAATCACCGGTTCCGGAGCGGCATGGAGAATCCGCCCGCCCCAGGATGCAGACCTCGCCCGCAACAACCCCCACTCCAGCCCTCGCAGATCGTCGTCCGGCCCCGCGGACTTCCAGGACTCCATCACGCCCGCGAAGCGAGGTCAACGCTTCGGAGGCGGGTTTGGAAGGCGCCGCGCGAAACAACGGTGGAGCTTCCTCGTGCACAATGGAATGAATCAAGGCGGGTAGCGTCTCAGCCTCAAAGGGGACGCGGCCTTCGATCAATTGCCACAACAACACACCCAGGCTCCAAACATCGCTCCCCACGGTCACGGAAGCCTGCTTGCCTTGCACTTGCTCGGGGGCCATATAGGCCGGAGTCCCAATCAGGTGTTCCCCAATCGTAATGGTCGCCTCCTGCTCCGTCCAACGAGCCAGTCCGAAATCGGTGACGAACGGATTGCCTTCATCATCCATCAAAATGTTCCCCGGCTTTAAATCCCGGTGAATGATGCCTCGTTGATGGGCGTAATGAACCGCGCGAGCGATCTTCAACACCAGTTCAACCCGTTCGCGCACGGACCTCGTGAACGAGGGTCCTTCATGCGTTTGGCCAGAGTGGTCCCGGGAATGTAGCGCATGACGAGATAGCGCGCTCCATCGCGTTCCCCAACCTCGTACACAGGAGCGATATGCGGATGATCCAGCTGGCTCGCCAGTTCGGCTTCCCTCAAGAAAAACGCGACCCGCCTCTCGCTGGCCTCCCGCCCTCCCTTGATGAACTTGACCGCGACCTCCTTTTTCAAGCTGAGCTTGCGGGCACGAAAAACGACGCCCATGCCGCCCTCCCCAATCTTCTCGATCAAAACGTAATCACCAAACGCCTTCGAGGATCCGGAATCCGCCTGACTTCCCTGGGAAATCCAATCCTCCATTGGGACGGTGGATTGATCCCAGGACGAGGACTCTGGTTCCGGCGGCGACCGGAGGACACACGGCACGCAAAGACCCAGGGCCGAAAGCGGCGTCCCACAATGGGGGCAAGGCGTCGTGGGCGTGGAATTCACAGGGCGCTATTCTCGCGAATACGCCATCAGAAGGGCCTGCAACTCCTCCTCGGGATCGTCCTCGGGGCCGAGGTGCCGTTTCACCTCCCGCCGCAACTGCACATTCAATTCCGTGCGGATCCGCTTGAAATTCTGATAAATCAAATCCGCGCTGATCCCCAGGCGGGCCGCGAGGTCTTTCATCGTCTCCGCGGGTGGATGAGCGGTCAGGTAAGGCAGCAGGATCGGGATCTGCGCTTCAATCCGGCTGCCTTCGAAACGCGATTTTACGTTCTCGATCGACCTGCCGACCAGGATTTCCGCCACTTTGCGGTCGAACGCGCTCACGGCGGCGTCTTCCGGTTGCGGGTAATCCTCATTGTCCTCCAATGCGACCAAAAGCCGTTCCCGCTTCCGTTCCTTCCATTTGTTTCTCAAAAAATTCCGCAAGGCGCCGGAAAGATAATTCCGAAATTTTCCCTTCGCCGGGTCCACGCGGCGCAATGAATCCTGATGCAAAAAATCCGCCAGAAATTCATTGGCCAATTCCGCGGGGTCACCCGGGACTTCCTTCATCCATCGCAGGAAGGCCTCAATGGCCGGCAAATAGATCCGGCACAACTCCTCCAAGGCATGGCGGGACTGCGGATGCGCATCACTGTTGATGACCGCAATCTGAGTCCAATGCGTGGCCGGAAAAAAAAGCCCGGCGTTGTTGGGGTTCCAAATCTGAACCGGTGTCATCGGAAGGCACGATGCAAGGAAACCACAAACCCGGTCCCATCGCAAGGGGCCCGGCGGCGTCCTGATCCCTGGACAAACAATTCATGGCCACGCATTCTTCCTCATGAAACTGCGCCTCCTGTCATCATCCCGTCCATCCGAGCCCTGCAAGTCCGGTGGGCACAAACCTCCAAACATGTCCGTGGATGGCCTCGGGAACTGTCCCCGTGGCGGACTCCTTTAGCCTCGCTCCAACGCGCTTGGTGTGCCAGGCTCCCCGGCGCATGGAATCCACCGAATCGTTCAAGGTTTGGGCTTGTGACAACATGGTTTATGGCCCCATCGACCTCGACACCTTGAAATCCTGGGTGCAGGACGAACGTGTTCTCCCTTCCACCTGGATCCATGTTCAATCCGCGGACGACTGGTGCCCGGCCAAGCGCATCGCGGCGCTGGAGCCTCACTTCGCCCACTCGCAAGCGCCCGAGGGATCCTCCGAGCCTCCTTCCGCCGCCCACGACGCCCGCCCGGATGAACTCCGTTCTTTTCCCCTGTTCTCCAGCCTTTCGAACGATCAACTCGAACAGTTCCTGCGCTTTTGCCAGGTTGTGCGCTGTTCGGACCAGGAAGTATTCATTCGCCGGGGCGATCCCGCCGACGGCGTGTATTTCGTCCTCGAAGGCACGGTCCGCGCCAGGCTGATGATTGGCATGGACGACAAAACCCTGGCGGAAATCCCGAGCGGCGAGTCCTTCGGAGAAATGGCCATGTTCACCCAAAGCGCAAGATCCGCGGACATCGTAGGTCAGGGTCAGGCCCGCCTCTTGAGGCTGAGCGCCGAGGCGTTTCATCTGATGACCCGTGAACTCCCCGCCATCGCCTGTCCCATTCTCGTCGGCATGGCCAAAGCGCTCTCCTCTCGAATCGCGGAAGATAATGTCCGCCTCCGACGCGACGTCGCGTCCTCCTTCCTCTGGCGATAACGGGACCACGGATCCGGCCGCCATTGGTTCTAATGCGCTTTCAAGAGGAGCTTCAGCCGCGCCGGAATTTTTGGCGCTGGCGGGGCGCGAGCCAGGAGCCTATCCGAGCGGGTCTGTAACTGCCGAGCGACAAAACCGGCGCCGAAACGAACGAGCGAATGACGAGCCCCTTGAAAGCACATGGGATTTAGCCAACAAAAGCCAGCAAGCCGTCCCGAATAGCCTCCGCCATTCTCAGCAAGTACGCCGGTTGCGAGATCAGACGCGACTCCCGGTAATCACTCAGGAAGCCGCCCTCGACCAGGACCGCCGGCACCGGCGCCTCGCGCAACACCGCGAATCGCTGCCGCTTCACCCCCCGATCTTCCGCCCCTAAGGTCCGGACCAATCCGCGCTGCAACTCAAACGCCAACCGCACGTTTGCAGCATCGTGCCGGTTGCCGGAATACCCCGTTCGCGTCGAAGCCACGCGTTCGTTGGTGGACGGATGGCCCGCCGGAGTCAGGGCGTAAGTTTCCACTCCTCGCACTTCAGCTCCGATCCGAGGCACGGCATTGAAATGGAGCGAAACCAAAATATCCGCTCCCGCTTTGCGCGCCAGCACCGGACGGATCTCAGGCTCCAGATAGCGGTCCGATTTTCGCGTGAGCACGACACGGAACCGGCTCTTCTCAAGCAAAGGTTTGAGGGTCAGCGCGAGTTTGAGTGTGAGCTCTTTTTCGAGCAGTCCGAAATGACGGTTCCCGGGATCCTTGCCGCCGTGCCCCGGGTCCACACAGACGGTGGCCAAGGAACTTCCCGGACCACGGGCGCCCCGTCCGGCGGGAAACAGCAAAGGCATCATTACCTTGGCCAGATCCCCTGTCGCAATCCACAACCGTTCGTCCATGAGGGCAATGGGATAAGACAAGTAACACACCACGCCTCGAATGGTGATCTTCCTGGAATCGATCTCGCCCGAAAAGTTCCCGCGGGTTCCCTGTCCCAAGACCTCGAAACGCTCTGCCGAGCGCTGCCAGTTCAACCGCATGCTCCGCGCGCTGGCCCAGGATCCGAGCTCGATGCGTTCCGGACCTGTGGGGAAAACTTTTCCAGCCCCGCTGCCGGACGCGGCAAAAAGATCCCGGGCTCCCCATAAACAAAGGGCCGGTAACAACCGGCATAGTTCTCGGCGGGTCACGCCCTCACGATGAATCCGTCCCCAGGGCTTTTCAAGCCGCCGCAGGCTTGGAGCCTGAAACTCCGTGTACCCCGATGTTGTTGGTAGGGCGGGACTGTCCCAGCCCGCCTCCCACGGGATGTAAAACATCATGCTCCGGCGGCGCGCCGGGACGGACGCGCCCTACCTGCATCACCGGAAACATCATGATGCACCGCCTCAAACTTGATGCATCAACAAGCAGGACGCCGAGCTCAGTTGGTGAATCTTCTGCACGATGTCACCCAGCGATTCGGCCATGAAATCGTAGTGACCCCGTCCGTTCCATGGGGATTTCAAAAGCAACGAGGTCGCCCCCACCTGACGGGCAGCGTGGGCATCCTGCCACTTGTCGCTGACCACAAAGGATCGCTCCAAATCGAGATGCCATTTGAACGCGGCTTCGATAAACAATCCCGAACCGGGCTTGCGGCACGTGCAACGGTCGCCATCGTCGTGCGAACAAACAAAAATATCGTCCAACGGCAGCTTTCGCCTCAGGGCCGCGTGCATCCAATCCAATTCGCGCCGGGATAAACATCCCCGCGAGATGCCGGGCTGATTCGTGGTGGCTATCAACAGGAATCCTGCCTGCTTGAGCTCCCCCAAAGCCGTGACGGCCTCGGGATTGATTTGAAACTGCTCCATGGTCGTCGGAATCACCTGGGTGTTTCCCTGGGTCCGTGTAAGATTCAACACTCCATCACGTTCGAAAAATATTGCGGCTTTCATGCTGCCAACCCCTGAAGCAAGAAGGAGGCCGAGTTCGATTCACGTTCGGGCCGAGTGGATTTTCCGATGATATCCAGGGTCCAACCCTCTCTTCACCGTCAGCCCCCGTCGCTTTTGCAAGCATTGAGAAAAACGCTTTGAGAATGTGGTTGGGCGTCGCTTTCAGACTGGCCCCGCGCCTTCGCTGGCTCTAACCTCCGCCCGTTCCGAGATCCATCTATGCAAACCCGCCGCTCCTTCGTTCGCGCCGTGTCCGGCAGTGCCGCGCTCACCGGCCTGGCCGCCCTCGGGCCCGTCGCTGCCCCAGCCGCCGCCGCTCCCGCGGCCAGCCCAGGACGCATGAAATTGGGCACCGTAACCTACAACCTTGCCAAAGATTGGGACATCGAAACGATCATCAAGCGCTGTTCTGAAGCGAAGTTCCAAGGGGTCGAACTCCGAACCACCCATGCCCATAAGGTCGAGGTCAACCTCTCGTCTTCCCAACGTTCCGAAGTCAAAAGACGCTTCGCCGATTCCCCCGTCCAACTCTGGAGCCTGGGCAGCGCTTTCGATTATCACACTCCCGACCCGGCCACACTCGCCGCCGATATCAAAGCCACCAAGGAATACATTCAGTTGGCCCATGACGTCGGCGCCACCGGTGTCAAAGTCCGCCCCAATGGCCTTCCCAAAGAAGTTCCCCCCGAAAAAACGCTCGAACAAATCGGGCGCTCCCTCAAAGAACTCGGCCAATTCGGACACAACCTCGGTCAAGTCATCCGCCTGGAAGTTCATGGAACCGGCACCAGCCTGCTCCCCAATATTCGCAAAATCATCGACGCGGCCGATCATCCAGCGGTGGGCGTTTGCTGGAACTCCAACCCAACCGACCTCCTCGGGGACGGATTCGACGCGAACTTCAATCTTGTTCAACACAAGATCAATGCCGTTCACATGCGCGACCTGTTCCTGGAGGACTATCCCTTCCGCACCCTGCTGCGTCGGTTGAACGAAATCGGTTACACCGGCTTTTGTCTGGCGGAAATTCCGGATTCTCCCGACCCTGTCCGGATCATGAAGTATTTTCGCGCGCTCTGGCTCGCCTACCAAACCTAGGGTCCAACCCTCTCCTCCATCCCCATGATCGCTGGAGTCGTCGAAGGATTTTACGGACGCCCCTGGAATGCCCGCCAACGCCACCAACTGTTCGGTTGGATGAAGGAAGGCGGGCTGAATACGTATCTCTACGCGCCCAAAGATGATCGCAAACACCGGTCCCGCTGGCGCGAAGAGTATGACACCGGACAAGAAGCCGAACTGGGCGCTCTCCTGCGCGACTGCCAACGCCACCAGATCGACTTCGTCTATGCCATCGCGCCAGGCCTCGATATCCGCTTCACCTCGGATTCGGATCGGACAGCTTTGGAGTCGAAGCTGGTTCAAATCGCCCGGCTCGGGGTCCGCCGATTCGCGCTGCTCTTCGACGACATCCCGGCGGTCCTCCATCCTGAAGACCAGGCTCGTTTCCCTTCCCACGCTCACGCCCAATCCGAAACCGCCAACCGGCTGCGCGAAGCCCTCCAAAGGATCTGTTCGGACAGCTCCCTTTGGTTTTGCCCCACCGAATACTGCGGACGCATGGCTGGGAATCGTCCCGCCGATTCCCCTTACCTTCGCGTGCTGGGCGAGCGTTTACACCCGGAAATCGCCATCTTCTGGACCGGGCGTGAAATTATCGCGGAAACCCTTGGTGGGCCTGAAATCGAGGAACTCGCCCAGGTCTTGCGCCGAAAACCCCTGATTTGGGACAATCTTTGGGCCAACGATTACGATGTGCGCCGCGTCCACCTCGGGCCTTTCACCGGTCGGGACGCCTCCCTGGCCCATCGTTGCTCAGGAATTGTCATCAACCCGAACTGTGAGTTTGAAGCGAACTTCATGCCGATCATGACTTTTGCCCGATGGTGCGCCAACCCATCCTCTTACCAACCGGACGAGGCCTTCACCGAAGCCGCCACCGCATGGACCCGGCTCTTCAACGCCGGCAGCCGCCACGAAATTTCCGCGGAGGACGTGTCATGGCTGGCCGAGCATTTTTACCTGCCTTATCAACCCGGCCCGGCGGGTCGCGAACTTTGGCAGTCCATCGAGCAAGCCCTGCACGCCCCCTCGCCCGTGAACCCCGCCACCCGTTCCAAGCTCGAACGCACGCTGCAGCGGCTCACGGAGATCCAGCAGAAATTGGGAGAACTCGAGAACCGCGACCTGTTGCTGGCGCTTTATCGTCCCGTGTGGGATCTGAAAGAATGCCTCCTTTTCCTGACCCAGTATCTGGCCTGGAGGGATGCGGATGGACAAAGCACCTTCACTTCCGCCGACCACGCGCCGGAATTGCTCCGCGGGGGTCTCATCGCCGCCCTTCAGTCCTGCCTGAATCGCGGACCCGACGGTTCAGTAGCCGTCAACCCAGCGCGTTTCTTTCCCGGCACGGCCGGAACCGCTTGATCCCCTCCGCGCTCACCATGGCTGATCCTTGCCCAAGCTACCGCATCCGTGCCGCCCGGCCCGACGACCGTCCGGCCACCTATCGCGTCTGCTTGGAAACCGGGGACGCCGGGCGGGACGGCACTTCCCTGTTCCAAGATGATCCGGAGGCTCTGGGGCGATTTTATGTCGGTCCCTACTTGCAATTCGAACCGCGTCTCGCCTTGGTGCTGGAGGATGACACGGGAGTCTGCGGCTACGCGCTTGCAGTTCTGGATTCGCGTCCCTTTTACCGCCGCTTCGAAGAGGAATGGCTGACTGAACTCAGACGGCAATTTCCGGAACCTTCAGGCGATCCCACCACCTGGACCCCCGCCCGGAAAATGCACTGGGAGTATCATCATCCATCCATCCACCTGCCCAAGCCCTACGCGCACTATCCCTCCCATCTCCACATCGACCTCATGCCCCGCGCCCAAGGGCATCGCCTCGGAGTTCGGATGATGGACATTTTGCTTGGCGAGCTTCGACGGCTCGGTTCGCCCGGAGTCCATCTGGCCATGCATCCCGGAAACCACCGCGCCCTTCATTTCTACGGCAAACTTGGCTTCACCGAGCTCATCCGCACCGGGGCGGGCGACTCCGCGACATTATATCTCGGCCTCCGATTCGCGGCATGAAATCTTCCGCCTCTTCCCAAGAATACGTCTTTGGCATCGACGGGGGTGCCACTTACAGCTTCGGCGTTGCCGTCACGCTGGAAGGCAAAGTCATCGCCCGTGCCCAATCAGGCTCGCTCAATTTTCTCGGCAGCCCCCTGGCCGCCACCCGGAGGAATCTCCATGATCTGGTCCGCAATCTCGACAGCCAGCTCCCGCTCGGGCGCACGCTGGTGGGGGCGGTCATCGGCTCCGCCGCCCTTTTCGCCGAGGCGCCGCCGGACCAAAAACTGAAACTTTGCCAGGGACTCATCCCGTCGGATCGTACCCGGCTCGTCAGCGATTGCATGACCGCCTACGCCGGTGTCTGCCTGAACCGGCCCGGTGTCCTGATCATCAGTGGAACCGGATCCGTGATCCTCGCGAAGAGTGATGCCGGACGTTTCTTTCAAACCGGAGGCTGGGGACATCTCCTCGGAGACGAAGGCAGCGCTTATTGGGTCGCCGTCCAGTCCATCCGTGCCGCGATCGCCGCGCTGGAGGGACGGGGGCCTGAGACGGCGCTGGTTTCGGATATCTCCCGCTGGTTCCAAGTGCGCGATCTCAGCGACATTGTTCCAATCATTCACCGGCAGGATTTCAACAAGGAGAAAATGGCCGCGCTCGCGGGCTACCTCTCCACTCAGGCGGATACCGATCTCGTCTTTCAAGAAATATGCCGCGACGGGGGAAAGAGCCTGGGCGACCTTGCCCTTTACGCCATCCACGGCGCGGAACTGAAACTCGATCCGGTACCGGTGTATTTTAACGGCAGCGTGCTCCGCAAGAATGCCCGGGTTCGGGAGGCGTTGATCGCACGCATGGAGGAACACTCGGGAATCCTCGTGATGGAAGGCCATCTCGCACCCATGCTGGGCGCCGCCGCGATGGCGCTGGTGGATGCCGGGATTACCCTCACTCCCGAAGTCATCCAAAACCTGAAGGAATCGTCACCGCCCTTTCCCCCGCCCGGGGCCACGGCCGAGTCCCTCTCCCCTCAGGTCACCTGAGACCGATCCTCGGGTCCACGCGACCCACGCTCGGGAATCACCATCCCGTAACCCATGAGCACCTCAACCCTTTCCCATCATGACTGAAAACAACGGAATCGATCGCTTCTACCACGCTGTCCTCGCCCAACTCGAGAAGGTGCGCCAAACCCAGGCCGCCTCATTGCAAACCACGGCCGAATGGCTCGCCCAGGCGCTTGTGGCGGATCGCTGGCTCTATGTGTTCGGCACCGGGCATTCACACATGCTCGCCGAGGAGGTTTTTTACCGCGCCGGAGGACTTGCCCGGGCCGCGCCTATCCTCGATCACCGGCTGATGCTTCATCACGAAGCCATCCAAGCCACCTATGTGGAGCGGGAAACCGGTCTGGCGGATCGCATCCTGGCTTCCTATCCTGTTGCACCCGGGGACATTCTCATCGTCGCATCAAATTCCGGACGCAACGCGGTTCCCATCGAGATGGCTTTGCGAGGCAAGGAATTGGGACTCCGAACGATTGCCGTCACCAACATGGAACAGTCGCAGGCTTGGCCCTCCCGGCACACTTCCGGCAAACGCCTTTTCGAAGTTTGCGATCTGGTGTTGGACAATTGCGGAGTGTCGGGCGACGCCTGCCTGGATTTCCCCGGCCTGCCTGGACGGGTGGGTCCCATGTCAAGTCTGACCGGCTTGTTTCTCATCAACGCCATGGTCGTCGAGGCGATTCGACTGGCGCTCTTGAAGGGAACCTGTCCGGAAATTTACATCAGCAGCAACACCAACGGTGACGCCCACAATCACCAGTTGCTGGAAAAATACCGCGGACGACTGCGCCATCTCTAAAACTCCTCCCGTCCAGAAGGGTGCTAAGTGCTTGCAATCAGAGGAACGAATCAGCAGTCTGCCTGCTCTTGTTGCGGAAGTCCCCGAAACTCGGTTGCTTTGGGGAGGTCCGCGCACCCATACATGGCTAAGGAAGAACCAATCGAACTCGTAGGTACGGTCACACAGGTGCTTCCCGGCACCATGTTCCGCGTCGCGTTACCCACCGGACATGAAGTCCTGGCCCACATTTCCGGAAAAATGCGCAAGAACTTCATCCGGATCAGCGTCGGCGACAAAGTCAACGTCGAGATGTCACCCTACGACCTCGGCAAGGCCCGCATTACCTTTCGCCATTCTTAGCCCGCCTATCTTCGTGCCCCTTCCGGCCAGTCCCTGGGCTCGGTTCGCCGTCGCGAGCCCGTTCGTCTGGTAGGGCACGCCAATCCGGGCCACACCAGGCGCGTTTCAAATTCGGCGAAGCCTCGCCGAGACACTTCCTATGGCCTAGCCCGCATATTTCATGCACGGGACGCCCGGTGAGGACACCGGGCCTACAAACACGGAGGCAGTCGCGATTGTAGGCCGCGTGCCCTCACGCGGCGCACTGTCGCGGATTCAAGCTCAGTATGAAATATCCGGGCTAGGCGTAGATCCCACCCTCGCAACCGCCCCCGGCGCATCCAGAGGTTGTCGGTGACCGGGTTGTCGTGGTCACGCAGACAGCCCTGTCTGCTGTGGCGCACGCTGCCCAGCCTGCGGGGCGACGAAGGGAACCCGGCGCGTGGAGAGCATGGAAGGGTCTCGTTCTTCACCCGACGGGCCGCCGGGCAGTCGGCGAGATAAGGCAGGCTGGGCAGCCTGCGCCCCACGACATACAACTGATACGGTTTCTAAAGTTATTCATCCGCGGGCGAGGAGAGCCAGGAACAGCTTCGGCATTCACGGACCGCCCTCGAATCCAACTTCAGCGGATTGATCCCCCGGCCGATCTATGCCATAAGACGGGCCGTGTGCCGGTATGCCAGCGGCATTTCCGACGCTGCTCACCCCAAAATCCACCGACCAACTCCAACCATGAAATCCCTCCTCCAATGGTATTGCTCCTTTGCATCACGTTGGATTCCTCGAACCGCCGGTTTTCTGTTCCTCACGGCCATGCTCGGAGCACACGCTCAAGAGCATCCGACCATCGTCGATGTCCCCAACCAAGCCATGTTCTGGAACTCCACCAAGATGATTCCCGTCATCGTGGGAACCAATCCTGCCGTGGCCGGCACTTGGACCGTGTCCGCCTCGTCGTCGGACACCACGATCGTTCCCAATGAAGCCGCCAACCTGTTCGTGAGCGGCAGTGGCACCAATCGCCTCATCTTTGTGCGCCCCACACTGAACCGTTTCGGCAAAACCACGATCCGCATTCTGGCCCTGGACAGCTTGGGACGCCAGACCAACGACGTGTTCACGCTTGATGTGCGCGTGACCAATGCCCCGCCTGT
>Ga0194132_10003707_pt1 | contig 26808 bp, 24 predicted proteins | sample TA2KigOf80mmetaG_FD_148612 | JGI IMG/M metagenome (GOLD analysis project Ga0194132, IMG submission 148612) | Freshwater microbial communities from Lake Tanganyika, Tanzania - TA2015054 Kigoma Offshore 80m | ecosystem: Environmental > Aquatic > Freshwater > Lake | place: Tanzania: Lake... | reverse complement strand
GAATTCGGCCATGTATTCCTTTGCTTTCTGTCCCAGCCAGGGCTGCCAGTTGGGGAAGAAGAACCGCACGCCCTTTTTATAAAGGTCGGCGATAGATCCGGATGCTCCCGTCGCGCCGGCCACCTTGCCGCTACTAACGATGATGTCGATGGCCTCGTCCACCGCCGCCTGGACCTTAGGGTGGCTGCCCTGGCCCGGCAGGCCCATGGTGTGCGACAGGTCGCCAGGGCCGATGAGGAATACATCCACGCCTTCAACCTTGGTCAACTCTTTCAGGTTCTTGATGGCGCGGTACTCTTCGATAAGGGCCACCACCATGGTCTGCTCGTTGGCCTTGTTGTAGTAGTCCTTGTCCACGCCAAAGGAGTGGCGGGTGGAAGAGGAGCCGCGCTGGCCCTTGGGCCAGTACTTGGCCGCGTTGACGGCGGCCTTCACGTCCTCGACGGTGTTACTGTGGGGCACGATGACGCCCACAGCGCCGACATCGAAGGTGCGGTTGATGATCCAGTGCTGGTTGGCGGAGACTCGCACGAATGGCGCCACGTCCCACAGGTTGCAGGCGCGGCACATCTGCGCCACCATGTCGAAATCGTTGGGCGAGTGCTCGGTGTCTATCCACATGCCGTCGAAGCCGAACTGGCCCAGGAAGTCGATGGTCTCGGGGGTTTGCAGACCGCCCAAGACCATGGTCGCCTTACCTTCGCTCAAGCTCTTCTTAACTCGATTGATCCTTATGTCTCCCATCTTTCCTCCGATTTTATGTAATCTTTAGCTCTTCTTTACCATCTTCATGACCCGCTGCTGCCAGGTCACCGCCAGGTAAATATCCCCCCGGCGGTCCGCCCATATCTGGTGGCCCTGGGGCGAGTCCCATCGTTCCAGCGTCTTTCCTTTCTTGTCCATCACCGCGGTCCACGAGTCGGGGCCGGTATTTCCGTTTCCGTGAACATATACTGTCTCGTTGGCGTCCATGAAGATATCCGTAACGCCGCTTAGATTCGGCCACTGGTCGATAAACTCGCCATCGCCGGTGAAGACCTGGACGCGATTGTTCTTGCGGTCGCAGACATACACTTTGCCCTGCTTGTCCACCCACAGGCTGTGGGGCAGGTGGAACTCCCCCGGCTCTTTCTTGCCCGCGGCGCCCCAGGACATTATGAGGCTGCCCTTGTCTGAGAACTTGTGGACTCGCGAGTTGCGATAGCCGTCGGACACGTAAAGGTCTCCGCCCGGCGAGGGCATCATGCGAGTCGGCATGTTGAAAGGCCCCGCAGCCTTTTTCGGCATCGCGCCAAAAGCGGTGACGCCGGTGTAGGAGGCATGGCCGCGCCGCCCTATCTCCAGCAGCTTCTTCCCCTGCGCCGATAGCTTCAGAACGGTATGAGCGCCACGGTCCACCAGATAGATCACATCGTTGGCGTCGATGTACATGATATGGGCTTCGTTGATCTCGCCGGCGCCCCACGAAGTGAGGTAGTCGCCGTTGCGGTCGAAGACCAGGATGGGCGGGTCCTCGCGCTGGTGGCACACATACACTCGCTCCTGGGAGTCGACTGCTACCGCCACCAAGATGCCGAACTGCCAGCCCTTGGGCAGCTTGGCCCATTCGTCTATAGACTCGTACTTGAACTTGCCGCCGCCGTAGGTCGCCATGAGCTCATCTCCTTGCCAACGGTCGCTGTCAGGACGCCGATACCCTACCACTCGCAGGCTTTATGCACAAGGTTGGTGTGTAGACGCCGCTTTGGTAGTAAACTAACGGGCGTTCACAATCCCAAGAACTAAAAGGAGGTCTCAATGCCGATAGACCTCAAATCGCTGACCATCTTCGACGCCGCCAGCCTCCTGCGCAGCAAGAAGATATCCTCGGTGGAGCTTGTCGAGGCTTCATTGAAGCGTATCGAAGCCCTGAACCCCAAGCTCAACGCCTACGTGACCGTGGCGGCGGAGAAGGCTCTAGAGTCCGCCAAGCAGGCCCAGTCGGAAATCGATAGGGGCCAGTATCGAGGGCCGCTCCACGGCATACCCATGTCCGTGAAAGACATCTTTTACACCCAGGGTATCCGCACCGCCAGCGGCGAGAAGAAGCTGGAAAAGTTTGTCCCGACCTACGACGCCACCATGGTCGCGAAGCTCAAGGCCGCCGGCGCAATTATTGTAGGCAAGACGACGCCCGTCTATGGCGAGTTCATGCCCGAGCCATACTTCGGCTACGCCAAGAACCCCTGGGACTCCACCAAACTTCCCGGCTATTCCAGCAGCGGCTCGGCGGTGGCGGTGTCGACGAGTATGGACTTAGGCTCCGTCGGCTCCGACGGCGGCGGCTCGGTGCGCTACCCCGCCGCCTGCTGCGGGCTGGTAGGCATGAAGCCCACCTTTGGCCGGGTCAGCCGCTACGGCTCCGCCGTCTACGGCATCCCCAACGACTACGTTGGCCCGCTGACCCGCACCGCCTTTGACAATGCCATAGTGTTGGAAGCCATCGCCGGTTATGACCCCAGGGACCCCTTCAGCGCCGACCTGCCAGTGCCAAAGTTTTCTCGAAGCCTCAGTGGAAACATTCGCGGTATGCGAATCGGCGTGCCCAAGGAGCACTTCTGGGACCTGCTGGACAGCGAGGTGGAAAGCGCCAGCCGCAAGGCCCTGACAGTGTTCGAAGAGATGGGCTGCGAGGTGGAGGAGGTGTCCATCCCTGCTATGCCTGAGGTGGACACATACCATTCCATGCTCTCCCACGCCGAGACTTCGGCATATTACCAGCCGCAACTCAAAAACTGGCCCAAGGACTACCCCGAAACCCTGATGCTGCGCGTCGAGTGGGGCGCCAAGGTGCCGGCTATCGACTATATAAAAGGTGCAGAAGCGCGCAGCCGAATCCGCCAGCAGATAGACTCGGCCCTAGAGAAGGTGGATGCACTGTTTTCGGCAGCATCCGTTTTGCCGCCGCCACCCCTAGGGCACTTCAAGTTCACGCTCAAGGGCGTAGATTTAGACATCGGCGCGCTGGCCTCGCGCCTGCAGCGGCCTTACAACACGACCGGCCATCCAGCAGTGGTGGCGCCCTGCGGGTTCACCAAGGGCGGGCTGCCGCTCTCGTTCCAGTTGGGGGGTCGAAACTTTGACGAGGCCGCGCTGTTGAAACTGGTGGATGGTTACCAGAGGGCGACGGACTGGCACACCAAGCGGCCAAAGATATAAGTAACTGACAACATTAGGAGGCTTTCATGCTAGACCTAGTAATTAAAGGCGGCACCGTTGTTACCCCCGCAGGCGCGGGCAAGTGGGACGTGGGCATAATCGGCGAGAAGATTGTGGCCCTGGCGTCGCCGGAGGCGGTACCTTTGGAATCCAAACGCACCATCGACGCTGGCGGCAAGATTGTAGTGCCCGGCGGCGTCGAGTCCCACATCCATGCCGCCTCGTATATGCAGCCCGGCATGCCGCAGGTGGTGCCCGGCGTGCCCAACCCCGGCCCCATCGACCACACCCTGGGCGCCATCTGGGGCGGGACGACGACGGTGGTGGACTTTGCCCCCGCGCCCAAGGAGGGCGACCTGGTCAAGGGCGTCACCGACTATCTAAGCGTGTGGAAGGGCCAGGGCTACTGCGATTACGGCTCGCATATCGTCTATACCGACACCAACTCGCCCGACTCCATCAATCGCGTAGGCGAGCTTGTCCGCGCCGGCTTTCCATCGGTCAAGGTCTTCACCACCAACATCCGCCCCCTGAAAGTTGCTTACAGCGTGGTGTCGAAAATCGATATGGGGCGGCTGGAAGTCCTCATGCGCGGTATGGAGAGGGAGAACGGCATGTTGGCCGTCCACGGCGAGGACGATGAGATTGTTATGTACAACTACCTGACGGCCAAGGAGACGGGGCGATGGGACTGGTTCAACGCCCACGAGATACACTCCAAACTTGTCGAGGACATGGCCTTCCGCCGCGTGATACGCCTGGCCAAGAAGACAGGCGTCGGTCTCTATTTCGTCCACGTCACCGCCAGCGACGGTATGGAGGCCATCCAGGAGGCACGGAGTGAAAGCATGGCGGTGTATGGCGAAGTGTTGACCCTGGCCCTCAGCTTCAACGCCGACAACTACAAAGAACCCGACGGCATGAAGTACCACACCTACCCGTCGCTGAAGTATGAGGAGGACAAGCAGAACCTGTGGAAGGGACTGCTCCAGGGCGACCTGACCTTTGTCGCCACCGACAGCGGGTTTACCAACTATGAGGACAAAATCGCCGGCAAGAATGTGCTGGACATGCGAGGCGGCAACATCGGCATCGAAATCCGGATGGGCATAATGTACTCGGAAGGCGTGCTCAAGCGCGGGATGAGCCTGGAGCGCTACGCCGACGTTACCGCCACCAACGCCGCCAAGGCCCTGGGCCTCTACCCCCGCAAGGGCGTCATCGCTATCGGCTCTGATGCTGACATCTGTATCATCGATCCGTCCGTCAAGAAAAAGCTGACGATGAAGGACCTGCACGTCCGCGACTACAGCCCGTGGGTGGGCTGGCCCGTCGAAGGGTGGCCGGCGACGGTGGTGCTGCGGGGGAAGGTGAAGGTGGAGGGCGGGAAGCTGTTGGGAAAGCCAGGCGACGGCCAGTTCATTCCGAGGAAGCTGACGTCGGCGTACTTGCAGCGGCCGTCTTTCTAACGCCAGCCCGTTCCCTGAACAGCGACACCAGCAGGGCTAACACCTGGAAGCTTCCCATTAATAAGAAGGTGTAGCGGAGGCCTTTTACGAAGGCGCTGGCCTCGCCCGCGTCCAGGCTCTGGTCGGCGGTAACACTAGCGCTGTAACCCTCGGCTTGCAGCGCCGCCGTAACCACCACCGTCGCGATAGCGATGCCGATGACCTGTCCGGCGTTTCGCGTCAGGCTGACAAAGGCCGTCGCGATGCCGTAGCGGCCCCGGTCCACTGTGCCGAGGATGGCGCTGTTGTTGGGCGTCATGAAAATGCCCAGGCCGGCGGAATGCAGGAAGAGGCCCAGCACCACCAGACCTAGAGGTGACCCCTCGTTCAGCAGCGCCAGCACGAAAAGCCCCGCTGTCGCCATCAACATTCCGATGACGATAAAGCGGTGGCTGCCAAACCGGTCCGAGAGGTAACCACTCAGCGGCGACATGAAGGACATGGCCGCCGAGCTGACCACAATGATGAGACCCATCTGCTTCGCGCTGTATCCCTGGACAGCGATAAGATAAAAGGGGATAAGGAAGCGCACCGGCGCCATGTTGGTAAAGGATATGACGCGTGCCAGCATTCCACGGCTGAACAGCGGGTTTTTGAAGAAGCTCAGGTCTACCATCGGCTCCGGCGTCCGCGCCTCCCACCAGATAAAAGCCCCCAGTGCCGCCACGAACCCCACCAGTGACGCGATGATGAAAGGCGAGTCCCACCCCAGCTTGTTCGCGTTGCTCAACCCCAGAAGGAATAGCAGCAGCGCTGCCGCCGACAGCGACGCCCCCACCCAGTCGAAGGAGAAGCCGCCGTTTTTTCGCACCGCCCTGGCAAACTTGCTCTCGTCCAGTATCAGCATAGCGGCTGCTGCGCCGACGATGCCCACCGGCACGTTTATGAAAAAGACGGAGCGCCAGTCCAGGGCGTCGATGAGGAAGCCGCCCAGCACCGGCCCCGAAATGCTGCCGACGCCCACCGCCATGTTGTTCAGGCTCAACGCCACGCCTCGCTGGTTGGCCCCAAAGACCGAGATGATGATAGCCATGGACGTGGCCTGGATCATCGCGGAGCCGAGGCCCTGGATGACCTTGGCGAAAATTATCAGGCCCAGGCTATCGGATAGGCCGGCGAAAAGGGCGCTTAGCACGAAAACAAAGAACCCGCCCACGAAAACAGGCTTCCTGCCGATGACGTCGGAGAGGCGGCCCATGGGCAGGATGAGGACACTGATAGCCAGTATGTAGCCCGCCGTCACCCATTGCACCACCGGCAGCTCGGCGTCAAAGTGGTCGGCGATGGCCGGCAGCGCGACGTTGACACTCTGCTGGTCTATGACCGTGGTAACGATACCCAGGCCAGCGGCCCCTGCCGCCCACCACTTATGGGAACTGCCCTGGGTAAATGCTAGGCGCATGTCTGCCTGGTTATGGGGAACAAGCCGCCCATTCCAGCCTGCTGGCTAGGAGGCTGGAGCGGCCTCGGGAGCGGGCTGCGCCGCCCCGGTGCCTCGGGAGTAGATGCTCCGCAGCGGCCCCGCCGCCAGGCTCACTAAAACAATGGCGATAAAGATGAGTCCGGTCCCAATTAGCAATCGAGGCGCTGTCATCCACGACACATCCATCAGCAGGCCATTGACAGCGTTGAATCCGCCCATGGCGCCCTGCACGTGCCACGTGTTAGCGCTCATGATGCGGCCCCGGATGCCGTCGGGCACCATAGCCTGCACCATGCCGTGACTCAACGTCATAAACGCCGCCGTACTGGCGCCGATTCCCGCGGCGGCCAACATCGCCTGCTCGATGCTGCCCGCCAATGCCAGTCCGATGGGCGACAGGCCGCTCAGTATCCCGAGGATAAGAAATAGCCGTCCTCTAAATTTGCGGTCTTCGATACGCGCCAGGCTGAGGTTGCCAAGGATAGCGCCCATCCCCACGCCAATCATTAAATACGTCGGCCCCTGGAACAGGTCCTTCTCCGTAGTCATGCCAAGCTGCGCCCGGGAGAAGTACGGAAACACCGACTCGAAGGCCATGGTCAGCGCGCAGTGCAGCACAGTCACCGCGATAATCGACAGCACAATTGGATGCGCGTATATGTACCTGATGCCCGCCGACAGGTTTGAGAACATGCCCCGGTTGGCCTCGACCACGCCCCGCGAGCTGGTGCGAATGCTTAGTATCTGTGTCCAGCCCAGGCCGTATAGGATTACGGGCACGGCAAAGGCCGGCTCCGGCCCCATAAAGCTGATGATAGGCAATGTAATCAGCGGGCCGATCATTCGAGAGCCTTGCTGCATAAGCTGGTTCAGCGCCACGGCGTTCAGCAGCCGATCTTTGGGCACCAGGTTGGGAAGCAGGGCCTGGTTGGTCGGCATCTCGGTGGCGCGGATGCAGCCGTTCATTATCGCCAGAATGAGTATAAGCCCTGGGGTGATGTTGTCGGAGATGGTAAGGAAGGCCAGGGCCAGGTTGTTGGCAAGGTTCAAGCCGTAGGTAGCCGCCAGCACCCGCCGCCGGTCGAATCGGTCCGCCAGGAACCCCGCCATGGGCGTCACTACCAGTCCGGGAAGCAGCGCCGCCATGGTCACGAACCCTACCCACGCGTTGGAGTCCGTCAGGCGATAGACCAGCGCGCCGCGCAGGACGATTAACGACCACGCCGCCGACTGGGCCGTGGCGGTGGCGAACCAGAGCTGTCGATAGTCGGGAAAGGCCAGGGCCGAGAAAAAGCCCGATCGCGCCGATTTTTTGGGCGAGGGGCTGCTCAAAGACACGAGTCCGATGAATTGATGATTAGTCGAAAGCTACACATAAAGGCGGAAACGCTTACGCCCTCCGCTTCCTGGAGAAAACATAAGCCACGGCGGCAAAAGCTAACAAGACCAGCCCAATAATCCCCCACTTCCTAAGTTTATCCTGGTTCATGCCGGCAACCTCTCAGCTAGGTTTTGCGCTCATTATACTCCTTTCAGCCTTGTCCAAGGACTGCCCCTGTGCGATGATTCTTTCATGACCCTGTCCATTGAAATTGCAACTGGCGCCGGCCTCAAGCCCCTCCTTGGTCTAACGGACGGGGAACTGTCGTCGCTCTTTGAAGGCCTGGGCGAGCCTGCCTATCGAGGCAAGCAGGTGGCCGACGCCCTCTACAAGCGGGGCGCCAGGGACTTTAACCAGTTGACCAACCTTTCCAAGGGCCTTCGCGATAGGCTTCAGCGCGAGTTTGCTCTAGGCCGTTCCGAGATTGTAACCCGGCAGCAGGCCAAAGACGGCACTGTGAAGCTGCTGCTAGGCCTTGCCGACGGCCAGAAAGTGGAATCGGTGGCGCTGCCTTACGAAGAGCGCTATTCCTGCTGCGTCTCCACACAGGTAGGCTGCCCGGTCAAGTGCGCCTTCTGCGCCACCGGCCTCAGCGGCTACACCCGGAACCTGACGGCGGGCGAAATCGTTGACCAGGTGCTGACCGTCCAGGACGTCGCCCGCGAGTCCGACCCCCAGGCCAGGGTCAGCAATGTGGTGTTCATGGGCATGGGCGAGCCTCTAATGAACTACGACGCTACCCTGAAAGCCCTCCATCTACTGAACGACGAAGTCGGCATTGGCATGCGCCACCTCACGGTCAGCACGGTGGGATACGTGCCGGGCATCCGTAGGCTTGCCAAAGAAAAGCTCCAGTGCACCCTGGCGATTTCCCTCCACGCTCCCAACGACGAGCTGCGACGCCAGCTTATCCCCACTATGCATAAGTGGGATATCAAAGAACTAATGTCAGCCTGCCGGGACTATTTCAACGAGACGCACCGCCGCCTCACTTTTGAATACTGTTTGCTTCGAGGCGTTAACGATCAGTCTGAACACGCGCAAGAACTCGCCGCCCTGCTGCAGGGCATGAACTGTCACGTGAATCTGATACCCTTTAATCCCGTCGAAGCCCTGGGCTTCAAAGGGCCGAAGAAGGACCGCATTCGCGCATTCAAGCAGGTGTTGGAAGAATCAGGCGTCCAGGTCACACAGCGCGTCCAGCGAGGCGTCGACATCGACGCCGCCTGCGGCCAGCTTAGACGCCGCGCCGAATCCGCCGCCAATAAGGAGAGTTAATGGCCAGACCCTTGCGCATCGGAGTCCTCATCCCGTCCACTAACCAGGTCGTCGAACCCGACTTCGCCGCCATGGTGCCTAAAGGCGTGACGTATCATAGCGAGCGGCTTTGGAACGACGTCAAGACGCCCCCCGGGGGCGGCGACGGCACCTACCTGCGCAGCATGAATGACGACATCGAGCGTGCCGTGCGGTACCTCGCCAGCGCCAATCTAGACATCATCGCCTACGGCTGCACCAGCGGAACTTACCACGCCGGCACCGTCGAGTACGACCATAAAGTCACCAAGCAGATCCACGGCCTGTGCGGCCTCCCCGCCGTCACCGCCGTGGCCGCGTCCGTCGAAGCCATGAAGCATGTGAAGGCCCGCAAGCTCAGCGTCATCGGCCCTTACGGTAACTATTTGCTGCAGAATAAACTCAAGCCGTTGTTGGAGAGCCAGGGCTTCGAGGTAATTCAGGCCCAGGGTGAGACCGCGATGCAGCAGCGCACCCACGACTCGATTATTGGGGACCAAGAGCCCGCGTATATTGCCAGCTACGTCGCCAAGCTGGCGGACACTAAGGCCGACACTATCTTCCTCCCCGGCACCGCCTGGCGCACCCTGGAAATCGTGGACGAGTTGGAGCGCAAGCTGAACAAGACCGTCGTGACGGTGAACCAGGCCACCATCTGGGCAACCTTTAAGAAGCTCGGTGTGCTAAAGCCGGTGAAAGGTTACGGGCGGCTGTTCGCCCAGCCCTAGCTAAGGCCGGTTAGACCGTCCGCACCGCTGGAAGCCTAAAGAACGCCAGGCTGGAAAACACAATGACGCAGGCTCCCATAATCGCCACCGCCGTCGGCGCGTCCCACACCTCGGCCATGGACCCCGCGATAAGGCTCCCCAGCGGCTGAAGCCCCTGGTTCAACGTCCACACCCCCATCACGCGGCCTCGAAACTCGTTGGGCGTGTCCATTTGCAGCAGCGTCATGTTCGTTGTCATATATACCATCTGGCAGGCGCCCACTGCGCCCAGCAGAAAGAGGCTGGGTATGTACCATCGAGAGAAGGAGAACAGCACCAGCGTGCCGCCCATAGCCATCAGCGCCCCCAGCATGGTCAGGCCCTTTCGCTTCACGTTGCCCAGGGTGGCAATGGTCAGCGTCCCCGCCAGCGCGCCAATGCCCGGCGCCGCCATCATAAGGCCGAACCCTATTTCGCCCACGTCCAGAATGTCGCCGGCGAAGATAGGCAATAATGCGACGTAGGGCATGCCTATGAGGACAGGTATCAGGGCCACGGACATTTGCGAGCGAATCGATGGCCTGGCCCAAACGTATCGCAGCCCTTCTTTCAAGTTTTGCCACACCGAGGCTTTGCTCGACGACGGGCTCCCGATGGGCACCTTCATTCGCCACACCATCGCCGTCACGCCTACATAAGTAGCAGCTTGCAGATAAAAGTTGCCCGCTATCGTTACCACCGCGATGAGCACTCCCGCTATCGATGGGCCGATGATTCGCGTTATATTGACGCCCGAGGCGTTCAGTGCGTAGGCGTTCATCAGGTCCTGCTTCGGCACCACGGTGGCGATGGTCGACTGGCGCGTGGGCATGTTGAAGCTCCAAGCGACGCCCGTCAGCAGCGTGAAGGCGATGATGTTCCAGATGTTGGCCTTGTCCAGCAAGACTATGGTGGCGAAAGACGCCGTCGTGACTAACAGGAAGAGGTGGGTGGAGAGGAGCATCTTCTTCCGGTCAAACCGGTCGGCGGCCACGCCTCCCAGGGGGCCCAGGAGCAGGAGGGGAATAGCGCGGATGCCGTTGACCAGTCCCAGCAGGAAGGGCGAGCCTGTAACAAGGTATGTCAGCCAGCCCACCGAGGTCTGCTGAATCCAGAGGCCGCTGCTGCCGAAAAGCGTGCTGAGCCAGAGCAGCCGGAAGTTGCGGTGGCGAAGCGATGATAAGGTGTTTACTTTAAAGCGGCGTGACTCAGCCAAGGCGGCGCTTTATCAGACCCGTTCCCCAAAGGCGGGGCGCAAGGAGGATGCTTTCGATTTGTTGTATGCGGGACACATAGCGGGGCGTATTGTATCACGGCGCCGCGCTAAAGCCAGCCCGCCCCGTGCCTCAGAGGGCTATTGCGCCAACTGTATGCTGTCCCTGGATTTAATCTGCCGAAGAAATTCGTTTATGACCTGGCTTTTCAAGTGATTGCGAGTCCGGACAGGCACTACCAGTTTGCCCTTCAGCCACACACGCTGGGGCTCCAGGTGCATCAGAATGCGCGGCCCTTCCTCCGCCTCTTTGAGGAACTCCGGGTAGTCGTTGCGAAAGGCCTCTTTGCTCTCCTCGATGATCGACTGGTCGGCATTCTTCAAGATGTCTTCAAAGAGCTTCGACGCCTCATCCACGTCGCTTTTGAGGGACAGGGGTATGCGTATCTCATCGAAGATATAGTCGCAGGCCACCAGTTCGTCGCCGGCGGAGTAGCTCTTGGAATAGTTGAGGACCGGCTGGTCCAGGACTATTAGGTTAGGTATATGAAGTATCCGGCCTGTCAGCTCCCCGCCCAGCTTCTCGTCCTCGCCCACCTCCTCCAGCACAAAGTGGAACAGTCCTATGTGTTTCACGTCGCCCTTTATATTGCCCATGCGGATGCGGTCTCCAATGTTGAAGATGTTGGAGAACCGCACAATGAAAAAGCCAAAGTAGCTGGAGACATACTTCTGCAAAGCCAGGGCGAGACCAATGGCCAGGATGGACGCATAGACCGCCAGCCCGGTGTAAATCGCCAGCATCGCGAACCCGGCAATAACCGCGACGAAGACGGCGGCCGCGATTATGGTGGGGTTCAAGAATACAAGCCTTCTATGATGCGACGCTTTGGCGGGAACCGGGAGAGGGTGCTTGAGGACTTGAGCTGGGTTCAAGGCTTTGGACCTCGTAAAATTCTAAAATTTGGATAAAATTCGTAAAAGATGCCGTGCTTGCTGCTAGGCTCGCTGATGTATAATCTCCAGGTTTTCTGATGGCTCTCATCTATCAATATATAAAACTTGTTAAGGAAAAGTACATAATTCTGAGGATGGAAAGCGGGCTAAGTGCTAGATAGCACCCCAGCACATCCCACCTCCAATCGCTATGGATACCTTTACCCCAATATCGGGCTTTATTTTGGCTGTCGCCGCCGCCTTCCTGGGCGGATATCTGGTGCGCTTCCTCAGGCTGCCGCCCATGGTGGGCTATCTGCTAGCCGGAATAGTGCTGGCGCCCTTCGCCACTGCCCTTCTAACTGAAGGGATTCAAATACAAGCCCTGGCGGAGCTGGGCGTCGCCTTCTTGCTCTTCCAGGCCGGCACCCAGTTCCCCATCTCCGAAATCAAAAAGATGCCCTGGTCCGTATTGATCGGTCCCGCCGTCCAATTACTTTTGATGGTCCCGCTTGTCGCCCTGGCTTATGCCCTTACCGACTGGCCTCTCAGCAAAATCAGCCTCATAGCCATAGTCATCTATCTGTCAAGCACCGCCGCGACCATCATGATTCTCAATGCCCGAAATGAGTCCGAGTCTACCCACGGGCGCACCGCTATTGCCTTTTCCCTTGTGCAGAACGTCGCCTTGGTCCTGGCTGTTATTTATCTGACCGCGTTTTCCTCATCGACGGAACAAGGGCTCATGTCTCTAGGGATAACCGGGGCGAAAAGCGTGGCCTTCCTGGTAGTGGTCTATTACGTTGGCGCTAGGCTGGCCCCGCGTCTTCTCAACCGCCTCACCGCCAACAGCCAGGAGCTCTTCGTCATCGGCGGGGTGTTCTTCGCCATCGGCACCGGCTACCTGGCGCATCACATGGGGCTGTCGCTCTCCATCGGCACCTTCCTGGCCGGCGTAGTGGTGGCAGGGTCGGCCATGGGCCGACGCATGCGGCAAGACCTCTCCCCCATCAGCGACCTTTTCGTAATCTTCTTCTTCCTGTCCCTGGGCTTGCTGCTGGACGTGAGTTACGTGGTGTCCAACATCCCCATCGTTGCTCTTTTTCTTGCCTCTATTATTATCGGCAAAGTTGGCATACTCGCGCTTGTCTTCTCATTCTTCAAATCTTCCAGAAAGGATGCCCTACCCACTGCTCTGGTCCTGGGGCAGATTGGCGAAGAAGCCTTCCTGGTGGTCTACCTCGCCATGACGCACGGCATCATGAGCGCTGAAATGTTCTCGCTGGTGGTGGCGGGCGCGGTCATCTCCATAGCCCTCAACCCGATTCTTGTCCAGTATGCGCCTATCTTCAGCAAGGCACCGCAAGGTCTGCCTGCCCTCTTGAAAGGGTTGAAGGAGAGCCTCAAAGCCTTGCCAGGGCTTGGGCTGCGAAAACATGCCATTGTCTGCGGATACGGCTCTCTGGGCCAGAAGGTGGCCCAGACCCTTGCCCTGAACGGCGTATCTTTTGTGGTCATCGAACAGGACGCGTCTCGATTGGCCGCCCTTAAGCAAAACGGTTTCCACTTTATCGAGGGCGATCCCACCTCGGCGCATGTTTTAAATCGGGCGAATATTGCCGACGCCCGTTCCCTGGTGGTGACGCTCCCAGACCCCCTGATGTCGGACCGCGTCATCCAGCAGGCCAAGGGCCTTCAGCCGGACCTGGGCGTGGTCACAATTCACCCCAGCTACGACGACAGGCTGGGCCTGAGCAACTATGTGCTGCGTCATGAAGGAATTTCCTCCAACATTTTAAAGAAGCTGCTGGCCGCGGCCAAAGCGGGGTTCCCCAATAAGACCTACGCATTCGTAGAGCCGTACTAAAGCCTAATCGAACACGCGCTCATTTAGCCGGATGCCCGAGTGGCATGTCGGATTGTTGCTTTGCTTTGACAAATCCCCAATAAACAATACAATAGTCGCAATTCCTGCTTACGGTGGGCCTCTGCTTGTGCGGCACAGCCTGGTTTCGCGTCTATTCAGCGCCTCCTTTCAGAAGGGGCTTATAGCCCTTTTCGCGTAGCTTTTCCTTTTCGGCTGCAACCTCCCGACCCTGGTGACATCCCATCCTCAGGCCACGCTTTATGTTCTCAGCGGAGACGTGGATATGCGGGCCGGCGCCGCCGGCTGGAAGTCTGCCACCTCCTGCCAGTCCCTGTCCCCCGGCTACGGCCTTCGCACCCAACCCAACGGCGAGGCCTTTGTCTCCCTGGCAGGCGGCGGCAAGGTCTTCCTGGACGCCAGCTCACAGCTCTCCATCCAGTCCCTCAGTTTCGCCGGCGCCGCCGAGACTTCGCCCATCTATAACCTCTCCCTTAACGATGGCGCTTTATATGTGGACGCCCAGCAGTTTAACGGCGGCTTTGTGCTGCTGGAGACGCCGTCGTCGATTATCGGCTTGTATGAAGGGTCCGCCTGGGTCAACCGGGACTCCGCCAGCCAGACCGTATCGCTGGACTTGCAGCAGGGCAGCGCGGTGGTGGTAAAAGTCGAGGAGGGTGACACCCCATCGATAAATGTAGTCGAGCCAGCCCCGGGCCTATCCATCTCCCTTTCCGGAGACTCCACCCTATCGCCAGCCTCCCAGCAGCTCCTTTACACGACCGCCGCGGTCCTTGCCGCAAGCTCCACTGGCGTCGAAAACCTTACAGGGAACACCTCTCTGTCATCAGCGGTAGGGGCGAATAGCCCAGCAAGCTGCCGTCGACCAGGACTTGTACAATCGGCTTCTATCGCTTGGGATTCCGCTGCCGTCCTCCGCGGACCTGCCCTCGCACAATCTTCAAGTCGTCAGTTTAAAAGACGCCGCGCCCGGCGATGTTACGGGCTTGGTGGAAAACTCCGGCCTAGGCCCAACCATATCCGCCGCGCCCTCTTCGCAGGCAGAAGTCCCGGACTTGACGGAGCCTGAGGAGACCGCGGCCATCGTGATTGACGACGAACCTGTAGAAGAAGTCCTGTCCTCTCATGGCGAGGGTCCGGGCGCCAAGGAAGCCCTGGAGGAGCCGGAGGAAGGTCGGGATACCGTCGTAAGGCCCGCCTGCGGCCGTGACGCGGCGAAAAAAGAGAAGACTGAAAAGGCCAAATCGAAAAAGAAAGACGACAAAGCGTTCGATAAAGGGAAGGAAAAAGACAAGGGCGGCGCGGAGGATAAGGGTGTCGCCGCCGGCAAGGACAGAGGCTAAGGCCAGGGCGCGTCGGAAGTGGCCCTGGTCTCCCTCCAGAAGCCTAGGCGTTCCCATGATGTCGAGCAGCGCCGCCAGGACATTGATCATGCCAACGGCAAAGTTAAGGAACCCAAAGGCAAAGATCCGGAAAAATCTGACCAGGAAAAGGGTCGCGGCGGCGAGGAAGACGCCAAGGGCAGGGCCGACAAGTCTGATGATCTGGCAGCCAGGGCTGACAAGGAGAAGGAGCAAAGGGAGAGGGAACAGAAGGAGAAGGAGCGAAAAGAAAAAGACGAGAAGGAAAAGTTCGAAAGAGAGAAGGCCGATAAGGAAAAATCTGAAAAGGAAAAAGCTGAAAAGGAAAGAGTTGATAAGCCCAACGACCTCTCCGAGAAGGATAAGGACGATAAGGAGAAGGTCTCCCAGGACAAACCGGAGGGTCAGGTATCATCTCCCGGTTCCAAAGGCGAAAATAAAGGCCCCGATAAAGACGACGCTCAAGGGCAGTCCGGCAAAGATGAGAAGCCCGGCGCCGACCCCGTAAAGGACCAGGGATCCAATGACAATAAGGGTAAGCCCGCCGGGGATGAGCCTAAGAAAGAGCCTGATAATAAAGGCTCCAATAATGACACGGGCAAGCAGGAAGATAAGGCTCCCGCCGGCTCCAACGACCCCGCCAAAGGCGGCGAAGACAAAAAGGATGATAAAGGCAAGAATGACCAGCCCGCGCCTCCAAACACCGGCGGCTCCCAAAGCAATCCTCAGCCCCAATCGGGCGGCAGCCAGGGGAGCGGCGGCAGCTCCGGCGGTTCGAGTTCCCAGGGTGGCAACACTCAAGGCGCCGGCGCTTCTGGAGGTTCCACCTCTCAAGGCGGGGACAGTCAAGGCGCCGGAGACGGCAAAGGCGATGACAAGGGCGGCAAAGACGATAGGGCTAATGACAAGGACGACAAGGGAAAGAAATAGACCTTTGCCCTAGACTTTGCCCTTGGCCTCTGTTTTCTCCTGGGACCGGCCGTTGCTCCCAGCCCCCAAACGGCTCTCCACCAGGGCATCCACCGAGCCTCTAAAAGAGACCAGCTCGTCGCGGCTGAGCGAGTCCAGCCTATCCAGCTTCGCTTTCATCTCCTCAATCGCTTTGTCAGAGTGGTGCTTCCTGGACGCGGCTATGCCGGCGATGTAGTTGATGACGCTGGCAGTCAGCAAGCTCCAAAGCACCAGGCCCCCCACCATGAGCATGGTAGCCATGGCCCTGCCCATCTCCGTCCTGGGGGCAATGTCGCCATATCCGGTGGTTGTAACCGTGACCATAGCCCAGTAGAGGGCCTTGCTATAAGAATCGAAGCCCTCGTTCGTATTCTTTTCGATTAGATGGTTAATGCCCGCGATGCCTACCACCATTATCGCTATCAGGCCAATCAGGTAAGTCAGGCCGGGCTGCGCGGTGACGCCTTTGACGTGATGCAGAATCCTGTCCATGGCGCCCAGCAGGCGCAGTATCATCAGCAGCCGCAGCACCCTGACAATTCGTGCGGTCGAAGCGTCCTCATAGCCGGGGATGGCCGGCACCAGTGCCACCACGTCCATCCAGTGATGAAGCAGGTAGTGGCTTCGGGAGCGCGCGGCCGCAATCCTGACCGCGAATTCGCCAACGAACAGGACGGATATGCCTATGTCCAGCGCCCGAATGGTGGGGTCCCTGGGCAAAAACGCCGTCACCACAAAGACCAACGCCAGGAGCGCCATAAGGCACTCCCACATCACCTCATGGCGGTCGAACCACCCGTTTATTCCGTCTCGAACACGGTTTGGCTTCAGCATCTTCTTCCTCAGGCTTTGGCCGCGGCAGCCTTCTTGGTGGCCATTCTGGAGAACGCGTACAGAGTGAGGGTGACCGACAGGGACAGCCCTACCAGCGTGAACATCAGCTCTCCTCTATCCTGTATCAGCTTCACTATGCCGGTGTTCTTGTTGAGAAGCAGATGGAAGAAAAGGAAACCCGAGACCAGAAATGCTATCGCCCATCCAACTCTGTACTTGCTGGCTACTGTCAAGCCGGAGCTCTTGGGCACCGGCAGAAGGCTGAAGAAAGATTTGGTCAGACAGCCGCCGAAGGCCATTAGGCAAACGTCCTGAAAGAACCCGAAGGGGCCTCGGAAGAGCTGGAAAAAGCTGGCGGAAACCGGATTGCTGGCCACCAGGGGGAGGGCCAGCGTTATCAGCCAGAGAACGACGCCCAGCACAGCCGTCGCCGCCATGCCTATTAATATCAGCCGCGTCTTCCTCTCCTCAGGCTGGCCGTCCATAGGCCCCTTCAGGCCTCCTGAGCTTCCAAACATCAGCCCTGGCGAAAGGCTGATAATCCTGGAGAAGGCCACGCAGCATGCGGCCAGGGTCAGGCCGCCCGGGTTGAATCCGAAATTATGCTTCACGCCCCACTTAGTCATGACGTGGGCACGAACCAGGGGGTCTACCATGCTGGCGGCCACGCTGCCCACCAGTATCACCGGCAGCACCCGCAGACCTTCGCCGGACCAGGGCTTGAATTTCAAGTCCAGGAATGAGAACAAGACGGCGTTCACCAGCATTAGGAATAGGAAGCTGCCTGTGAACGTAATCAGCACCCTTGGCCCGCGGGAGACTACGGACTGAGAGTATTTCATTGTCGGCTGAAACAAAGAGATTAAAGGATTCAAGTACTTTCTAAGAAAGGCCTCATTGGAGCCGATAATGTTGCTGGTGGTGGTAATGCATATACGAATGACCAGGGCCAGCCACACAATCAATATGAAGTTGCCCGCGGCCACCTTCCAGTCCAGGGACACTTGCAGCGGCGTGGGGATGCTGGAAAAGTAGGGGTTTGAATGCGGCAGCGCCTTCTGTTCCGTGATCTGGTTGAACGCGCTGGCGGCGGGCGGCGCTTCCTCCTCCGGCAAGTAGTATGACCTGGCCACGCCCTCATCCGTCTCCACGGAAAGCAACGCCGGCAGGTCTTTCAAATACCCTGACGGGTCCAGCCCCAGGGGTAACCCTTGCAGTTCCAGCCGACCGCCCACGGCGTCCAAGCGCACCGTGTAAGGCACTCCTCGCAGAGTTACCCTAGCCAGGTTGCCCGGCATAATATGCACTTCCATGCCCGGCGGCAGCAGTTCCTTCAGGTCCGCGTCCGTGGTAAGCCGCACCTCCAGGCCGGGTATGGCCAGCGCGTCCTCCACCGCCTGCGCCTCCACGGCCTCGGAAGCGAAGGTCTCGACAGGTTCACTGACCGCGGGTACGGGCACAACGCCGGCCAGGTACGTTATCCCGGACTCGTCCGTGGCCGCCTGATAGCTGATGCCGTCGGCCTCAAAAATCCCGCTCCCGGCCCTCTGCCCGTCCACCATGGCCTTCATGCTGGCCAACAGCTTGCCGTACTGCTCAGACCCCTTGGAGGCCGCCGATACCGCGGGCACCGCCAGCCTCCGTCCCGCAGGCGCCGCCGGCACCACCACCGGCGACTCGCCCCCCCTCAGGTCCCGATACCATCCCCACCACGGGCTGGCCTTCCAACGTATCCCACCATACTTCGCCGCCATGCCGCACCGATACCTGGAAAGCCGACCCTTCCGGACGCGAGTACAGGCTTCCGGCCTTGATGGAAAAAGCGAAGTTGGGCCGTGACGTGAACCCCTTGAGGATTACTGTGCCGGAGAGCACCTCCAGGCGAAGCGAGCTTTCAGTCTTGGTCTTGCCGGTGGGGTCGTCTCCGCCCCGCTGCGCCAGTATCGCCTGAAGCGCCGACGGCGCGTCGATGCTGCGCCGCGATTCGACTAGATGTACCTCAGCGGGGCCTTCGATGCGGCTTATGACGCCGCCTTGCATAAATAGGAAGGCCTCATTCCCGTCCGGCACCTGAATGACGGAGCCGGGTGTCACCACATGGATCCTTTTTACCAGCGCGCCCGCGGCGCCGGGCTTGGACGCGACGAAAACTTCGTCGTCAGTTTTGACTGTAGCCGGGACCGGCTCGTCTACCCTCACCGGGCTGAGGAGCCAAGTCAGTATCATGCTTAACAGGAGGATAGCGACAAGCCCCAGGATGGGCCAGAGCCATCGCCGTTTCTTTGGTTTCTCTGTGGCCCGAGCCGGGGCTTCCGTAACCATTTAAAAGAGCGAGTCGCTTGTTTTCAAGCTGGCCGCGTTGTCCACTTCTCAAAGTGTGTTGGCGCACCATTATACACAATACGACAAGCAAACGTTCAAGCTCTTTGTGAAGGCTAAAAGCCTCTTAAGAGATTATGTCGAACTTAATCTTCAGCACCTCCGCCAGCCGCCGCAGGGACTCGAACAGCTCCAGGTCCAGGTTTGTCCCCACACGGCGGCATTCTATCTCTTTCCGGTAGTCCAGCTCCCCCGGCGCAAGGATTTCCGTGAACCCCGGCCTCAGCCTGCTGCTCTTCACCTCCCGCACAAAGGCGTCCATGCGTGACTTGAACTCGGCTACCGGCATGAACCACGCTATGTCCAGCGCGACGAAGGTGTGGGCCACGTCCTGCGCCGCCGGATTTGAGTAGGGCGCCAGGCCGAAGGCCCCGCCGCCGATAACGCCAGTCAGCGCGTCCGTCATCATAGCCAGGCCGTACCCTTTATGCCTGCCAATGCCTTGCGCGATTCCCCTTAATGCCCTGCTCAGGTCCTCCGTCTCGTTCCCGTCCTCGTCCAGCGCCCAGTCCTTCGGTATGCGGGTTTCCCCTTCTCGTGAAAGCCAGCGCAGCTTTGGCATGTCGACCATAGTCCATGCCATATCCAGCACCACAGGAAAGAGTCCGCTTGTGGGCGCGGCGATGGCCCAGGGGTTTGTGCCCACGGCCTCGCTCTTGCCGCCCCAGGCCGGTATCTCCGGCCCGGCGTTGGTCATGGCGACGCCCAGGCAGTCCTGCTCCAGCGCCAGCCGCGCGTGGACCCCCGCCGATCCGAAATGCGTGCTATGGCGCACCACCACCGTCCCTATCCCTGACACCCTGGCCTTCCTCACCGCCAGGGCCATAGCCCGCTGTCCCATGACGGAACCCAGCCCATTGTGCGCGTCGACCAGCGCCAGCGACGGCGATTCCTTTACTATCTGAAAGGGCGCGCCCAGGGTGTACCAGCCTTTGCTTATTCGCTCGTGGTAAACGGGCAGCCGACGAACCCCCTGGTTCTGCCCCGGGTGGCACCGCATCTCGCTCTGAATCAGGCCTCGAGTGCATAACACGGACTCTTCCTCTGAAGTCCCCATGGCACGGAAGGCGCGCAAAGTGAAGGCCTCCAGCCTGTCAATAGGGACCCGGACCATAGTTATCGCCATGGCGCCGCCTTAGACGGGGATTAGAGAGACGCGCGAGTCGTTACCAGCTCGCCCCTTCCTTATATGCCACAACCTCCACCTCCACCAGCATCTCCGGCCTCACCAGCCCCGTCACCACCGTGGTGCTGGCGGGCGGGTCCTTGGGAAATATCTTCCGTCGCACGTCGTTATAGGTCTGATAGTCCGACTGCCTGGCGATAAAGGCCTGTATCTTCACCACGTCCTTAAACCCGCAGCCTGCCGCCGCCAGCACCTTGCTTATATGCGCGAAGACCTGTTCCGCCTGGCCCTTGCAGTCCTTGGTCAGGTCTTTAGCCCCGACGCCGGACACGTAAACCATCGGCCCCACCTGTATCGCTGGTGAATAGGCAGGGGACCCCGCGATTTCTGAATTTGTGATTACTTTCCTCGCCACAACAGGCCTCCTTTTTAAAACAAGCGCTGAATGCTGGGCCTTAACCTAGCCAAGCCGCATAACCTTGTCAAATGCCCCTCGTTGACTCCGCGAGCGTGGATTACTATCATTTGCGCGGCGAGTAGCAATACCACGGTTAGTTAGGAGACGGCTCATGCGCCTTGACCCCGTAAGCCTTGACGACATTGAAGTCCGCGCCAAGAAAGCGCTGCCCCACGACGTGGCTGATTTTGTCGAGGCCGGCAGCTTCAATGAAATCACCATGCGCCGCAACCGGGAGGCCCTCAACGCCATCTCCCTGCGCCCGGGGTTGCTGCGAGACGTCTCCAAACGTGACCTGAGCACCACCGTATTGGGCCAGCGCGTCAGCTTTCCCATAATGATCGGCCCGGCCAACGGTCAGGGGTTCATCGACCCGGAGGCGGAGGTCGCCATCGCCCGCGCCGCCGGCAAGGCGGGCGTTCTGATGGCCCTCAGCACCGGCTCCCATCGCTCCCTGGAAGAGGTCGCCCAGGCGGCTGCCGGCCCTCTATGGTTCCAGCTTTACCATATGTCTCGGAAGCTCAGCGCTATGCTGGTGAGGCGGGCGGAGAAGGCAGGCTACAAGGCCGTCTGCGTAACCGTGGACACGCCCGTCCCCAACTCGCTGGAGCGCGACGACATTAACGAGTTCCATCACCACGGCGGCGCTGTCCAGGGGACCTTTATGGATGCGGAGTCTCGGAAGCTGATGGGACCCAAGTACGACCCCAGCGACTTCTTTGGCGGCAGGCCTCCGACTGCCAACGTCACCACCGACGACCTGGACTGGCTCCGCTCTATCACGTCGCTGCCCCTGGTTATAAAGGGCATCCGTTCCGTGGGAGATGCCATGCTGTGTCTCGAACATGGCACCGTCGGCATAGTCGTCTCCAACCACGGCGCCCGCCAGGTGGACTCCACCCTCTCATCCGTCGAGACCCTGCGGGACATTGCCAAGGCCGTGGACGGCAAGATGGAGGTGTACTTTGACTCCGGCATCCGCCGCGGCAGCGACCTGGTCAAGGTCCTGGCTTTAGGCGCCCGCGCGGCCTTAGTGGGGCGGCCTCAGTTCTGGGGCCTGGCCCTGGGCGGCGAGGAGGGTGTCAGCCAAATGCTGGAGCTTCTGCGTAAGGAGTTTGACCTGTGCCTGGGCTACTGCGGCTTCACCAGCGTCCAGGAGATCAATTCCAGCGTCGTCGCCATGCCAAAGGCCAACGGTAGCATCTATCGCGACACGCCTGACGAGCTAAACGCGCTGTCTTCTCTGCTCAAGGACGGTATCATCACTCCAAAAGAGTACGAAGCCAAGAAGAAAGCGATATCGAATAGAAGGAAGCGCCTTTAGCCCTGGCCTTCGCCTAGGTTAATGCTTTGCCTTTTCAGCCGCGGGGCTGCGCTGCACCAGCACCTCCTCCACCTTAGGCCCCCTCATCTTGGTCACCTTCAGGTCCAGGGCGCGATAACCCACACTTTCCCCTTCCTCAGGTATCCGTCCCAGCGCGCTCAATACAAAACCCGCAATGGTTGTATAGTCGCCCATTGGCAGGTCCAGCCCCAACTTCTCATTCAGCACGTCGATCCTGGTGCCGCCCTTGACGGCGTATGTGTGCTCGTCCACCGCTTTGAACTCCAGTTCCTCCTCGTTTTCCTTTAGCTCCCCCACAATTTCGCCTACCAGCTGCTTAAAAGTCACCAGGCCCGCCACGCTTCCGAATTCATTAACCACCAGCGCCAGTGGAACGCCCTTCTCCCTCATCTCCGATAACAGCTCGCTCACCGGCTTTGTTTCGGGCACGAAATGCGCCGGCCGCATGAGATGTGTGACCGACGCGTCAGGGTTGAGCTGCTCCTTGCCAAGGGCTTGAAGCACGTCACGGGCCGCCAGAAGGCCCACCACGTCGTCCACGTCACCGTTATACACAGGAAACCGGCTGTGGTACTGGCGCGCGTTGAATTCGAGAAACTGGGACAGGGGCATCCCCTTTTCAACGTAAATGATCTCCGTCCGGGGCGTCATGATGCTGCCCACGCGCAGGTTTGTCACTCGAAGCATTCGCAGCATCATCTCCGCTTCCGTCTCCTCCATGGCGCCGCTGTCTTTGCCCAGGGAAATCAAAACTTTCAACTCTTCCTGGGCGGCCAGGTCCTTGGCGGATACATTGCCCAGCCTGGCGGCGACCCACCTGTTCATCGCCTGAATCGGCGCCACTACGGGATACAGAAGGCGTTCCAGCCAGAGGATAGGAGTGGTGATAGAAAGCGCCATTCCCTCCCTGAGCCTTGACCCCACGGTTTTTGGCGCGCTTTCGCCGAAGATAGTCAGGACTATAGCTACGCCTACAGTCGCCGCTATCGCCGCCACGCCTTCGTTGTCAATGAGCCTGACCGCCATAATGGTGCCCAGGGCGGCCGCCGCGCTGTTGACCAGGTTGTTGCCCACCAGTATGGTCGGCAGGAAACGCTCCGGGTGTTCCACCATCTGCGCCATACGCTGCGCGCCGGTTACGCCGGTGTTGACCATGTGCTGCACCTTCACACGCTGCACGCTCAGCAGCGCGGCCTCCGAGGCCGAAAAAAGCGCGGACAGGACTACCGTGATGATAAACAGGACCAGAAAGAAGCCAATGCCCCCGTCAGGCATGTGAATTCTCCCTAAGCTGATTTGGATAGCGTTATGTAATTAAAAGATGCTAACAAAACCGCACCCCCGCACCTAGGGGTTTTAGGTACACGGTTACGCGAGTTGCGCACGCTCTAATGATGCAAAGCCTGGATGATAGAAGAGAGGTGGAGGCACCATAGATTTTCCCTGGCCTTCGTGGTCTAATAGCTCTGCCACTATACGGCTAATATAATGCCCGCTAATATAAGTGAAGGGGTTAGGCCTTGAAAACGCGTGGGCGGATTCCCTACCATGGGTGTCGAGGTGGTATGTATGGCTGAAGAAAACAAGCCCGTCATCTTAATAGTCGATGACGAACCACTGGTCCTGGAGTTGGAGCGCAGGGCCCTCATGTCGGAAGGATTCGACGTCCGCGAAGCCCGCAACGGCCAGGAAGCCGTGGACGCCGTGTACAACTCCCGGCCGTCCCTGATCCTCATGGACCTGATGATGCCTGTCATGGACGGCTATACCGCCTGCAGAAGATACGCCAAAGCAACAACGTACCCATTGTTTTTGTCACTGCCCTGGGCGGCCCTAAAGACCTGGCCAGAGGCTTGGAGGCCGGGGCTGATGATTATGTAGTCAAGCCCTTCTCTCCAAGGGAACTCATCGCCAGGGTCAAAAGCATTCTCCGACGCACAGAAGTCAACCATTAACCAGCCTTTGTCTGCCCACCGTCCCTAACCCGGAGCCGGTTACGCGCTCCAGCGTTATCAAGCCCTCCCCCAGCCTCCCTTTCATCCCCTGTTAACAGGCCGTTTTTCAAACTCTAACGTTTTTTAACGATATTTTTACGCCCGTCTTAGTCCACGGCCTTAGCCTGCTGCAATGTGACGTGGGGCGGCGGAGGGGAAGACAAGGAGGCAGATATGAGCGCAGTACAGGTAATGGAACGGACATCGGCGGCCCCCTGGGAGACCGCCGCAACTCAGCAGGCCAACAACTCCCTTGGCTCTCTGCTGCGAATACTTCACATCAACGGGGGCATTGTTATCCGGCCCCAGGAGACTACCAAGGTCGTCATCCCCGCCCAGCCCCTGTCCAAGCGTGAAAGCGAGGTCCTGGCCCTGGTGGCTGAGGGCAACTCCAACAAACTCATCGCCGACAGGCTTAGCATCTCCGAGCGCACCGTTAAGCACCACCTGACGCTAATAATGAGCAAGCTCAACGCCTACGACCGGACCCACGCCGTCGTCACCGCCGTGCGTCTCGGCTGGTTGGCCATCTGAAGGCCTGGGTCCCATATATAAGGAGGCGATGATGCCCCACAGCGATATCAATCCATTAAAAGAGAGCGCCGCCATGCATGCTAATTCCTCTAAGGGCCAGCCGGGCCAAGCATCGCTCTCCGCTAAAGACGAGGCGCTGCACCACACCACTCCCCTGGAAGCGGTCTTGAACGAAGTGCTGGGTAAAGAGGCCCTTTCCATGAAGGATGAGTTCAAAACCGTCCTTCATAAAGCTAAAGCGCATCTCATGGAGGCCCTTCGCGGCCAGGCCCAGAAAATAGTGGAAGAGGCCCTGGCGGAAGAAATCGGCGCCCTTGAGAAGGAAGCCGCCTCCATCCAGCGGCCGGCGACGCAGCAGGCCGCCGCCTCAATTCCAATCCCCTCCATCAGCGCCCCTAGTCCGGTGGCGCAGCCCGCGGTAAGCCAGGCTGAGCAGGAAGACCTGTATCAAGGCGTGGTCAAGCTTACCCTCAACTCCCACAGCATGCCCCGTCAGATGGTGAACTTTGTCGCCGAGCTGTGCCAGAACCCCGCTCTTAGGCTTCTGCGCATGGAAGGCAACGGCGCCGAGAAGGCCCCGGACGTGTGGCTGGCCCTTCGCGAACCTATGGACCTGAAAAAAGTTCTCAAGGGAATGAAAGAAGTAGACCTGGTGGACGCCTCTTCAGGAGAGACCTCCGTGTTTGAGGAGGAAATGGCCTCACTCCAGCATTGGGACTGCACCAGATGGCGGGCGCGGGGGAAGCTGGGGAAGAGGTTTCCATCGCTGTCGCGGCGGGCGCACCCGCCCAGGTGGTCCGATTCAAGATGGGTAAGGATTACAAAGTCGATGTCGGAAGGCCCCAGCCCGGCGGTCTTAAGGCCCTGCAAGAGCATGTGACGCGCGATTATTGTTTCCCCGTTTCGCGTCCCGTTATCCGGCTGGCCCAAACCCGTATCGACCAGAATGTTCTTGCCGGCAATGCTCAGAAGAAGGCAATACGTAGGCAGCAGCGCCCTGCAGTCCCGGTCCAGCTCTACCCTTTTGACCCACACACCCTCCGGCAGGCCGGAAAACATGTCCTTGGAATCAACCTTTACGTTTCTATCCTCTATCAGACGAAAAGAGTTTGAGATCATTTCTCTTCTCCGCTGTGGAAACTTGGGATAACCACGCCGGAACGTCCCCTTTTCCCCTCACAACTAATAACGACGTATTCGGCCAAGTGTCAGGTGGAACCGCATAAAACAAGACAGGGCAGCCTAAGCTGCCCTGTCTTGCGATGCTTTGTAGCAATGTTTTGCCTAGCTATGGCCGTTGGTTGCGCTCCCGTTCCCCGTTAAAGGCTGGACATCAGCGGGAACCTTGGGATGGGCGTTCACCAGAGCAGTCTGGCGGCGCTGCAGCCGCGGCGTCAGTCCTTGATTGCCGGACCCAAGCACTATCCGCACGGGCTGCCCGCTGCCATTGGCGGAATGTCCTTTCCCGTTTGAGTGCCCGTTGCCGTTGGAATGTCCGTTAGACCCGTTATTGGCCTTCTTTCTGCCGCTGGAACTCTTGGGCTTGGCAGAGACCGGCCTCGGGTTGCGATACCGGAAGACCAGCCCTTCGTAGTTGCGAAGGACCATCTCATCCTCGGTCATTGAGATGAGGTAGTTCGGCATCAAGGGTATCTTGCCGCCGCCGCCCGGCACGTCCACTACAAAGGTGGGCACCGCCAGGCCGGAGGTGTGGCCACGCATACCCTCAATGATCTTTATACCCGTCTCCACCGGCGTTCGCAGATGTTCCGTGCCGCGCACGTCGTCGGCGTGGAACAGGTAGTAGGGACGCACCCGTATCTTCATCAGCTCATGGCTAAGCTTGAGCTGCGTTTCCACCGAGTCGTTGATGCCGCGGAGCAGCACGCACTGGTTGTTCACAGGCACGCCGGCCCGCAGCAGCTCCCGCGTCGCGCGGCCCGCCTCGGGTGTGATCTCGTTGGGGTGGTTGAAGTGGGTGTTCAGCCAGACCGGGCCGTACTTGTCGCAGATGCGCGTAAAGCCCTCGTCTATTCGCTGAGGCAGCACCACCGGGAACCGCGTGCCGAAGCGTATGACCTCCAGGTGGGGTATGGAGCGCAGGTTGGCCAGTATCCACTCCAGGCCGTCGTTGTCCACCGTCAGCGGGTCGCCGCCGGAAATAATCACGTCTCGAATCGACGGCGTGCGCCGGATGTAGTCGATGGCGCCTTGAAGCTGGGGCTGTCGCCTGATCCACCA
>Ga0194132_10003705_pt1 | contig 26814 bp, 22 predicted proteins | sample TA2KigOf80mmetaG_FD_148612 | JGI IMG/M metagenome (GOLD analysis project Ga0194132, IMG submission 148612) | Freshwater microbial communities from Lake Tanganyika, Tanzania - TA2015054 Kigoma Offshore 80m | ecosystem: Environmental > Aquatic > Freshwater > Lake | place: Tanzania: Lake... | reverse complement strand
CTTCTGACGATGGGGTTGTCGACGGTGGCGATTGGATTGCTCCCCACCTACGAAACGATTGGCTTGGCGGCACCCGTGCTGCTCGCGCTGTGCCGGTTTGGTCAGGGCCTGGGGCTCGGTGGCGAGTGGGGCGGCGCTGTGCTGCTCGCTGTCGAGAACGCGCCGCCGGAGAAGCGCGCTTGGTACGGGATGTTCCCGCAGCTCGGCGCGCCGGTCGGCTTCTTCTTCTCAGGGGGCGTCTTCCTTGCGCTCTCCGCGATGCTCAACGACGAGCAGTTCTTCCGGTTCGGATGGCGGCTCCCGTTCCTGGCCAGTGCGGCCCTCGTTCTCGTAGGACTTTACGTGCGGCTGACGATCACCGAGACGCCCGTGTTCGAACGCTCACGTCGAAAGCACGCACAGGTCAGGGTGCCCGCCTTCACGGTGTTCGCTCGGCACACGAAGATGCTGGTGGCCGGCACGATGCTCTCGCTTGCCACCTTCGTCCTCTTCTACCTGATGACAGTGTTCACACTGTCCTGGGGAACCACAGCGCTCGGCTTCAACCGGGAAACATTCCTCATCATGCAGCTCTTCGGCATCGTCTGTTTCGCGTTGACAATCCCGATGGGCGCGCGATTAGCAGAAGGCGGTCGACGTCGGACGCTGATTTGGGTGACGGTCGCGATTAGTCTGTTCGGTCTCGTGATGGCGCCGATGTTCGTGGCTGGCGCGACTGGTGCGCTGCTGACCATGGCCCTCGGGCTCGCGCTGATGGGTCTGACGTACGGACCGCTTGGCACGACCCTTTCCGAGCTGTTTCCCACTGAGGTTCGCTATACGGGCAGCTCGCTGACGTTCAATCTCGCGGGGATCTTCGGCGCCTCACTCGCTCCCTACATTGCGACTTCGCTGGCGACCACTTACGGTCTGCCCTACGTCGGCTACTACCTGACCGGGTCCGCGTTGCTGACGCTCGCCGGACTCGCGATGACACGCGAGACCAAGGGGACGGAGCTGGTGTAGGGGACACGTCTGACTCATCTCGTCGCGTCCGCAGAAATCCGATACAGCTTCGTTGCCGTACGGATGTAGAGGCTGCCGTTCGAGATCGCCGGCGTCGCCAGCGTGAACTCGTCGAGCGGGTTCTGACCAATCACCTTGAACTCCGCTCCCGCCTGGATCACATACGTGGTGCCGTCCTCGTTCAACGCGAAGATCTTGCCGTTATACGTCCATGGTGAGGCCGAGAACATACCGCCGTCGGTGGCGATCCGCTGCCGACCGTACACTTCACTTCCGGTCTTCGCATCGGCTGCGGTGAAGAAGCCCCGGTCGAGCAGCATGTAGTATGTGCCGCCGATGACGAGTGCGGACGGATAGGCGGACGCGAGCGTCGGGTGCGACCAGACGATGTAGTCATTCGAGCGCTGATCGCCCGTCGGCGTGATGTCACCCGTGGCACCCGGGCGGATCGCGAACACGGGTCGCTTCGGGTCGGATGTGTATCCAGAGCTGACATAGAGCAGGCCGCCTGCCGCGATCGGCGTGGCCGCGTGAATGGACGTGAGGCCCGCGAGCTCCCACAACAGCTTGCCTTCCGTGTCGTACGAGCGGACGCGTTTGCTGCCGGTGGTGATGATCTCGGTTCGCTGGGCGTTCTGCCAGACGAACGGCGTCGCCCAGTTCGACTTCTCGTCCCGTGGCACGCGCCAGAGCTCTCGACCCGTTTTCGCATCGTACGCGGCGATGAACGACTGCGTGTCGTTGTCGTTGACGACGTAGAGGCGACCGTTGTGGAGAGCTGGCGATGCGGCACCGCCCCACCCCATGCGGACGGGCAGCGCGTCCATCGGCTTCGACCAGACGGGGTTGCCGTTGAAGTCGAGCGCGAACAGGCCGGCGTAGCTCAGATACACGTACAGCCGTTCGCCGTCGGTCACCGGCGTCTCCGACGCCACTGAGTTCTTGTTGTGAACCGCCTGCGTCGGCGTGGCCGTCTTGAGCACGCGCTCCCACCGAACCCTGCCGGTCTTCGCATCGATGTCGTAGACGACCCATCGATGTTCTGCCGGCGTTCGATTCACGTCCTCGCCCGTCATCGGACCGCCAAGCGATCGCGAGACGTACTCGACCGGCTTGCGGAACGTATCGACAGGCTTCGCGACGTCGATCGCCGTGACGACGAACACGTGATCTCCCCAGACAACCGGCGAGCTCCACCCTCTTCCCGGGATGTCGGTCTTCCACGCCACGTTCTCCGTCGTCGACCATCTATCTGGAAGCGAGGGGTGATCGGCCGCCACCCCGTTGGCGGCGCCGCGGAACGCGGGCCAGTTCTCGGCCCGCGCTCCAAACGGCGTGGCGACGAGCGCGACCGTCAAGGCGAGTAATAACGCTGGTCTCATGGAGTGCCTCACGCCCACGATGTCCTGGTCTACCTGGCGAGCGGGTCGGGACGCAGCTGGAACTGGTAGACCTTGCTGGTCTCGCCCTTCCCGGTCTCCATGTGGAACGGCGCGCGGCTCGAATAGGTGGCCCAGATGCCGCGACCCTTCCAGCCCGTGCTCGGGTTGTCGATGCGACCATCCATCCACTTCGTGTAGAAGCCGAGCGGATACGGCACGCGCATCACAACCCACTTGCCGTCCTTCAGCGCCAAAAGCGCCTCGGACTCGTTGCCGGTGTTGATCGGCGTGTTGGCACCGAGGCCGAGCGTGTCGAACTGATCCACCCACGTGTAGTAGCTCGACTCCGCGCTGCCCGACGCCTTCACATTCTTGAACTGTGGCAACGGCTCCGTGTGGAAGGTCCAGCCTTCCTTGCAGTGCTGCCCGGTGGCCTTCGGGCCATTGAGGGGACCCCTGCACTTGCGGCGGTCGAAGCTCGCCATGTGCCCGCTGGCCATCGCCGCCCAGACGACACCATTGCGATCGACGTCCATGCCTCGCGGGGAATAGCCCTCCAGCGGCACGCCCTTCTCGTTCATCGGCGGCTCGAAGACCTCCGACAACGCCGTCTCGGAGGGATTCGCTCCCGGCGTCAGCCGGATGATGGCGCCGGGGAAGCCGAGTGCCGAGCCCCACACGGATCCGTCAGGCGCTGGCGACACGGCGTAGAACGCCTGCGGGTAGCGCCGGTCTTTCGTTGGATCCTGCGGCTGGTTCGGCTCGGTCCATGCGTCACGCTTGCCGTTGCCGTTGGTATCGAGGATGACCGGTGTCCAGCCCTGCGACTTCTCCTCGTCTCCCGTCTCGTCGAACATCTTCGTGTTCAACCAGCCGACGACAGGTCCGCCACCACTGGTCCACAGCGTATGGTTCGCGTCCTCGGCGAACATCAGGTGGTGCGTGCCAAAGCAGGTGCCGATGTGCGTCAGTTTCTGCGTCTTCGGATCCCACACCGCGAGGTGACGACCGGCGCGCGCCACCGGGAACTGCTTCGCCGACGGATGGCTCGACCCTTCCTTGCAGACGGCAGGGTTGTCCGGCGGACGGACCGCCGACGTCAGCCACACTCGACCCTTGTGGTCCATCATCGGGTTGTGGACGTTGTTCTTGCTTGTCCAAATCGGCTCGTTCCCGAAATACGCCGACGGCTGCGGCATCTGCGCACCTGACGCGACCGGCGTATTCGGGTCGCGCACGGTCAGCGGGATGCGGGTCGCCTTGTGCGTCTTCGGATCGAGCACCGGGACGTAGTCCGCGCTGAGCTCGAGCGCTCCGTACACCGGACCGCCGGGATTGAGTTTCGGATTCCGTCTATCCGTCGAGACGACGTCGTGGAGGTAGGCCTTCGGGTCGGCCCAGTCCCACATGGTGATGACGACGTTGCGTTCGAGCCCTTGCGGCCGCGGAGGCGCGGGCGGAATCTCGCCGTCCTTGATCCGCTGAGTCCAGTCCGCGAACATCTTGAGCGCCGGCTGACGACCCAGGTTGTTCAGGCCGCCGTTCATCTGACCTCCGGCCTGACCCGACTGAATGCGGCGATCCCACGCGGCCGCCATGTCCGGGAACTTGCCGAGCGCTTCCGGAATTTCTCGTGTCGCCTTGTTGCCGAGCTGGTGGCACGCCAAGCACCCCCCGCTCTTGACGGTCCGGATCCAGTCGGCCTGCACTTTGATGGTGGGCGAGACGAAGTTGCCCTCCGGTCCACTGCCGGGGAACTCCTTCTCCTCCGGCATCCGCATCAGCGAGAACCAGTAGCCGCCTGGATAGTACTGTGCGGCCGCCGCCGCGTTTGGTGCCACCGTCGCGGTCAGGTTGAGCACCTTGCCCGGCTCGGACTTGACCTTCGGCGAGTCGACCAGCCCATAGCCGCGGACCCACACGTTATAGGTCGCCTTCGGCATGTCGGGAATGAGGTACCGCCCACGGTCGTCGGTGACGACGATCCTCGCGAACTTGGTCGGCAGGGCGGTGGTTTCCGCGATCACCCAGACGCCTGCTTCGGGCCCTTTCGGTCCGGTCACGACGCCACCCAGATCATCGGCGTCTACGCTTACCGCGGCGGGTTGCTGGGCGCGCGTGACGTCGGAGGCGGTCACGAACAGTACAGCCAGACAGGCGACGCTTAGGCCAGCGGCAGACAGCGCTTTGAAGCTCATCACGTGCTCCTCGGGAAAATACACGAACCAATTCGGAAGCTTACGCTGCCATCAGCCGTTGTCAATGGCTGATAACCCAGGCGCTCCGGCGAACGAGCCTAGTTGGCTGCGCCGAGTGCGGCCAGGGCGCGGTTCCGGGTCGCCTCGAACGCGGGCCTGTCCGTCAGAGGCACCGGCTCGCCAGGGGGCATGGCCTGGTGCACAGCCATTGGATTGACGAACTGCCCATCCTTTCGCACGCGGTAGTCGAGGTGCGGACCGGTGGCGAGCCCGGTCGCGCCGACCCTGCCGATCACGTCTCCTTGCTGAACGCGGTCGCCCGGCCGAACGGTTGCCGCCGAAAGGTGCAGGTACTGGGTCTCGAGACCGTTCGCGTGGCGTAGGTGCACCATCTGTCCCGCGCCTCGGCTGTAGCCCGCGGACACCACGCGTCCGTCGCCGACCGCGACCACCGGAGCGCCCGTCGGCGCGCGATAGTCGATCCCGAGGTGCGGGCGAGGCACGCCCAGGACGGGGTGGAGCCTGCGCTTCGAGAAGTGTGAAGTCACGATGGGATCGAACTTCAACGGTGACTTCAAGAAGAAGCGCTTGAGCGATCGGCCGTGCTCGTCGAAGTACTGGGGCGCGCTACCGACAGGCGTGAAGCGGATGGCGCTGATCGTCCGCCCCGCGTTGACGAGCTCCGCGGCTGCGATGGGACCATACCCGGTGAACCCATCCCCCTCCTCCTCGTCAGGGAGCGCGACGCTTGGGAGCGCTCGGTCGTCTGGTTCCGCACGGAACTGCTTTTCGATGACGAGGCCGAATCGGTCGCCCGGCTGCACATCGGTGTTGAAGTCGACTTCGCTGCCCAAGATGTTCGCGAGAGCCAAAGACAGGTCGACGCGCTCCCGTGCTCGTGACATGGCGGCGAACAGCGCGGGTGCCTGACGGTCGATCGCGCCGGCCACAACGGCGGTCTCGGTCCGTTTGGTGATCGCGTCGACGGCAGCCACAAACGCATCTCGATCGTTTCTTGTGACGGTCAACACGCGGTCCGCGTCGATCTCGTACTCGAAGCGTCGCAAGGCACCATCGATCGCCTGGACGAGGCGGTAGGGGCGATTGTGACGGAGCGCACGGACATCGAAGACCGATGTGATTTGTGCCACGAGCGCGGCGACGTCGCGCTCGGCAACTGCATGCGTACGGAGCAGCGATGAGAGCGTCGCGCCGCGAGTCACCCGTGCCACCAGCGTGCGCATCTCCGAGGGCAGGCTGATGTCGTGGCCAGATCTGCTGGCTGCCGCCGCCGGCTCGTCGGGGGAGGATCGATCGGTTGCGCAGGCGGTGACGGCCATCGTGACGGCTGACAGCAGCCCCAGGTGGGGAGTCTTCACCGCCGCGCGCCCTGCGAACATCCGCGCATTATACGCACGGCGACAGCCGGCGTCTCAGGGCCGCACGCACCGGCGCTGCCTACATCCACCGAGGTCGCTGCGGGTTCCGGACCGCGGCTGATTCAGCGCGGACAGGCCACCTGGGTTGGGCGGCGGCGCCACCCGATGCCCCCGTGCTGGACGTGGTAGATTACTGCGAAGGTCGTGGATCAAAGGTCGCGACGAGGTGTGTTATGAGAAGCCGTTTGTTGCGGGCGTGTGCGGTGTCGATGGGTGTGGCCGCGGCGGCCTGGATGGCCACGCACGGGCTGCAGGCACAGGGCCGGGCGCCGTCCTCTTCGGTTCGGAGCGCGAAAGCCATCCCCCGGACGGCCGACGGGCATCCCGATATCCAGGGCATGTACGACGTGGCGACGATCACGCAGCTCGAACGGCCCAAAGAGTTCGGCACACGGGCCTCGCTGAGCCCAGAGGAGGCGGCGGCACTCGAGAAAGCCGAGCAGGATTGGAAGGATTCAACGCTGAAACAGGACGTACCCGATCGCGACGCACCTCCGGTCGGCGGCGAGACGAACAAGCCGCCGACGTTTCTCGCGACCCTGTTCAGGGGCGGTGGCGGTGTGGTGGGCGGCTACAACACGTTCTGGCTTGCCGGTGGATCGCAGGTCGTCAAGGTCGACGGTCAGTACCGAACGTCTATCGTGGTGGATCCGCCGGACGGTCGCATTCCTGAGATGAAGCCCACGGCGCGCAAGAAGCTCCAGGAGCGACTGGCGGCGCGCGTCGATCCGAGCGCGTCCGAGAGTGCCGCGGCCGGCCCGGCGACCGCGTTCGACAACGTGGAGGCCCGTCCGCTTGCCGAGCGCTGCCTTCTCGGCTTCGGATCGACATCGGGTCCCCCGACGCTGCCGAACTACTTCTACAACAACCTCAAACAGATCGTGCAGACCAAGGACACCATTCTCATCCACGTCGAGATGGTGCACGACGCGCGCATCATCCGCATGAACAAACAACACCCACCGAAGACAGTGCGCAAGTGGCTGGGGGACTCCATCGGACGATGGGAGGGTGACACGCTGGTCGTCGACACGACGAACTTCACGGACAAGACGCTGTTCCAAGGTTCAGGTGAGAGCCTGCGCGTCACCGAGCGGTTCACGCCAATCGACGGCAAGTCGCTGCTGTATCAGTTCACGGTGGACGATCCCGACACCTGGGAGCGTCCCTGGAAGGGCGAGTACGTCTGGAACGCGACGCAGGAGAATCTCTACGAGTACGCCTGCCACGAGGGCAATCACGGCCTCGTGAACGTGCTACGCGGCGCGCGGTTCAACGACAAGAAGTAGCAACTGACGCTGAATCGCGCACACGTATACTGAGCGCCACGAGAGGCGGATTCCATGCGCTCCTTCCCGTCCTTCCGGCTCGTCCTGGTCGGTGTCGTTCTCGCGACTGCCGCTGGCGGCACGCTGACCGGTCGCGCGCAGCAGTCGCGCACCACGCCCGCCGCCGGCGACTGGCCGATGTATCGGCGTGATGCCGCAGCCACCGGTCACTCGCCCCTCGCCCAGATCACGCCGAAGAATGTGGCGACGCTCGCAGCGGTCTGGACGTTCAAGATTGACGCGGCGCCACCGGCGGCCGGCGCGTCAATCAGCACCGCGTCCAGCGCACCGCCCGCGGCGAACTCACAAGTCACGCCGATCGTTGTTGGCGGCGTGATGTACCTCCCTGCGACCAATCGCGTCGTCGCACTGGAGGCCCACGCCGGGAACGAGATCTGGAGCGCGCCGGTCACGGGTAGCGCTCCCTCGCGTCGCGGTCTCGGGTACTGGCCCGGAGATGGCGGCGCGCCGCCCCGGGTGTTCGTCATGGCCGCCTCACGGCTCGTGGCACTCGACGCGAAGACCGGAGCCCTGGTCACGAGCTTTGGCACGAACGGCGAGGTTGAGATCGGAGTTCCGTACAACTCGGTGCCGGGTGTCTTTCGCAACGTCGTCGTGGTCGGGGCCAATACGCCGCCGCGGACCATTGGTGGCATCGGCAACCCGCGGGCGTTCGATGCGAGATCCGGCGCCAAGCTCTGGGAGTTCAGCTCCGTCGCGCAGCCCGGCCAGCCGGGACATGACACCTGGGCCGGCGAGAGCTGGAAGGGCCGGCTCGGTGCGAACGCCTGGCCGTTCTACTTCAGCTATGACGAGGCGCGCGGATTGCTGTTCCTCCCGCTCGCGTCGCCGATTCCAGGCTGGTACGGCGGCGACCGCGCGGGCGCGAATCTCTACGGAAACTCGGTGGTGGCGGTCGACATCCAGACGGGTGCGTACAAGTGGCACTTCCAGACGATCCATCACGACATCTGGGACCACGATCCGCCGGCCTCTCCGTCGCTCTTCGACCTGCGGCGTAACGGTCGGACCATTCCGGCGCTCGGCCTGACGACGAAGTCAGGATATCTGTATGTCTTGAATCGCGAGACCGGCGAGCCCTTGCACGGCGTCGTGGAGAAGCCGATGCCGCGGAGCGACGTCCCAGGTGAAGCGACGTTCGCCACGCAGCCCATTCCCGTCAGGCCCCCAGCGCTCGCGCGCGTCAGTTTCGCACCGGAAGATCTGGTGAGCGCCTCCGACACCAACGCCGAGCACGCACGGGCCTGCGCCGCGCTTGTCGAGAAGGTGGGCGGCGTTCTGAACCGTGGTCCGTTCACGCCGTGGGGGTTCAAGGCCGAGGGTGCCGCAACGAGGTCGACGTTGCTCTTCCCCGGTGGCGTCGGTGGGGCGAACTGGGGCGGAACGGCGTACGATCCCGCGACGGGCTATCTCATCGTATCGACGCAGGACGTCGGTGCGCTCGGATCGATCGAGAAGTCCAAGGCGGGTGCGCCCCTTCCGTACGACAAGACGACACCGGGACGGCCATCGTTTGACGCGCGCGTCGGCGAACAGAACTGGCCGTGTCAGAAACCACCGTGGGGACGGTTGACCGCGGTCAACGTGGCCACCGGCGACATCGCGTGGCAAGTGCCGCTTGGCGTGACCGACGCGTTGCCGACTGACAAGCAGCGCACCGGTCGACCGCTGCTCGCGGGCGCCATTGCCACCGCAAGCGGGCTGCTGTTCATTGCCGCGACCGACGACAACCGGTTCCGCGCGGTCGACACGAAGACGGGCAAGGAGCTCTGGGTCGCGAAGCTCCAGAAACGCGGCAATGCCAATCCGATGACGTACGAGGCAAGAAACGGAAAGCAGTACGTCGCCATCGTCGCGTCGGATACGCTCGTCACGTACGCGCTCCCGAAATAGGTCCGTAGGTTCAAGTGTTCATGGGTTCACGGATTCGCCGACGGGCTGGAGTGAGTGCGCTTAGTCTGGCCGTCGCACTTCTGACGTGCGGGCGCGGCGTGTCTGCTCAGACCCTCACCGGGACCATCGACTTCCACGCGCACGGCGACCCGGATGGCACGCCTCGCAAGATCGACGTGATCGAGCTGGCGAAGCTGGCCAAGGCGGCGGGTATGCGCGCCATCGTGCTCAAGAACCACTACGAGCCGACCGCATCGCTTGCCTACATCGTCCGGAAGGAGGTTCCAGGCATCGAGGTGTTCGGTGGGATTTCCCTCGACCTGACGGTGGGCGGCGTGAACCCGGCGGCGGTCGAGTGGATGACGAAGATTCGTGGCGGCCACGGCAAAGTCATCTGGCTGCCGACATTTGATTCCGAGGCACAGGTCAAGGCACAGGGGCAGAGCCGTCCGTTCGCGCCGGTCACGCGGGATGGCAAGATCCTCCCCGAGACACTCCAGGTCATCGCGCTCGCCGCCAAGCACGACCTCGTACTGGAGACTGGCCACTCATCGCCCCGTGAGTCGCTGCAGATCATTGCGGAAGCCAAGCGACAAGGCGTGAAGCACGTCCTGGTGACGCACGCGATGACGACTCCCGGTGGCGCCATGTCGCTCGAGGAGATGCGAGAGGCCGCCAAGCTCGGCGCCTTCCTGGAGCTCGTGTACTCGCCGTTCACTGATGCGCAGTTGCAGAAGACCGCCGACGTCATTCGCGCGATCGGTGCCGTCTCGTTCGTGTTGTCTAGCGACCTCGGTCAGCCTCCGAATCCCCTGCACACAGATGGCCTGCTGGCGATTTACAAAGGCTTGATGGCCAAAGGTATCTCGGCCGCCGACATCGACGTGATGTCGCGCAAGAACCCAGCGCGACTGCTTGGTCTCGATCGCTAGCCGCCCGCACGGTCGGCACCTAGCGACAACGCGCGCCGAGCCTGCCTTCGCCGCCGCAGTAGGCGACGTCTTGCAGCTGCACCGAGATCCCGTCCGGATCGCGAAACATGAGCTCCTCGGTCGGCGGATCTGAATCCCTTCGCCGCCGCACCGACGCCTTGATCCCGTGGTCCGCGAGCCGTTTCACCACGTCGGCAGAGTCGAACCCTTCGACACCCAAACAGAAGTGATCGATCCGGCCCGCCTCCTTGCTCGCCGAGAACGCCAGGAACTGCGGGCCGTTACCGAACCCGAGCACTGGCACCACCTTCCTGCTCCAGTCGGCCTCGGTTCCTTGGTTGTACTGCTCCCGCAGACCGAAGACGCGCCTGTAGAACGCCACCGCCCGCGGCACGTCCGCAACGGCGATGGTGAAATGATTCAGCGTCTGCACGGGAATCGGCGGCGGCCCGGGGACGATGGGCGCCGGCTTGTTCGAGCAGCGATCGCCGAGCGCACCCGACCCGCCGCAGTAGCGCGTGTCCTGGATCTGCACGATGACGTTCTCGGGATCGGTAAGCTTCAACTCGGCGACGGGCGGCGTCGAATCGGCCCGCATGCGGATGTTGCTCTTGATTCCGTGCGCCACGAGCATCTTCGCAACGCGCTCCGCATGGAAGCTGTCCATACTGAAGCCGAAATGATCGATCCGGTCGCGACCTTCACGACGTCCCGCCCCCTGCGACAGTGAGATGAACTGGGGACCGTCGCCGATCGCGAGCATCGAGACAACCGGCTTTTTCCAGTCGGCCTCCACGCCCTGTACGCCGGCGAGTGGCATACCGAGCACCCGCTGGTAAAAGTCGAGCGATCGTTGAAGATCAGACACGATCAGGTGGAAATGGTTCAGGCCGCGGACCGGGATGGGTGCGGGACCGGACTGCGCGATGGCACGCGGCGCGGCGAGCGCCCCGGCAACGCCCGCGAGGAACGCCCGTCGGCTGAAATCGATCGTCTGCGGCATCGGTGTGATCCTCCGTTAGCGGCTGCAGTATAGGCTATCCCCCTATGAGCTCACGCAGACTCTCTCGTCGCGAGATGTTGACACGCACGGCCGGATTGGCCACGGCAGTCGCGACGGCCGGGGACCTCCACGCATCGCAGACACAGCCCTCTGGCGCCCGGGGCAGGGTCGTCCCATTTCACGTCGACATCCCACACGCGCGCATAGTCCGAATCATGGCGCGCGTCCGCGACGTCGAGTGGCCCGACGCACCAGAGGATCCCGATCCCTGGGCCTATGGCACGAGCCTGCCGGTCATGAAAGACCTCGTCCAATACTGGCAGACGAAGTACGACTGGCGCGCTCGCCAGGCGCGAATGAACCGGATGCCGCAGTTCAAGGCGCGCATCGAGGACTACGACATCCACTTCGTCCATGTGCGCGGATCCGGGGCGAATCCGCGTCCGATCATCTTCAGCCATGGGTGGCCCAACACCTTCCTGGAGTTCGCGAAAGTCGTCGAACCGCTTGCGCATCCCGAGAATCACGGTGGACTCGTGGCGGACGCCTTCTCCGTCGTGGTGCCCTCGCTCCCCGGCTACGCGTTCTCGTCCAAGCCGCGCAAACCGATTGGTGCGCCCACGACGGCCCGTCTGTGGAACACGTTGATGACCGACGTGCTCGGCTATCGCGAGTACATCGCGCAGGGAGGCGATCTCGGATTCACGATCTCGCGCGAGATCGGCTACATCGCCGAGAACTGCAAGGCGGTTCACTTGAATCACCTCCTCGGGATCGGCGCGCCGTCGCTGACGCCGGAGGAGAAGCTCGCCGAGACGACGCGCGCGAATTGGACGCGCGTCGAGGGCGCGTACATGGCGATTCAGAGCACCAAACCCCTCACGATTTCGTACGCGATGTCGAACAGCCCCGTGGGGGTGGCGGCGTGGGTGCTCGAGAAGATTCGCGCGTGGTCGGGCCTGCAGAACGGCGACCTGTGGTCCGTCTTCACGCGAGACGAGGTCCTCGACAACATCATGCTCTTCATGGTCACCAACACGTACGGGACCGGCGCTTGGTACTACGCTGCGTCGCGGACCGATCCGTCACCGCCCCGCGGCAAGCTGGAGAAGCCGACTGGATTCGCGGAGTACCCCGCGCACAAGAGCAGCGTCGGGATGTGGCCGCGCAGCTACGCCGAGCGCAACTACAACGTCGTCTGGTGGAGCACGCCGCCGGCTGGGGGGCATTTCCCGGCCGATGAGGTTCCTGAGCTGTTCATCGAAGACATTCGAGGCTTCAATCGGCATCTACGCAGCCTGGGCGTGTGATCAGCGGGCCGCCTCTCTCGACCTCGAGGAAGGCGACGGTGTCGGGCACGCTGGAGTCGTATACTCGGCGCATGAGACTCACCAAGCTACTCGCGCTGCTGTGCGTGTCGGCGCTCTTCATCGAGATGCCTCTCGGTACCCGGTCCAGCGCGGCCGAGGATGCGCCCATCCGGACTGATGCGGGCCTGTTGCAGGGGGCTCGAGGCGAAGACACGAGCGTTCGCGTGTTCCGGGGCGTGCCCTTCGCCGCGCCGCCGGTGGGACCGCTTCGATGGAGGGACCCGCAGCCGGTCGCCAAGTGGGAAGGCGTCCGTCAGGCGGATCAGTTCGCAGCCGTCTGTTCTCAGCCACCGCGCAGCGGCGTGTCGGCGCTCCTGCCCACCGCGCCCCGGCTCACGCCGCCCAGCGAGGATTGCCTGTATCTGAACGTCTGGACCGCGGCGTCGTTTTCCGACGCGCGACTGCCGGTGATGGTCTACTTGCCCGGCGGCGGATTCACGACGGGCGGTGGCAGCGGATTGGTATTCGACGGCGAAGCGCTGGCCAAGAAAGGCGTCGTGCTCGTGACTATCAATTACCGACTTGGAGCGTTCGGGTTCTTCGCCCATCCCGAGCTCACGCGGGAGTCCGGACGCGGTGCGTCGGGCAACTATGGGCTGATGGACCAGATCGCGGCGCTCAAGTGGGTCCGGCAGAACATCGCCGCATTCGGCGGCGATCCCAACCGCGTCACCATCTTCGGTCAGTCAGCGGGATCGGCCTCCGTGCTGTATCAGATGGTCTCACCGCTCGGACGCGGGTTGTTCCATCGCGTTCTTGGCCAGAGTGGCGGCATTCGTCCTGGTCCGATGATGTCGCGCGCGAAAGCGGAGGAGGCGGGCCTCGCGTTGGCTCGGTCCCTCAGGGCGACGACTCTTGGCGAGTTGCGAGCCGTTCCCGCGGCGGACCTGCTCAAGGCGGCCTCAGGGACGGGGCCGATTCTCGACGGCTGGCTGATTCGCGAGGAGCCCGAGGAGACGATGCGGAATCGACGGCACAATGATGTGCCGCTCCTCATCGGTTCCAACAGCGAAGAGTCGAACGTGTTGCTGCGCTCGCCGGTGCCCATGGCGAGGTTCCTCGCCGACTCCAGCGCGCAGTACGGTCGGCTCTTCACGACGTTCGCCTCGTTGTACCCCGCGGAATCCGAGGCGCAGGCGCGCGCCTCCCAGGCTCGGGCATTCGACGATCGCTACGCGTGGGGAATGTGGGCGTGGGCCCAGTTGTATGCGGTCGCACCCACGTCTCGAGCGTATCTCTACTACTTCACGCGTAGTCCTCCCGCCGATGCGCCGATTCCAGGCGCGGCGCACGACGCGGAGCTCTATTACGTGTTCGGCAACCTCCGGCTGTTCAAGCAGCAGTGGGGCGATTGGGACCGCAAGCTGGAAGGGATCTTGTCGTCGTACTGGGTGAACTTCGCCGCGACGGGGGACCCGAACGGGATGGGATTGCCACCGTGGCCCGCGCATGCGACGAGCCACAGCGACCGCGTGATGATCATCGGCGATACCGTTGCCATGGGGGCGTCACCGTTGGACCCCGCCAAGCTGGCATTCTGGCAGGAATCTCACGCGGCGGCGATGGCGGCTCATTGACCTCGCCCTTCACCAGAGCCATGACGCCCCTCTTCCTCGGCCGAGTCACGGCGTCCTCTGGAGACCGCTCACGCAGGACGATCGGCTGAGCCAGCGACCGCGCGAAGAGCTCCCGCACGGCCTCGTCAGCGCCTTCGAGATCGGGGTCTCCCGGCGACAGATCGATGGTGCCGACCACGGACCGCGACGGGCCCGCCACTCCAGTCTGCCGTGCCGACGTCACCAACTGGTCGAGGAGCTCGCTGACGCTCCACGCGCCAGTGGCTCCCACACGCGCTCGAGCTGAAGAAGATGACCGGTGCACAAGTCATCGTGTCAGAGCGCGAGCGCGGGCTGCTGGAGAGCGGAGGCGCGACAGACTTTCGGTTCGCCAAGACGCCGGGCATGCGGTTCGACCCCGTGAAAGTGGACCGTGCGCTGAAGGACAAGGAGACCATCACGCTCGGTGGGGTGACGCTCACAGCGCACCTGCACGCCGGACACACCAAGGGTGCGACGAGCTTCACCTTCGACGTGCGCGAGAACAACAAGGCCTACCGCGTCATCATCGCTAACATGGGCTCCATCAATCCCGGCGTCACCGTCAACGGCATGCCCGGGTATCCCGAGATCACCAAGGACTATGCGAACACCTTCATCGCCCAGAAGGAAATGAAGATCTACGTGTGGCTGGCATCGCACGCGGGCCAGTTCCGGATGCACGAGAAATACAAGCCGGGCGACGCTTACGATCCGAATCGCTTCTTCGATCCCGACGGTTTCGTCGAAGCGGTCCGGCGACTCGAGAAGGCGTACCTCGATCAGCTCGCCAAAGAGCGCGCCGGTGCTCCCCGTTGAGCGCGCCGGTCGAGTCCGCCGGCGTCATTGAGCGCGTGAACGGGCCCGACCTAGTCGTGGCGGACCAGGACGCCCCCGCATGGCTGGACATCAGCGCCGACGCTCCCGCCGCACGAACGCGGCGGCTGGTGGCCGCCATGCCGAGAGTAGGTCGCGAGAGCTGAGAGCTGAAGAGCTGCAAGCTGAGCGCTGAGGTGAGATACTGTCGCGATGGCGGGATGCGCCTGGCCTGTGACCGCGATGGGCGTCGTGGGGTGGTTGGTCGCCATCACGCCGACCCTGCCACTGCGCGCCGAGAAGCCGCCGTCGTTCGCGGACCGCATTCACGCCCTCTCAGAGCCGCCCGGATACTTCGACACCGACAACCTCATCTCGAACGAGTCTTCGTACCTCCACGTGATTCCGGACCTTCTCGAGCAGCGCCCAGCCGGCGGCGTGTACATCGGCGTGGGACCTGATCAGAACTTCTCGTATATCGCACGTGCGAGACCGGCCGTTGCCTACCTCGTCGACATCCGTCGCGATAACCTTTTGCTGCATCTCCTGTTCAAGGCGCTCTTCGACGCGGCGCCCACACGTGTCGAGTACTTGTGTCTGCTCATCGGGCGTTCGCCGCCGCCAGCGGAGATGCGCGCGAAGGACCTGACGCTTCCCGAAGTCATTGGATGGGTGGAGCGCGCCACGCGGAGTGATCGCGAGGTGCTGCGGACGTCGGTCGAGAGAAGGCTTCGCGCACACGGCGTACCGCTCTCACCGCAGGATCTTCAGACCATCGCTCGTTTCCACAGCGAGTTCATCGAAGCCGGATTGGAGTTGCAGTTCCGCAGTCACGGTCGGCCGCCGAATGTCTACTACCCGACGCTGCGCGCGCTGCTCATGGCCACTGATCGCGCGGGCCGACGCTGGAGCTACCTCGATTCCGAGGAGGCCTACCGCTTCGTGCGCATGCTGCATGGGCAGCACGCGATCATTCCCGTGGTCGGCGATCTCAGCGGACCCCATGCCCTCAAGGCGATTGCGGCCGAACTCCGAGCCAACCGAAGCGCGCTGTCGGTGATCTACGTCTCCAACGTCGAAAACTACCTGTCGCGTGGCCGGCGCTTTCGGGCGTTCGTGGAGAACCTGCAGGCGTTGCCGCGTCAGCCGCGTGCCCTGCTCATTCGATCGATCTTCGGCGGTGGCCCAAGCGTATCGGAGGTGCAATCGGTGGACGATCTCATCGCGGGCGTGGCCGAGGAGCGGTACCGGAGCCACGGCGACATCATCTATCGCAATCGGCGCTGAGAGAGATGCCATCCCTTTACGGCACCGGTTTCATACGGGTCGCTCGTGGAACGGCCACGACGGTCGTGGCGTGCGCCGCGGTGTTGCTCCTGCCTGTGTTGAGCGGCGCGTCGCCCGACGGCGTGCCGGCGTGGCAGGCGGCGGCGCGAGTGGCGCCTCAGGCATTGGCACTGGCGCTCCCGATGGGATTCGTGATGGCCACGGTGTTCTACGCGGCCGGCACGCGGATGTCCGCGCGCCTGGCGATGGCGACACTGCTGGTGTCCGCGTTCATCGCTGTCGCTGCCTCGGCGAATTTCGCGCTACTGGTCCCCTGGGCGAATCAAACGGCCAGGGCGCGCGCTGGCGTCGCCCCCGAGCCCGACGAACTGTTCCCCAGCCAGCTCCGCCGCGAGCGCGAGGCGGCCGCTCGCGCGGGCGACGGAGGTCGCGTCCGTGCCCTCGACGTCTACTTTTACTCGCGCTGGGCGTTCGCGACCGCGTCAATCGTCTTCGCGGTGGCCGCGCTCGCGCTGACAGCCGGTCGCGCTCGGACCCTGCTCTCTCTCGCGTGTTCCATGGCCGTCGTGATCGCCCTGTACTACGTGGCGTGGCGCATCGCGCTCTGGTCGGCCCTCTCCGGCCGCCTGGCGGCGTGGGCGGCGACCTGGATTCCCAACACCGTGGTCTTGCTGGCGGCGGGGATCTTCGCGGCCAGACGAGGGCCGCATCGCGGGAGCCGCGCTCGTGTCGGTCCGAGACCGTTTCGCTCGAGCACCGTGCAACCGCGCCAAAACGCCGGAGGTCGCCGTCGAGTCCGGCGCCTGGGCCTGCCGGTCACCAGGCAACACGAACGCCGGAGTTGAGCACGCGGCCCTCCAACGGCGCCCAAGCATCGACGGTCCAGCTTCCATCTGACGCACGGCGTGGTCGTACCAGCGGATCATCTTTCGTCTGACGCACGTCGAACAGGTTCTCGCTGTTGGCGAACAGGCGTGCACGACCCACGCGCCGCTCGATGAGCGCCCCAATCAACAGCTGTGGCCGTCCGGTCGCTCGATACGGATTGTCCTCGAGCGTCTGCCGACCCACGTAGTACGCCTCGATGCCGAATCGCCCCGTGCGCTCCGCCTCCCACATTAGGTTGAGCGATGCCGTGTGCGTCGGCGTCAAGGGCACCTCTCGTCTCGCGCCATCGTCGAGGTCGGCTTCGGTCGATCGCGTCCAGGCGTGTGTGGCGAGCGCGATGAACGCGCCGGCTCGGTAGCGCGCCAACAGCTCCGTCCCCCAGCTTCGCGTGGGGCCAACGGCGTTGACGAGCGAGAGACTTCCACCGAGCTCGCGCAACCGGACTGGCTGACGCACGTGCGAGGCGAACGCGGTGGCCGTGACTTCGAGGGCTCCCAGCGTCCGCGTCACGTCCACCGATCCGCCTCGCGCCCGCTCCGCGCGGAGATCGCGGAGGGGGGCCAGGCGCGAGAAGCCGACCTCCTCGGTCTCCTCGGTGAATGGCGTCGGCGCGAAGGCACCCGTGCCCGCCGACACGCGCAGGATCCACCCGTCGCGCGGTCTCGACAGAAGTGACACGCGCGGAGTGGCGAGCGCGCCGTACGCCGAATGGCGATCGATGCGACCGCTCAACGAGAGAATCACGCGCTGACCGAGCACGATCTCGTCCTGCGCGAAAGCGGCCGGTGTCGAAAACGTGTACCGAAACGCGGGAAGATCCTGGGGCCGATAGCGATCCTGCTGGAAGGCAGCGCCGGCGACCCAGGTGTGGTGACCGCGTGCACCCTGGAACGAGGTCTCGCCGAATCCTGTCGAGCGAATGCCTCGCTCAGTGTGGAGGCCGAACGCCCGCCGCTGACGCTGTCGCATCACCGAGCCGCGCACGGACACGACGACACCTCGCCTCGTCACGTGTCGAAAGGTGACGCCACTATCCAGACGCCGGCTCTCCAGCCGCTCTCGGAACGGGAAGCCGTCCGGCGCCAGTCGACCGTTCTGAGTACCGCCGTGTCGATCTTCGACCGTGACTCCGGCAGTCGCAAGAAGCGTCGTGCCTCGGCCGTTCTTGAAGAACGCGCGCGGACGCACGTGTCCGCGTGCGTACGCCGGGACGTCGGCCCAGCCGTCTGCGTCCAGGTCGCGTGACGTTTGGCCGTGATAGCCGCCGAGCAGGCTCCAGGACCATCCAGCCGCGTTTGGCGCCCGCGCCAGCCAGGTCGTCACATCTCGTCCCTGCTGTGACGTCAGATTCAGCAGGACCTGCGCTTCGTCCTCGCGGGGACGTCGCGAGACGAGGTTGATGAGGCCGCCGAGCGCCGAGGCGCCGTACAGCGCCGACGCAACGCCTTTGATGATTTCAACCTGCCCGAGGTCGAGCGGCGGCACCTGGAACAGGCTGAGCGAGTCCGCTTGTCCTCCGTAAAGGGGAAGTCCATCGGCGATCAGTTGCGTGTACCGCCCGCGCAGGCCCTGAATGCGCACGTTGCCTGCGCCGAGCGAGGGCGCGGTCGTCTGCCCGCGGAGGCCCGTCGTCTCGCCGAGCAACATCGCGACGCTGCCCGGGGTCATCAGCGCCTTCTCCTCGATCTCTTCCCGATCGATCACCTCCACGCGCACGGGCTGATCCTGCAGGCGTGTGTTCGTCCGCGTCGCGCTGACGAAGACTTCCTCTTCGAGTTCGGGTAGCGGCTCGAGGGAGACGCTCACCACGGTGTGGCCTTCTGTCGACGCCCTGACGGTCAGCGCGACAGGAGCATACCCAGGGGCCGTGACTGACACCTCGATGGCCGTCGAGCCCGACTCGGAGGTTGTCGTGAGCGTGACGCGTCCCTCGCGGTCCGTCGTGCTCGCCCGGCCATCGCCCGACACCGAGGCTCCCTGCACCGGCCGCCCTTCGGCCGTCACCTCAGCGACAATGGTGACGACTTGTGCGGCCGACGGTGTGCGCGGTGCGGAGAGTGAGAACCCAAGCGTGAGGAACGTCAGGACGATGACACGCACCGGCGCCATTCTACGGTGCGCGACCGGACATCCACGGCGGCGCGCCACTCGGCCGGAGGGCACTGCTCTGACGGACGGGCACTTGCGATCTCTCGCGGTCGCTTCAGATCGACTGTCCGCAGCCACAAGAGAAGGCGTCTGGAGTCTCTGGCGCGTTAATCGTCTGTGCTTCTGCGCATCGCCTTGACGCGGCTCCGGCGCTTCTTCGACTCCACGCGACGCTCCTTCGACGAGGCGGTCGGACGAGTCGCGCGACGTTTCTTCGGCGCGACCGCGGCCTTCCGAAGCAGCGCGACCAGTCGTTCGCGCGCCGCCTCGCGGTTCTCGAGCTGTGAACGGTGCACGCGGCTGTCGATCACAAGGACTCCCGCGTCGTTGATGCGCCCTCGCGCGAGCGTGCGCAGCCGACGCTTCATGGCGTCGGGCATGGATGCAGCCGAGACGTCGAAACGCAGTTCGACCGCCGTCGCCACCTTGTTGACGTTCTGACCTCCCGGACCTGAGGCACGCACGAAACGTTCGTCGATCTCGCTTTCGAGGATCGTGATGCCTGGAGCAATCGTGATCATCTGATGGTGATCGGGCCGGCGGGGATGGACGCTACAGCTCCCGGAGCGCGGACGGGATCGGCAGTCGCGCGGCCCGGAGCGCCGGCAGCAGGCCGCCTACCAAGCCCATCGCGAGCGCGTAGAAGAGGCCGAGCGCGAGCAGCTCGGGAGTCACGCGAAACGCGAACGCGACTTGACTGAACGTCTGGAAGTTCATGGTCGACGTCTGGTAGCCGTTGAAGCCCAGGAAGGCGAGCGTGCCGCCGATGAGGCCGCCGATCGCGCCGAGCACCAGCGACTCAGCGAGGACGGAGACGAGCACCGAGCTCGTCTCGAAGCCGAGCGCGCGCAGCGTGGCGATCTCCCGCGCTCGAGTTTCGACTGCGGTGTACATCGTGAGCACCGCCCCGAAGACCGCGCCAAGACCCATGAGCAGCGCGATGCCGAAGCCGATGGTTTGAATCAGCCGGCTGAGCGCCTGACCTTGGCCGGCGTAGTACTCGTTCTCGCGTCGAATCGAGACACTCAGCTGAGGGTTGGCGGTGAGCCAATCCCGGAACGTGCCGAAGGCTTCGGGCGATTCGAGCCCGGCGAGCACCGACTGGTAGCTGTTCCCGCGTCGGTAGACGCTTTGAATCATCCGTGCGTCGGCCCACAATTCCGTTTCCGCCACGCCACCGTCGGCTTCGAAGATGCCGACCACCTGCCACTTGTTCTGTCCAGAGACGACGGTGTCGCCAACGTTGAGGTTGACGAACTGGCCGCTCGCGCCGCGGCCGGCGATCACTTCCGTGGTGCCGAACTGGAACAAGCGTCCGTCGACAATCGAGACTTCCGGCCGCAGCGTGATCCCGGATGGCTCGATGCCGCGCATCGGCACGTTCGCGGATTTGTCCGGCGCGCTCTTCTTCGGCAGGTCGATAATCACGTACAGCTCGGCCGATGCGAGTCCGCTCTGCCCATCGCGCGTCATGCCGGGCGCCTGCTTGATGATGTCCGCCTCGGTGCCCGAGACACCGCTGGTCAACTCGCTGTCGGCGCCGCTCCGCATCACGAGCGCGCGACCCCGCGAGCCCGTCCCTTGCATCGCGGCCGAGAATCCAGACGCGATCGACAGAACCGAGACGAACACGACGACGACACCCGCGATGCCGACGATGGCCACGGCAGACGAGCTGAGGCGTGCAGGAATCGTCCTGATGTTCAGCGCCATAACGGCCAGGGTTTGCTTCAGCCAGTACATATCGCGATGCCTCAGTGGCGTCGGAGCGCGTCCGTGATCCGAAGACGCATCGCGTTCACGGCCGGCACCATACCCGCGAGGACCCCCATCGCCGTCATCAAGCCGACGCCGACCCAGACGTCTCGGGGCGGCAAGACGAAGATCGCCATCAGGCCGCCGGTCGGGTCACCGCCCTGCACGATCAGCCACGCCAGAGCGAGGCCAACGCCGCCGCCCAGAAACACGATGAACAACGACTCCGCCAGGACGAGCGCGAGCACCGCCGGCCCGGTGAAGCCGAGCGTCTTGAGCACGGCAAGCTCCGCGGTCCGCTCGCGCACCGATTGCGCCATCGTGCTTGCGGCAACCAGGCCGAACATCACCAACACCACCGTCGACACCGCGACCATGATGGCGCCGATGTCCCCGACTTGACTGGCGAAGCCCTCGACGAATCCCTTCTCCGTTGTCGTCTTCGTTTCGGCGGACGAGTTCTCGAACATCGCATCGAAGATCCGGCTCATGTCGACCGCGCGTGAACCGTCCGCGATCTTCACGATGTACCAGCCGACCGTTCCGTCTCCCAACTGACGGTTCTCGTCCAGGTAGTCGTACCGAAAGAAGAACTGCGTCTTGTCGACGCCGTCCTCACCATCGTAGATGCCCCTGATGTTGAACTCCCACACGTCGCCCGACTTCGGCTGGAAGATGGTGCCGACGAGCGGTACACGATCGCCGATCTTCCAACCAAATCGATTCGCGAGATCGCGCCCGACGATCACGCCCTGCCGATCCTCGAGCCAGGCCTTCATCTCATCCGGTGAGAGCTTGTACTCCGTGTAGATCTTCATGAACGGCTCAGGAACGACGGCGATGTTGGCGAAGAAGTTCGCAGGGTCCTGATAGATGCCGTTGAACCAGGTGTTATGGGTGACGATGTCCACCCCTGGGACCGTCTCCAGCCGCGTCTGATACGAGTAAGGCAGCGGCATGATGAGCGTGATCTTGTTGATGAGCACGAGGCGATCGAGACCGGCAATCTCGACACCGAAGGCGAACGAGTTGCGGAGCGTCATCAGGATTCCGAAGAGCAGGAACGCGATGAAGATCGACAGGAGCGTGAAGGTGGTCCGAAACTTCCGCCGCCAAACGTTCCTCCAGATGAGCGGGATGAACTTCATGCTGTCATGCTCTCGACGAGCACCCCTTTCTCGAGGTGCAGGATCCGCTTGGCACGTTCCGCGGCGTGCGGGTCGTGGGTGACCATCACGATCGTCTTCCCGTAGTCGCGATTCAAGATCTGCAGCAGGTCGAGAACCTCATCGCCCGACTTGCGATCGAGATCGCCCGTGGGCTCATCGCAGAGGAGGAGCGTGGGGTCGGTGACGATGGCGCGCGCGATGCCCACACGCTGTTCCTGTCCACCGGACAACTGTCGCGGGTAGTGCTTCAGCCGATCCTCGAGGCCCACCACTTTCAGCGCCACGGTGGCGCGCTTGATCCGCTCCGAGCGCGACAGCTTGGTGAGCAGCAGCGGCAACTCCACGTTCTTGAGAGCGGTGAGCGCGGGCATCAGGTTGTACAACTGAAACACGAAGCCCACGTGGGCGGCTCGCCATCGCGACAGCGCACCGGCGCCCAGCGTTCCGATCGAAACGCCGCCAACTTCGATCAGCCCTTGGCTCGGCTGGTCGATTCCACCCAGCATGTTGAGCAGCGTCGTCTTTCCGGAACCCGACGGTCCCATGAGCGCAAGGAAATCCCCTTCGGGAATGTCGATGCTGACGCCCTTGAGCACGTCCACGCGCTCCGCCCCCCGTGTGTAGAACTTGTGCACGTCCCGAACCTTGACCAGCGGCCCCTCTGTCGCCATACCTACCTGCCTACCCGCCTGCTTTAGGGACCACCGCGAGCCCGGCCGAGATGTTCGCTGCGGGCGAGACGATCACTCGCTCCCCGGAGTTCAACCCGTCGAGCACCTCCGTGCGGTCCCCATCGACGCCTCCGACGGTGACCGCGCGTCGATCCACGACACCATTGACGACCACGAACGCGTATGAGGTGTCGTTCTCAGTCTTGATCGCGCCTTTCGGGACCAGCATCACCGGACGAGCGCTTTGCTGAGCGGCTACCGTTGCCTCAGCCTCTTTCAGGAATGTGACCTTCACGCCCATGTCCGGCAGGATGCGAGGGTCCAGCTTCTCGAACCCGATTCGCACGAGCACGGTCGCCTTCTGACGATCCGCTTTCGGAACGGTCGTGATGACTCGAGCCGGAATCTGCCAGTCCGGATACGCATTCAGGACCGCCGCGACCGGCTGTTTGTCTTGAACTCGATTGATGTAGCTCTCGTTGACGTCGACTTCGATCTCGAGCGAGCGCATGTCAACGATGGTGCAGATGCCGGTGCGGGTGAACCCCCCGCCGGCCGACACCGGAGAAACCATCTCGCCCGGCTGTGCGTCCTTCGACACGGCGATCCCGCTGAACGGGGCCCGGACCACGGTATTGTCCAGGTTGGTGCGCTCGACTTCGATCTGCCGCTCAGTGACCCGAACCTGTTCGCGCGAGGCGTCGATCCGAGCGACGAGCGAATCGACCTGAGCTTGAGCCGTGTCCAGCTCAGCGGCGGTGACCAGCTTGTCCGCCACCAATGTCTGCGAGCGCCCGAGTACCACTCGCGCCTCCGCAAGGCGGACCTCGCTCTCCCGGACCGACCGGCGGGCCGCCTCGGCTTGCGCTTCTGCGAGCGCGAGAGACGCCCTGAATTGCGCATCGTCGAGCCGAGCGAGGACCTGGCCCTCCTTGATGGCCATTCCCTCCTCGACGTTCACCTCCATCACCTTCCCCGTGATCTTGGACGACACCGTGGCTCGGCGGCGGGCGGTGACGTAGCCCGAAGCATTCAGTACGGCAGCTTGAGCGCCGACGGCTCGCTGCACGACGGGAGCGGTTTCTACCTCAACCGGTCTCGGCCGCGAGGCGTACCGGGCGCCCGCCGTTCCCACGGCGCCAAGGACCAGCAACACCACGATCCACTTGAGCCACTTGAGCCAGGGTCGTGTCCGGCGTTCGGCCGGACGCTCGATCTTGAGCGCGGCCAGTTCGTCCTTCAGGTTGGGCATGAGTCAGTTACTCGGAACAACCCGCCGGCCCTTCGAGTTGCTCGCGGGCAGACTCTTGGTTCGACGCGAACCCGGCGGGACGGGTCCCTCTGTTCCCCTATTTTGCTCTGGGTCCCCGTTCCCGGACCGGGAAACCTTCCGCACGCTGGACTGGCCGAAAACCACGGCCGCCATTTGACTTTTGCACGGAAAGTGCGGCGCGGCCGTTGTTCACGATGGGACCTCGCGTTAGCGTCGTCGGCCATGAGCGGCGGCATCGCGTGGGCGCACGGCGATCGTTTCCACGCCTGAGTTGAGCAGTCAAGAGCAATTACTGGGAAGCGGCCAGCCGACATCGATGAAGCCTGGGCGGCACTTGTGGGGCTTGCGACCGCTGTCCCGCGAGGGCTGTCCACGGAGCATCACGATATCGTTCGCCGCTTTCTGGACGATGCCTGGGGCCAGGTGCTGGGGCTCCTCGTGCCGTCCGCCGGGGGCGACGGTCGAGGGCGCATGTCGGCGGCGCACGTCGACAGCCGGGTCACCCGCGCGCTCACGGAGATCGATCGGCGCTACGCTGATTCGCAGCTCAAGCTCCAGAAGCTCGCGCGGCAGTTGGCGGTGTCTCCGTCACACCTCACGCAGCTGCTGAAGGCGGCCACCGGTCGTACTTTCGGGGCGCATCTGCATGCCCGTCGGATCGCTGAGGCGCGCACCCTTCTCGTCGATTCCACGCTCAGCGTGAAGGAAGTGGCCAGCCGCGTGGGCTACGCGACGACGACTCAGCTCGATCGTCACTTCAAGAAGGGCGTCCGGCGACTGCCGTCCGAGTACCGCGCACCGATGCGGCAAGCAGCAGGGGTTCCCGACGGGTCGCGTCGACGCGACGTGGTCAGGCACGGCCGTGCCACACAATCGACGACACATCCACAGGACTGACCATCAATCAGCGGTTCTCGTCGACGTCAATGGCCTATGCTGGTCGGGTGAGCGTCAGAGTGCCGCTCACCGATTGGTAACCAACAGCAAAGCAAGGGGTGTGGGAGGGGAAAGACGACAGGGCAGCATGAAGGTCTCAGGGTTGAGAGGGGAGTCGATGTGGCGAGGGGTTGTGGTGGCGCCCGCGCTGCTGCTCGGGGGGCTCTTGGCAAACGTCTCAGCGCAGACGACGGAGGGTCGAGACGTTGCCGGTGACAGCCCGCAAACGCTCGCGGCCACGGTCGCGGCGGGCCGGTGGGGTCGGTTCTCGACGCGCATCACGGTACGGCGTCGGTGGGTTACAGCGTCCGGTGAACCGATCGACGCGCGGGTGGCGATGAGCGGGTCAGAAAGCACACGATCAGACCGCACGGAGGGCGGTGACAGGGCGGAAGCCAGCGAGTACCTGCTGGAACGTCAGAAGACCGGCAGCGGTTGGAAGACTTCCATCACGGTCGTCGCCGGGACTCGGCCGGTCGTGCACACGCCCTTGGGGAAGGCTTCGCTGGCCGAGCCGCCGTCGATTGCCCGCATCTGAAGACAGCGAAGACGGATCGGGACCGCTGTTCTTCGACGCTGCGGGCACGGAAGTGCTGCCACGATCGAGCGCGGCTCGGGAGCGCTTTGTCGGTGATGGCATGGGACAGCCGGTGGACCGCGGATTCGGCCGTCGGTGGCCCGCCATGCCAGATGGAGCTGCGGAGCTGGACGGTCTGGATCTCGAGCTGGTGGATCGTGTGACGGACATGCCGGGTCCACGGCAGGCCGAGGGGCGCGAGTGGGTACAGTCTTTCGTGTTCACCCCGAACCGCGCCGCCGAGCGGCGCCAAGCGGCCCAGCGCTCGCTCGGCCCTCGAGCCGGGTGGGTCCGTGGATTCGGGCAGTACCTGCGCCACGCCAACGGCAAGCACGTCGAAGTGCTGCTTGACGAACAGCACGGCGTTCCTGTGGACGCCAACGTCGTCGAGGACGGCCACCTGCGCTCTCATACTACGTATCACTACGAGCGCGCGACCTCCGGAGCCCTGGTCAAGCGAAGCGTCCGAATCGAACGCGCCATGCCGCCGGGGCCAGGTGCGGATGCTGCGGCATCGGTCCATGCCGTGACGGACATCAGTTTCAGCCGGGTTCGACTCGACGTCGCCAGCCTCGACGGGACGAAGGGAGGTCGGTAATGCGTCACCTCTTGATGTCGTCCCTTCTGATTATGGCGATCGCCGCGTGGTGGGCTCCTGTCGCAGCCGCACAGGATCGCCCAGTGGTGTTCGTCCACGGGATCAACTCCAACGGCGGGAGCCGGTCTGGAGCGGCGGCTCGCCTGCGAGCGAAACTTGCAATCGTCGCCGATCTCCCGAATCTGTCATCCCGCGCGTTGTACGAAACGCAAGCGTCACAGTTGCAGCAAGCCGTCGCACATCGTGACGCGTTGCTCGTGGCCGTGGGACACAGCAACGGTGGCGTCGTCTCGCGTGAGCTCAGTCGCCGACGACCGGTCTCTGGCATCGTGACACTCGGAGCACCCAATCAGGGCGCGCCGATCGTCAGCAACCTGTGGGCCATGTCATGGTTCAACGACCGGTGTGGGTTCCGGAAACTCTGGCCGCTGGGTTCCGGAAATTCTGGCCGGTTGATCGGCGGCCCCAAGTGAGGTGGGGTCGTCAAGTCCGCGGTGCTTGGTCCGCATCGACGGCCCGTCGAGCGTGAG
>Ga0194132_10003704_pt1 | contig 26815 bp, 24 predicted proteins | sample TA2KigOf80mmetaG_FD_148612 | JGI IMG/M metagenome (GOLD analysis project Ga0194132, IMG submission 148612) | Freshwater microbial communities from Lake Tanganyika, Tanzania - TA2015054 Kigoma Offshore 80m | ecosystem: Environmental > Aquatic > Freshwater > Lake | place: Tanzania: Lake... | reverse complement strand
CGGCCTGAAAGGCACGGCGCTTGGCACCGCGCATCTGCGCTGCGGCTAAGCGCAAATCGGCAATCTGTTGCCCACTAATTTGTTGAGCACTTGGACTGGTGAAATCTTTCCTGAACACCCTAGCCCCTCCACCTCTCCCTACGTTATCTGTCTCTCCGCTATCGTACCTCACTCGCTCGGCTTTGGGTATCTTCTTTTCTCAAAATCACCTAATCTCGTTTATATCGCGGATGCCTGCGTATGGGGGCTGGGAGAACGCAAGCACGCACAACAGCGCTGACACAAAGCCGCCTGCCGCAACGAGAGGCATTCGCACATATGGAACTTGTAGTCTCGCTTCTTCTTCCGTTGCCCTCTTTGCAAAACGCAAACCAATGGCGAGGAGTATGGTGAACAACAGCGCATTCGCCGGAATTTGGAGAACAAAATCGAATCCCGCATGAAACGACATCACCCCGAGTGCAGCAGTTACGCCAATAACAGCAGGGGTACGGATCGTAGAGCGCGTGCGTAGCCCCCGCAGAAGGTGCACCCCCACACTCACGAAAAACCACCCGAGTAGCACCGTCCCAATGATACCGGCTTCAGTCAAACATTGGACATAATCATTGTGAGCTTCACGCCACGGGACTGAATTCCACGGCGGACGTTGATAGCGAGGGAACAGTTCTGACCACGCTCCCAGGCCGACGCCAACAACAGGGAAGTCAGTTACCATGCGGAGGGAATCCTGCCACACTGCAACACGATCGTGTAATCCACTCTGCTGCCCTACCGTTCTCTCGATGCGCAGGGTGATCTGGCGTCGTGCCTCGGAACCAATCATTGCCAACACCAAGAAAAATGCGAGAACGCCCCCAACAGGAACAAGCCAGCGAGGAACAGAACGGAGACGTTGCGGTTTCTGTACGTGTGAGCTGTGGTGATGTGACAACATGTACCAGCACACCGCGCTCCCACCGATAACTCCAAGCCAACCACCTCGCGATACACTCAGCAGAACGCCAACGCCGATTGTCAGCAGTGCAGCCACACAGAAGAGGCGCCAGCAGCGCACCCATCGCTGTACGACGAAGGCTTCTGCCTTCCACACCCCACACAACGCCAGTGGCCATATAAGCGCGAGATAGTTCGCGAAATGGTCGCTATTAACAAATGGCCCACTCGCACGCGGGATGATATCTGGACGAGGGCCATCCCAATCACTGGGAACCAAAACCCACAGAATCTTCCCATTCCACCAGTAGCGCTGGACAATACCAATGGTGGCGACCAGGAACCCGCTTATGACTATCGTAATCAACAGAAATGATAAAATTCTTCCACCCTGGTCACGACCCTCACTGTTAGCAATTGGATAACAAAGGATAAGGCTGAAGAGCGTGGCATAGGCGAGAAAGGTAAGAAGCGTGGCATACGTCATCGAGGGAGCTACTGAGATCGGCAACGGTGTTTCACCCCTCGCAGAGTCTCTTGCCTGACCTGCTGAGTCAGCCCCATTGCTCGCTTCTTCAGAGGCGAGCCACTCCACATACGGTATCTGTTCTGGCCATCCAGGTAAGCTCCGTGTGTAGAGTTCGTGTGTTGCTGGAGATAGATACGAGAGCAATCCTGGCGGCAATGGCACAAGTTGTACCCCACCAAAGACGACAAACAGCCACAAGGGTAACAAGATCTTACGTACCCCATGAACGATGGTCTCGGATGCTGGGTGATCGCGGCGTGCTCTTTGCCACTCCAGAATGACCAGCTTACTCATCCAGACCAAAGCCAGGAAGAACACCAGTGCTTCCATGAGCGAGATCGCCCAGAGACGCACCGTGCCAAAGGCAAGCGGGGTGCAGACGATCAGCGTGCCGATTCCTGCACAGATGAGATAATCGCAGCCTCGTACCACAAGACCAGGCTGATAGGCGTCACGTACCCGCATAGAGGCCCTTCGCCAGCACGCACTGCTGGCGTGTCCAGCAGTGCGCTTCTGTGTTCAATTGTTCACCACCACCCTCAGGGACAAGGAACGCTTATGCCGACATCTTTTCGTCCGTCTGGTGATAGTACGAGGAATAATGCCCATAATAATAGGCGTAATCGCTCTTTTGCATATCGACGCGATTTAACACCACACCAAGGATCTTTGCGCGAGCATAGAGTAATCGCGAGCGAGTCTCTTTCACCAGATGTCGCGGTGTTTTCTGGCCATTCACAACCAGGACTACCCCATCCACTAGCGTCGAGAGCAACACGGCATCGCTCACAGGCATCACTGGAGGTGAGTCGACCACGATACAGTCGTACTCCTGCAAAAAGGTGGTCAGCAATTCAGACATGCGACGGGAACCTATGAGTTCCGCTGGGTTTGGTGGAACCGCGCCACTGCTGAGCAAGAAGAGATTGGCCGTCGCCGTTGACTTAATCACTTCTTGTGGAGTACGTGTTCCAGTCAAGACCTCGGTTAACCCCGCCCAGTTACGCACCCCGAACACTTTGTGACACCGGGGACGCCGCAAGTCGGAGTCAATGATTAAGACGCGTAATCCCATCTGTGCAAAGATCACCGCGGTGTTTACGGCAGTAAGGGTTTTTCCCTCACCTTCAGTGGCACTCGTAAACAGCAAGGTCTTCGGCTGCTCGCCGGCACGCGAGAGGAAGATTGCAGTACGGAGAGTTCGGTACGCTTCGGAAATCACCGATAAGGGGTGATGCGACGAGATCAATTCGCTTTTACGAGGCGCAACGAGGGCACGAGCAGACTCTGGTTCTGGTTGTTCTCCGACCTCCTCGTCTTGGTCCTCTGCAGGCACATGCGCAATCTTCGGTAGATGATGTGTATCTTGCGCAAGGCTGGCAAAGTCAGGAACGACGCCAAGGCTCGGCAGCCCGAGATGGCGCTGGACATCGTCAGGCGATTTCACCGTGTTGTCCAGATATTCACGGAAGAAGGCGGCACCAACACCACCAAGGAGTCCAACGAACATGCTCAAAGCGAGAGCAAGACTCTTTCGGGGTCTGGCAGGATAACGTGGAGGGTCGGCCTTATCAACAATCGACACGTTTGAGGAACGCAGTTCTGCTGCTACCCCCATCTCTTTCATCCGTTGCAAAACGCTATCATATAGTTGTCGGTTGGTGTCCACTTCTCGCGCAAGGATGGCATAGGTCACTGACGCGTCTTTCAGCCCCAGGGTTGCCGCTTTCTGCTCTTCCATCTTCTCGCGCAAGCTGCCCTCTTTGTTCTCGGCAGTCAGATAAGCAGATTCCACCCCAGCCACCACTTTCGTGATTTCGCTATTCAAGCGTTGCTTGAGCTCATCAATTTGCGCTTTCATCTGCACGACCTTCGGGTAGTCCGCCTTGAAGCGTGTCAGGAGTTGCGCATGCTCGGCTTCAGAGGTTGCGAGTTGCTCCTTCAACGTCTGGATGAGCGAATTGTCCAATACGGCGGGCAGAGAGTTATAGTCACGTTTACGAACCAGACGCACCTGAGCTTCGAGCCCAATCCGCTCGGCCTCGGCCTCAGTCAACCGCCTGTTCAAATCCGACAAACGATCAACAACGATATTTTCTTTCTCATCTAAGGAGAGGATACCTTTTTCGCGGCGATAGTCGTTCAGGGCAGCTTCTGACTTCTCGACCCGTTGTTTTAGCTCAACAAGCTTTTCTTCGAGAAACTGCTGGGCTTCAACCGTCGCCTGGGTACGCAGCTCTACTCCGTACTCGGTATAGGCAGCAGTATGGGCATTGACCAGTTTCGCTGAGAGTTGCGGATCGGGCGAGCTAAAAATCACTTTTACTAACCGCGTACGAGGAAAGGGCTTGATCTCTAAGCGTTCGAGGTATGCAGCGACGGCCTGCGGATTCGCCACTAAGGCTTCCTCCTCCGCTGCTGGTGCAGGCGTCTCTTCCGTTCCCCAGAAGTTGACGGCACTCCATAGGGAAGCAAGAAAATCGCTGTCTTTCTCTGGCGCGGCAAACAACGAGCGCTGTTCCAGATCATGCTTGCGAATCACACGTGCGGCGAGTACACGGCTGCGGAGTAACTCATATTGCGTCTTGTAGTAATCGTATTCATCTGGCCCGATATTCTCGCTCTGAACCCCTTCAAACTTAATCGCTTGCGGCGCACGGCGTTCGATCAACACCGTAGACTCCGCTGTGTACTGCGGTGTCATCATAAAGACGACCGCAAAGGTCACCACGACAACACTCGCAACACAGGCGCTGATTAGCCACAGGTGCTTCCGCACGATTCGCCAGTAGTCACGCAGATGAGTATCTTCTTCAACGATTGGCTCGTGAAAACCCGGTGGAACTTCGTGAACCGGAGTCGGAGTCGGTTGAAGCACGAATGGAGACAGTTCACGCATACGTAGTACCTTTTCCAGAAACGGAGGACTCCCCCACTTCAATAATAACGGCGTTCACAGCCGTTGTCGGATCGATTGTGTGTTGCTGCTCCCGCCCTCAGACTGGTTCGTCCACCAGTGCTGACGGTAGGTCCTCTGCCTTAGTAGACAGTCGCGCCCACGCGAAACATGCCTGAGATAAGCGAGTACATCCCATACGGTGCAAGCTTCATCGTCGATGAGGGCATGGCAATGATGTCGCCTTCTTGTACTGGCAGGTCTTGGCTCTCCCCACGTTTGATTTTTTCCAAGTCAGCCGTAAACGAAACCTTCCCTCCATCCTTTTTCGTACGAATGAGTTCTACAGCGCCTGTATTGGCGGCAAAATGAGGCCCACCAGCTGCAGCAATAGAGCCGAGCAACGTCAAGCCAGGCGTAATCTTGTACGATCCAGGTTTCTCCACCCATCCTTCAACTAACACTTCTCCACTGCTCGGAATCATAATGACATCGCCAGGACGCACTGGAAGGGTCATATGGATCTGGCCGCCACCTTGAGACCAATTCTGCAGATTGATCACTACTGGTTCAGGTTTTGGGACAAGATGTGCATTTGGTCCGCTCCCAAATGCGGCGGCCATCCCTGCGGAGGGCTTCCCACCTTTGGCAACGGCCACGGATTCAGCAGGAAAGAGCAACACGCGCGGAGCCGCATCTTGATTCATTCCCCCAGCAAGACCAATGAGGTCCAGGATAGTATTTGTACCACTCGTGAGATCATACAGTCCTGGCTTTTGCACTGCGCCCGTCACCGCGACTTGGCGGCTGCGGTATTCGCGGACGAACACGTTCACTTGTGGTTCATTCATGAACTTCGCTTCGAGCCGACGGCGGACTTCATCTCGGAATTGGCTCTCAGTCATACCACCAGCTTGAATCAACCCCACCAGAGGCAGCGTCACCTTTCCTTCTCCACTCACCCGAGTGCTAAACGTCTGGATCTCATCCAGGTTAGGAACAGAGACCTCAAGGACGTCCCCCGGTCCGAGCGGGTAATCCGCTAACGCATCCTCACGTGCACGGGTCTGCCAGAGCCCGGCCAATACCTCAGCATCGGAGGGAGCCAAAGCGTTGGCAACAGGCGGCACCGCCCCTCCCGAGCTGGATGAGACTAGCTCAACACGATTCACAGCAATCACAGGTTCAGCAGCGTTGCTGGCTGTCGGCACGGTCGACAACGCAACCGGAGCAGGTCGCGTTGTTGGTGCACATCCAAAAAGTGCCAGCACGAACATGGCAAACGAGATACAACCCACGGCAAAACGCATAAGTCACTCCCTACGTTCTACGTTCTTTACCCTCTATTAGTTGGACTCTGTTTCGGTCCGTCTTCCTTCGCGTCATTGAAGTCCTCTTGCGCATCCTCGAGATCTTCTCTTGCGTCAGCGATCCTTTGCTCCGCCGCATTTATGGCGTCCTGATCTCCCGCCTCCTGCGCTTTCTCTAGCGCTTTCTCCGCCTTTTTGAGTTCGTCCTCAGCTTTGACGAGTGCAACCTTGGCAATTGCGACCTCGACCAGTTCTTCAACTTTGTCGATTTTAACGGCGAGCTTGCCGTTCTTTTTATCGAACTCGGCTTGGGTAATCTGGCCTTTGGCTAATTTGTCTTTGAGGTTATTTTGCTTGGCCTCAAGCTTAGCGAGTTTCGCTTTGACTTTTTCCGCCTTCTTCTTCGCCGCTTTAACTTTCTTTGAATCTTCACTATCGTCGTCTTGTCCTCTGGCAGACTTTTCAATTCCTGCAACGACCACCACCGGTCGGGACAGAGATGACGAATGAGAGAAGTCGACAAGTGCGGACAGATTGTCAGCGAGAGCGGTTGATGTCCCTAATCCATAGGACAGCGCTAGCGCAAGCAAGGCAGTGTAGGAACGCGCAGAGCGGAAATTGATCATATACATTATCCTCCGCTCTGAATGATCGGGAATGATGATCCATTCTTTAGAGGGAAAAACTTGCCGCTTTCAGGGAATGAAGCACAATGACACGGTAGGTATCATTGTGTTAGCACACCCGTGGGGTAACAAACAGAGAGAAATTGGAGAGTCAGGTCATTCTGAGACAAAACGAGACCCTCCACCACCGGGGGAATCGAGAGGAGAGCGCGGGAGTTATCCCTTAAATCAGACCTGAGAACATTCGTACACGTTACACTCCAGACGCCAAATCGTGTCATTTTGAGCGCAGCGAAGAATCCCTCCGAGAGACCCTTCGTTGCACTCAGGGTGACAGCGCGAGTGTACCAATCTTTCATGGTCCGATTTAGTACAAAGCCGTCGCCGCTAACAAAAACTACGAGAGCCCGCCCGCGAGCCGTTCCTCACAACGGAGGATTTCCTCACGGAACAGCGCTAACTTTTCTTCACCGCCGAGAGATCGTGCAAGTGTCTCGCCTTCGCGTAATACCGTGAGCGTCTGCTCGATCTGGCCTTTGGCGAGAAGGACTCCAGCTTTACGAAATATGCGACTCAGTTGTGCCGCGGGCGTACGCGCTGGGGATTCAGCCACGGGAAGGTCCTTTCTGTGTCAGTCGGCGACGACGCGCCTCAAGGACGCGATTCAATGCGGCCTCCAGTTCAGCATTCCTTAGCGCTGGCACGTGGAGCGGTGTAAACGGTGGGAGCGGGAGATGGCGAGGCACTTCGGAGCGCAGGGCAACGGCTTGTACTGGACCGATCACGAACATAATCTCTTTGACCGTCCCCTCGCCGAGAGTTTGATTGAGGCGCTCCCGCAGCCGCCATTTGACGAACTGGAGTTCTTGCATAAAGACAGAACTCGCAACCGTCACAAAAAGTTTTCCATTCTGAATTTTATTCGGCCGCGCCTTGCGGGCCAGTGTCCCACCAACGACCTCTTCCCACACCCGCCATACTTGATACTCGCGCCATCGCGCGGAATTCGTGAGATTCGGGATCAATCCCCCAAGAATGTCCGAGGTAGCATTCCACGATGAATTTTCATTCTGCCGTGCCATGAGCGCAAATCATTGCAAAAAAACTGCGACAGAAAAAGTCAAGAGCGCTCACCACAATGGCTTGAGTTTTTTTTGCTTGACAACACAATATGTAGTGTGTAATCACATTCATATTGCAGTCACGCTCGAGTGACCTTTTACACGAGGAGGAGGGGGTATGGCGGAAAAGCTGAGGAAGAAGGTGGCCATGGAACAGAATCTCACCTCACGCGCTGATGCGGAAGCAGTACCAAACAAACGTCGCGGTCTGAGTTTCAAGCGGTATTTTACCCGCCCGGGTATTCATCCCTACGCTGAAATTGAATGGGAAAAACGAAGTGCGGTCATCTCCGGAGAAAAGGGTGACACCGTTTTTGAGCAACACGAGGTTGAGATTCCCAAACCGTGGTCTCAACTTGCAACGAATGTGGTGGTGTCTAAATATTTTCGTGGACAACTCGGCACCCCGCAGCGTGAACACAGCGTGAAGCAGTTAATTAGTCGCGTGGTTGACACTATCACGAGTTGGGGCCGCAAAGACGGATATTTCGCCAGTGACGACGACGCACGGGTTTTCTCTGAAGAACTCACGCACCTCCTTGTTGAACAACGGCTCGCCTTCAACAGCCCGGTGTGGTTCAATGTTGGGGTCGAACCTCACCCGCAATGTAGTGCGTGTTTTATCCTCTCAGTAGATGACAAGATGGGCTCCATCTTGGACTGGTACCGTAAAGAAGGAGTGATCTTCAAAGGTGGCTCAGGATCAGGCGTCAATCTGTCGCGGATTCGTTCCTCCAAGGAGCGCTTAGCTGGCGGTGGCACGGCGTCAGGTCCAGTCTCGTTCATGCGCGCTGCAGATGCCTCAGCCGGGGTCATCAAATCAGGCGGGAAGACGCGTCGGGCAGCGAAGATGGTGGTACTCAACGCCGACCACCCCGATGTTCTCGAATTCGTCAACTGCAAAGCCGCGGAAGAAAAGAAAGCCTGGGCACTCATCGAAGCTGGCTATGACAGCTCTATCGACGGTGAGGCCTATAGCTCAGTGTTCTTCCAAAATGCCAACAACTCTGTGCGCGCAACCGATGAGTTCATGCGCGCAGTCGTTGAGAATCGTCCATGGTCTACACGCTATGTCACCACTGGCGATATTGCCTCGACCGTACCTGCACGTGAACTTTTGCAGAAGATTTCTGAAGCCACCTGGTTCTGTGGCGATCCAGGGATGCAGCTTGACACGACGATCAATGCCTGGCACACCTGCCCCAACACCGGGCGGATCAATGCCAGCAACCCCTGCTCCGAATACATGCACCTGGATGACAGTGCTTGCAATTTAGCTTCGCTCAATTTGATCAAGTTCGTCAAAGACGACGGGTCCTTTGACACCGTGTCGTTCAAGCATGCGGTCGATATCAGCATTACGGCACAGGACATTGTCGTTGATAATTCAAGCTATCCAACGTCAGAGATTACAGCGAACGCGAAGGCCTTCCGTCAACTTGGTTTAGGATATGCGAACCTGGGTGCGCTGTTGATGTCACTCGGGTTGCCCTACGACTCAGAGGCAGGCCGCCAGTTCGCTGGAGCGATTACAGCCTTAATGACCGGGGAAGCATACTTGCAATCTGCTCGTATTGCCGAGCAGATGGGTTCCTTCTCAGGTTATACAGTCAACCGTGAACCGATGCTTGGGGTTATTGAAAAACATCGCGTCCACGCACACAAACTCGACCCCTCTCTCGTTCCGCTCGATTTGCTCCCTGATGCGCGGAAGTCGTGGGACGAAGCATTGGCTGTCGGGCGTAAGAGTGGCTATCGCAACTCACAAGTGACAGTTCTTGCGCCGACTGGCACCATTGCCTTTATGATGGATTGCGACACCACGGGGGTAGAACCCGACATTGCTCTCATCAAATACAAACGGTTAGTCGGCGGCGGGCTGTTGAAGATCGTCAATAATACCGTTCCCCGTGCGCTCAAACGGCTCGGTTACGACAGTCAGGCGATTCAGGGCATCGTTGAATACATCGACGAGCATGAAACGATCGAAGGAGCGCCACTCCTCCGGAATGAACATCTCCCGGTTTTTGATTGCGCGTTCAAACCCACCCGTGGAAGTCGGTCCATTCACTACCTTGGGCACCTCCGTATGATGGGCGCTGTGCAGCCGTTCCTCTCTGGTGCGATTTCTAAAACGATCAACATGCCACACGAGGCAACGGTTGAAGATATCATCGAGGCGTACCTTGAAGCGTGGCGATTGGGGCTGAAGGCAGTCGCGATTTATCGCGATGGGTGCAAACGCGTGCAACCACTAGCAACCGGAGAAAAGAAAACCGAACAGGCTGTGCCGGTAACCGTGGCAGAACCTACCCCTATCCGCCGCCGTCTACCAAATGATCGCGATGCAATTTGCCACAAGTTCGATATTGCCGGCCATGAAGGATACATTCATGTCGGTTTTTACGAAGACGGCACTCCTGGTGAGATCTTCATCAAGATGGCGAAAGAAGGCAGTACGATCTCTGGATTAATGGATTCGATCGCGACACTGACTTCCCTCGCGTTACAGTACGGAGTGCCACTCGAGGCGCTGGTGAGTAAATTCGGTCATGTCCGGTTCGAGCCATCGGGCTTCACCAAAAACCCAGAGATCCCATACGCAAAATCACTCACAGATTATATCTTCCGCTTCTTAGGCCACCGCTTCTTACCTGCCGAACAAAACCAGGAGGCCGGCCTGGCTGATGGGAATGGCCAACGAGAATCCTCACGGAGTGAGACCGAGCGTTCACATCCTCCGACCCCCACGGATGACGCCAGGGCAACGCTCAACGGAACAACGTCACGGCACCACCATGGAGCAGCCGTAGCGTATGTAAACGGTACTCACCCTTCCCACGAGGATTCTCCACGGTCAGCGATGCAGGATGGGCTCGCCGCAACTCCCGGAAATAGAACCTGGCAGTCACAAGCTGACGCACCGAGTTGCTCCGACTGTGGCTCGATCATGATTCGCAACGGATCGTGTTACAAATGTCTGAATTGTGGAGCGACGAGTGGGTGCTCATAAACAACAGGACAAAGGAATGACAATTGTGAAGTTGGGTGTGGAGGCACAGCGCCGGGGGGTGTAGCGGAGAGGAGCCTCCAGGGGAGGGAGTAGGCCGGATATCAAACCGGGCGGGGCGTCGACCAGACGCCCCGTGGTCGTTTTATTTTCTTCTACTTATCAAGCAACGTGCATCTTTAGCTTACGTGCACATTTGATGTATGCATCAGCCTAGACCCAAGGTCTATACGGTCTCAGAATTTGCCTCGCTATTTGCGACCTCTTCTCGCGTCATCCGCGAGCTGATTCGCAAAGGAGACATTCCTGCGCTGAAAATTGGCCGCTCGTATCGCATTCCCCGAAAAGTTGCCAGCGAGTACCTCGCGCGTGCGGTACCGCCAACTCCTCGCGCAGCACCTAAATCTCGCGGTCGTGAGATAGACACGCTAACCGGATTTTTGTTCCCAGTTGATACATTGCACTAATGCGGCCGGCTTTGGCCTCTTGCGGCCTTCTCTTGGTCTCCAGTTGCCTCTCTCCTAATTGCTCAGTGTCACTGGCATCGGCTCAGGATCAGAATACGAAATACCATACACAAGATGTGGTCCTGCGGTTTTCGCGATCGTCACTTTCTTTGGCCCCAGGCGTGGAGTGATATGCAATACGAATCCGTTCTTCGCGGTAAGTAGCCGACTCGGCTTTTGTTGCTGCGTGGAATGTTGCTCCATACATCCTCATTTTCACAATGGCGATAGTGAACGTCGTTACCTTACTGCTCGACTGTCCGTCTGACAAGAACCTCTCATTCGCGGCATACCATCACAAGTTGTTCATCGTCCACGAACAACCAACATCGACCAGTTCAGTACCGTCACGTGCCACGACACGGTAAATGGTTATACTCGGCGCGGGTGTTTTCCCGTGCAGTGAGCTTGACTACTGTCGGGACTATCCTCTTACATGAATGATGTCGCCACGGTGTTCTATTCCACCTGTCCACCAAGAGGATGCGCAAGCGCAATTTGCAACAATCGGTGATGCCGCGTCGGCATGGGAGGAAGATTTTGCGGATCAAACCATGCTGCTGCAAGCGTCTCTACACCGTCAGGTATCGGCGTACCGTCTTCAATCTCAGCGCGAAAGAGCGCTGCCGCAAGCTGCACTTGGTTCCCGTCGCGATAGGTATGGAACATCTCCGGTCCGGTAAAGATACCGACGAGTTGTGTCGGGCGAATACGCAACTGCAATTCTTCGTAGGCTTCACGCACAACAGTTCCAGCTGGGGTTTCCCCTAATTCCATAATCCCAGCGGGAAGACCCCACGTGTGACTATCGGAGCGAAGCCCGAGCAAGACATACCCATCAACATTTTGGATCACCGCGCCAGCCGTCATCAGTAATACACGTGCAGTGCCAATACGTTTGCGCAGCTGCCAAATATAACTCTCCTCGGACGAGGTAGAGAGCGGAGCATCAAAATGTGGCGCAAGATTGGCCTGGAGCGTCTCAATCATGGCGGTATACCACGGTGGACATGGTTTCGGTGGGGCGTGGAGTGGAAAAAACTCACTGGCGGTAGACTCGACACCATCAGGATGAAGCTCTCCCCCAGTAACTACACATTCCAACGCGACGGTAAACTGCTGTGCTTCGTCACCATTGGGATAACGAAGATCCCATTGTGGAGAAGCATAGAGCCCAACCAGGCGCTGCACTTTGACCTGTAGGCCCGTTTCTTCCCGTACTTCTCGTATGACACATGCCCTGAAGGTCTCTCCGATTTCGACCAGGCCACCGGGAAGCCCCCACCACGAAAAATCAGTGCGCCGATGAAACAGTAACCGACCCGCGTCGTCACGCACCAGGGCGGTTGCGTAGGCAAGCAGCGTCTTGCGCGAACCGATTTTTCCACGCAGCCAGGAGATATAGTCGGTAGGCATACTCGTGAAGTGAGGACTCAGAAATGGGGAGGAGGAAAAGGCAATTCTCAGGGAAGAAACAGTCAGTTACTCATCCTGGGTCACGCGTAAGACTTCAGCAACTGTCGTCGTTCCCTCACGAACTTTGCGCCAGCCATCCTCACGGAGGGTACGCATCCCCTGAGTGACAGCAAAATTCTTAATAATGTCAGACGAGGAGTGTTTGAGTATCAGCTGTCGTACGCCCTCATTAATAATCAGCAGCTCAAAGATGCCACTCCGGCCATGATAGCCGGTCATGTCACATGCTTCGCATCCACGGGCCTCGTACGCGGCCATCGGCGTGCCATGCGCTCCGTTGGTCCCATCAGCGATGTTGCCGTTGTCGCTCAGTAGCACTCCGCCTTCGACGGGACGACGACAATGAGGGCACAGCGTACGCACTAGGCGTTGTGCCATGACGGCAAGCAGGGAAGAGGCAAGCAGATAGTCTTCAACTCCCATTTCGAGGAGACGAGAAATCGCCCCCGCAGCATCATTGGTATGAAGCGTGGAGAACACTAAGTGACCCGTCAATGCCGCTTGCACAGCGATCTCGGCAGTTTCAAAGTCGCGGATTTCTCCGATCATGATCACGTCAGGGTCTTGTCGCACGATGGAGCGTAACCCGTTGGCAAAGGTGAGACCGATCTGTGGCTTAACGTGAATCTGATTCACACCAGCAAGTTGGTATTCAACCGGGTCTTCGATGGTAATAATCTTCTTGTCTGGCGAATTAATCTTATCAAGCGAGCCGTACAGCGTGGTCGTTTTTCCACTCCCGGTCGGACCGGTGACAAGGATCATGCCGTACGGGCGGGAGATCTGCTTCTCGACCTCACTCATGGTATCTGTCGGAAACCCTAAGGTCTCAAGGCTCACGACGATACTTGAGCGATCGAGGATACGCATGACCACACTCTCACCGTAGAGAGTCGGTAACGTTGAAACACGCAGGTCGATTTCTCGTCCCAGCATCCGTAATTTGATACGTCCATCTTGTGGTAACCGACGCTCAGCAATGTTGAGCTTGGCCATCAGTTTGACACGCGAGATCAAGGCCGCTTGGAGTTTGCGTGGCGGAGCCTCCACATCATGGAGAATACCATCAATGCGGTAACGAACCTGCAGTTCTTTTTCGAACGGTTCGATATGAATGTCTGAGGCGCGACGTTCAAGCGCTCGGGCAATGAGCGTGTTCACCAAGCGAATGACCGGTGCTTCACTGGCGAGGTCACGCAGGTGCTCGACGTCTTCCTGATCGTCCTGCAGATACTCGACTTCTGCAGTTTCATTCTCTCCATTGCGCTCAGCCGGATCAGACGCGCCATCGGCATAGTAGGTATTCAGGGCTTCAAGAATATCACGCTCTTTAGCAAGACAACGGCGTAACCGCATTCCCGTTGCTTTCTGCAATGACTCAACCACATAGAAATCGCCTGGATCGACCATCGCCACGGTTAGTTGATCCTCTTGCACGGCCACAGGACAAATGCGGGACTGACGGAAGAATCCAGGGTTAATAGTGGCAAAAGAGGGGGGCGTCTGTGGAAAGTCTCTCGCAGTGAGGATTGGCGCTTGATAATATTCGGCAAGAAAGTTCAGCAGATCATCTTCCGACAAAAACCCAAGTTCGACCAGGAGGCGTTCGAGAGATTCACTCCTCTCCTGTTGCACGCGTTGGACGCGCCGCAGATCCTCAATAGAGATCTTACCGGTTGCCAGTAGTAAAGATTCAAAGCGGGTCATAGGGGTACCGCCGTTACACCATCTCTTCAGCCTACGATTATCGGATGCGTACGAGAGGACTATAACCGCTCGTACGAAGACTTAATGGATCAAATCGCCCAGTCGGTTCCAGCGTACCCACGACTCATCGCTGTTCCACGACCAATAAATCAGAAACGCTTTTCCTTTAACATCATCGACGTCCACGAACCCCCAGAAACGGCCGTCATGACTCTCATCGCGATTATCACCCATCACAAACAGTTTATGATCTGGTACCGTGATCGGACCGAGATTGTCCCGTGGGCCGGGGTTCTCTTGCTCTCCATACTTGAACGTCGCATGCGGGTCGTCCATCTTGGCGCCATTCAAGTAGACAGTCTTGTGACGAATCTCGACCGTATCACCACCGACGGCAACGACCCGCTTAATAAAGTCTTTACTGCGATCACGCGGGTACACGAAAACAATTACATCTCCCCGAGTCGGCTGTCCCCACTCCCAGAGTGTCGTCTCCAACGGGTAGGGTAAGCGCAACCCATAGAGGAATTTACTCACCAGGATATGGTCGCCGATTTGCAGAGTTGGCAACATCGACCCTGACGGAATTTTGAATGCTTGAACAATAAAACTGCGAATAAAGAAGGCAAGGAGAAGAGCAACAATGAGTGCTTCAGCATATTCGCGAGCAACAGACTTCTGTTGGTTCACTTGTATCTTACGAGATACCGCGTTGAGATCTTGAGCAGGTTGATCAACAGCCACCGTCGATTCGTCAACACTCGGCAGTTTATTTCCCACAGCTTCCCCTTACGAACAAGCAAACTCGAAAGGCCAAGGTCAAGAGTCCCGGACACGCAACAGGGCAAGGAACGCTTCTTGGGGCACTTCCACTCTGCCGACTTGTTTCATGCGCCGTTTTCCCTCTTTTTGTTTCTCTAGCAGTTTTCTTTTGCGTGTAATATCCCCGCCGTAACATTTTGCAGTGACGTTCTTCCGTAGGGCCTTGACCGTCTCCCGCGCAATGATACGACCACCGACAGAGGCCTGTAGGGCAACCTCATACATCTGCCGTGGAATCAGCTCACGCATCTTCTGTGTCAGCTCTCGCCCCCGCGTGTACGCTTGCTCTTCGTGCACGATCAGTGAGAGCGCATCAACAATGTCACCATTAATCCGGATGTCGAGCTTCACCATCTTTGCCGGTCGGAGTTCCAGGTATTCGTAGTCAAACGAAGCATAGCCACGGCTCACCGATTTGAGGCGATCATGAAAATCGATAACGATTTCATTCAGCGGCAGCTCGTACTGCACCATCACCCGGTTCACCCCTGGATACTTGAGTTCACGTTGAATGCCCCGTCGCTCCTGGCAGAGTTGCAAGACGTTACCCAAGTATTCCGTCGGGACATGAATGGTCGCCAGGATGAACGGCTCTTCAATATGGGCGATCTCTTGTTCAGAAGGTAACAGCGCCGGGTTCTCTACGAGGAGGGTCTCTCCGTCCAACTTCACTACACGATACTCAACTGTGGGTGTCGTGGTAATGAGATCTAAGCCGAACTCGCGTTCCAAGCGCTCCTGAACGATTTCCATGTGCAGAAGACCAAGAAACCCACAGCGGAAGCCGAAACCCAAGGCTAAAGAACTTTCTTTCTCGTACGAAAAAGCGGCATCATTCAGGCGAAGTTTCTCGACTGCATCACGGAGTGTCTCGTATTCGCTTGAGTCCACCGGGTACAATCCGGCGAACACCATTGGCTTTGCGGCTTTGAAGCCAGGAAACGGTTCAGGTGTAGGATTGGCAGGATCAGTCAGAGTATCGCCAACACGAGCCTCGGTCACTTCCTTAATGCCCGCCATCACGAAACCCACTTCTCCAGGACCAAGGGCGGTTACCATCAGCGGCTTGGGAGCGAACACCCCTACTCGCTGGATTTCGTACAGTTTGCCGCTCGACATGAGTTGCATTGTCATGCCTTGCCGGACAACACCATCGAAAACCCGAACGAGAATCACCGCCCCTTGATACGTATCAAACCAGCTATCGAAGAGGAGCGCTTTCAGCGGCGCATGCTCATCTCCACCGGGAGGGGGCACCGCTCGCACGATCCCTTCAAGGACTTCGGCAATGCCACGTCCTTCTTTGGCACTGGCCAACACGGCATCGCTACCATCAAGACCAATGACATCTTCGATTTCTTTGCGAACGCGCTCCGGTTCAGCACTGGGAAGGTCAATTTTATTGATCACCGGCAATAACTCAAGGTGATTATCAAGCGCCAGGTAGGCATTCGCCAAGGTCTGGGCTTCGACGCCCTGGCTGGCATCAACAACGAGAATCGCACCTTCACAGGCGGAGAGGCTCCGCGACACCTCATAGGAAAAGTCCACGTGTCCAGGGGTATCGATCAAATTGAGATAGTATTCTTCACCGTTCTTGGCATGATAGCGCAGTCGCACCGTACGCGCTTTGATAGTGATACCGCGCTCTTGCTCCAAATCCATGGTATCGAGAAACTGCGCGCCACTTTCTCGCTCGCTAATCGAACCAGTGAAGGATAACAGCTTATCGGCCAGTGTTGATTTGCCGTGGTCGATGTGAGCAACGATGCTAAAGTTCCGAATATGATTAGTGTCCATGTATCCGTGTACGGAAGAACTCGACCGTCTGTCGCAGCCCGTCTTCGAGTTTTACTTCGGGCCGCCATCCGAGCAGTTGCGCAGCACGCGCTGCAGAGAGCACACTACGTCGTTGTTCCCCAGGTTTAGCGGGACCATGCTTTTCTTCTGCCGTTGAACCAGTGAAACGACGCAGGTGTCCGAACAAGACATTTACATCAGTTTCAATCCCTGTACCGATATTGATTGGTCCGGTGAAGTTCACCTGCAACGCCGCCAGGTTGGCGCGCGCTACATCACCAACAAAGACGTAGTCACGGGTTTGTTTCCCATCACCATTGATAACCGGTTGCTCACCAGCGAATAACTTCGTGGTAAAAATCGCCACGACACCAGCTTCGCCATGCGGACTCTGGCGCGGGCCATAGATGTTCGCATACCGTAGAGCAACGTACGGAACGCGATGTTCAACCTGATAGTAATACAGATAGTGCTCCCCTGCCCGTTTGCTGACACCATAGGGACAAATGGGATGAGTCGGGTGGCTTTCATCAGCGGGAAACTGTTCCTGCTCACCGTACACCGTTCCTCCAGAAGAGGCAAAAACGATTTTCTTGACTCCCGCCTCACGGGCCCCTTCGAGCAAATTCAACATGCCCATGATGTTGATCCGAGCGTCAAACAGAGGGTCGGCAACCGAACGTCGTACATCCATCTGCGCAGCATGATGATTCAAGATTTCTATTTTCTCACGAACGATGAGTTGCCTGACAGAAGGGTCCTGAATATCCGCCTGAACAAACTGCGCTTTGGGGTGAACATTCTCTCGCACGCCACTCGATAAGTCATCAACGACAAACACCTCGTGACCCGCGTTAATATAGAGGTCAATAACATGCGAACCAATAAAACCAGCGCCACCTGTAACCAGTATCCGCATAATAAGCCTCGGCTCTTCGTTAGCTCTTCTGCACTTTATCAGCAAAGTAAGAGATGGTCTGCCGTAATCCTTCTTCAAGCGTCACACGAGGTTCCCAGTTATTCAACACGCGACGAGCAAGCGTAATATCAGGCTGCCGCACTTTCGGATCATCGACTGGCAATGGCTTGAAGGCGATTTTACTTTTGCTCCCTGTGAGCTGAATAATCAATTTGGCAAAGTCGAGGACGGTCATTTCCCGCGGATTGCCGATATTCACCGGACCATCATGATCCGAGCGCAACAAGCGCGTGATCCCTTCCACCAAATCATTCACAAAGCAGAAGCTCCGAGTTTGCCCGCCATCGCCATACACCGTGACATCTTCACCACGGAGCGCTTGCGCAATGAAATTCGGTACCACACGCCCATCGCGCAACCGCATACGTGGGCCAAAGGTGTTGAAAATTCGCACGATGCGGGTTTCCACTTTATGGGTGCGGTGGTAGGCCATCGTCATCGCTTCAGCAAAACGCTTCGCTTCATCATAGACGCCGCGCGGGCCGATTGGATTCACATTGCCCCAATAATCCTCCTTCTGGGGATGGATCAGCGGGTCACCATAGACTTCAGAGGTCGACGCCAGCAGAAAGCGCGCCCCCTTCTCTTTCGCCAGGCCAAGGGCCTTATGGGTACCGAGGGACCCCACTTTCAACGTCTGAATTGGTAATTCTAGATAATCAACCGGACTGGCGGGTGAGGCGAAATGCAAGATCGAGTCGACCGGACCTTTTACGTAGATGTAGTTTGTCACATCTTGTGGAATGAACGAGAAGCGTTTATTCGGGAACAAATGAGCAATGTTATCTGCATTGCCGGTGATGAGATTGTCAACGCAGATAACCTCATCTCCTTCGTTAAGAAACCGTTCGCACAAATGCGAACCGATAAACCCTGCCCCACCAGTAATCAACACACGCGCCATACAAAAGATCCTTCCTCAGAAAACGGACATGGCCTACAACTCTGAACTTCAGAAGATTCACATCTCGGCAGAGTCACCCTGAACAGAAGTGAAGGGCCTCTCAAAGAGATTCTTCGCCACACTCAGAATGACACGGCTTGGGAGCCTCTCGCTTCGTTTCCCCTATTGCTCCACCATCAAGCGGCCAATCGGATAGTAAGTAAATTTCTCCTGCTTCATCTGTGCAGGTTCATAGAGATTCCGTCCATCAAAAATAATCGGTGTCTTCATCAGTTCACGCATACGGGCAAAATCTGGGCGGCGGAATTCGTTCCATTCCGTAACGATGAGTAACGCATCCGCACCAGGGAGGGCGTCGTAGTTGCCACGATGATACGACACACGATCGCCAAGGACCTCGCGCGCACGAGTTAGTGCCTCTGGATCATGGACTGCAATTTCAGCCCCGGCTTTCAGAAGGGCCTCGATAATTACCAGCGACGGTGCTTCGCGCATATCGTCAGTCCGTGGCTTGAAGGCCAACCCCCACACGGCGAATTTCTTGCCGCGCAATTCCTTGCCAAAGCGAGCGAATACTTTATTGACCAGCAATTCTTTTTGCTTTTCGTTGATGACTTCGACCTCTTTCAACAACGAAAAGTCCATCTGGAACTCTTCCGCAGTGCGGATCACCGCACGCACGTCTTTGGGAAAGCACGAGCCTCCGTATCCAACCCCAGGAAACAGAAAGTAATGGCCGATGCGACGGTCAGAGCCGATACCACGCCGCACATCGGAGACGTCGGCTCCGGCTTTTTCACACAGATTTGCAACTTGATTGATGAAAGAGATACGCGTAGCCAAAAACGCATTGGCCGCATATTTCGTCATCTCGGCGCTACGATTGTCCATGACCAGGATCGGATTCTCCGTACGCACAAAGGGCGCATAGAGTTCTTTCATCAGTGACAACGCATGCTCGCTGTTGCTGCCAAGAACAACGCGGTCAGGCTTCATGAAGTCTTCGACCGCAGCACCTTCTTTGAGGAATTCGGGGTTAGAGACAACATCAAAGGGATGGGTGGTATTCGCCGACATCGCGGCCCGCACTTTATCCGCCGTTCCCACCGGCACCGTGCTCTTGAGGACAACAATACGATAGCCAGGCATGACTTTGGCAATGTCCGACGTCGCTTTGAGCACCATGCTCAGATCAGCTGAGCCGTCGTCGTCTTGTGGTGTACCAACAGCGATGAAGCAGACCAGTGAGTCTTTAACCGCCATCGACAGATCAGTCGTGAAGCGTAACCTTCCATCGTTGACATTACGACGAATAAGTTCTTCTAAGCCCGGCTCATAGATAGGAATCTTCCCGTTACGCAAGTCGGCAATTTTCTGCTCATCGATATCGACACAAATGACATCGTTTCCGCCTTCGGCAAAACACGTTCCAGATACGAGCCCAACGTATCCGGTTCCAATGACACACAGTTTCATGCCCTCTCCTCTCAACTAGAGGTAGTTTTCATTCACCAACATGTCGAGAGATTTCAGTTGTTGAGGAAGAATACGTTCCTATTGTCCCACGTTCTACCACCACTAGCGTGGTTACCGTCCCAGCTTCTACTCTAGCATCTCTTTTATCAGGTAGACAGGCTTTTGCTGACTTTCATGGTAGGTACGAGCAAGCATTTCGCCCAAAAGCCCAGTCGAGACAAACTGCACCCCGACAATAACGAGCAAAATCCCAAGCCACAATAGTGGTCGACCAGCCAGTTCCATCCCGAAGAAGAGACGTTCGATGCCCAAAACCGTGACGATTCCCCCTCCCAATAATAGAGCCAAAAGGCCAACGAAACCAAAAAGATGACTCGGGCGCGTGGCGTAGCTGGTGAGAAACTTTACCGTCAATAGGTCAATAATGACCCATAATGTACGAGCTAGGCCGTACTTTGATATCCCGCGAGTCCTGGCGTGGTGAGTCACAGGCATTTCTGTGATCCTTGCTCCCAAGTCCCCGACCAGCGCTGGAATGAACCGATGCATCTCGCCATATAACTTGAGCCCTTTGGCAACGTCACGACGAAAGACTTTGAGCGTGCAGCCATAGTCATGAATTTTGACTCGCGTGGTCCAACCGATGATACGGTTAGCAATTTGTGAAGGTAACCGACGATGAAGGAAGGGATCTTGCCGGTTGAGCCGCCAACCGTTGACGAGGTCGTAGCCTTCATTGAGTTTAGCGATCAAGCGAGGGATATCCGCTGGGTCGTTCTGTAAATCGCCATCAAGAGAGACGATAATCTCACCGTGAGCGTAATCAAATCCCGCTGCGAGGGCAGCAGTTTGGCCAAAGTTCCGACGAAACCGGATTACCTTAATACGCGCATCTTGCGCATGCAGCTCCGACAAAATTTTTCCACTCTCATCGGTACTGCCATCATCGACCAAGATCAGCTCGTACGTCCACCCAGTCGGGTCGAGCACAGCCTGAATGCGCTGACAGAGCGGGACAAGGTTCTCAGCCTCGTTATAGACGGGAACGACAACAGAAAGATACATAGAAAGTAGTCAGCATTCAGTAGTCAGCATTCAGTAATCACAAAAGAACGCCAGGGAATGACTCTTTGTTCCATGCTGGCTACTGACTACTGGCTACTTTTTTAGAATTCGGTGAGACTCACAAACTGTCGGTAGCGGCGGTCAATGTCATCACGGGTGAGCGTGCGAAGGCGATTGAGGCTGAAGTCTTCCACCACAAAGGACGCGACAACACTACCATAGACGATCCCTTTGCGGATATTCGCTTCGGAGAGGTCGCCTGACGACGCCAGGTATCCCATCATACCGCCAGCAAACGAATCGCCTGCGCCGGTGGGATCGAAAACTTCTTCAAGTGGGTACGCTGGAACCGCAAATACTGAGTTGGGCGAGAAAGAGAGGACACCATACTCACCCCGTTTCACGAGTAGAGTCTTCGGTCCCATACTGAGAATTTTCCGTGCCGCGCGAACAACATTGGTCTCACCACTCAACATGCGTGCTTCTTCATCATTGATAACCATCATTTCGACGCGCTTGAGCAGGGCTTCGAGTTCTTTCCGTGCACCTTCAATCCAATGGGTAATCGTATCGCAGGCAATAAGGCGAGGAGTGGTCGTTAATTGATCAAGCACGCCATCTTGGAGCCCTGGGTTGATATTAGCCAAAAATACAAAGGGAGAATTGCGGTAACTTTGCGGCAGTACCGGAGAAAACGTCGAGAACACATTCAGTTGTAGGTCTAACGTGTCACGCATGTTCATGTCTTCGTGATACCGACCGGTCCAGCGGAAGGTTTTCCCCTTCGCGGCGGAGAGTCCTTCCAGGTCAATATTGCGCGAGGCCAGGAAGTCTTTCTCCTTTTTGGGAAAGTCTTCACCGATGACCGCAACCAGTTTCACTGGGGCAAAGCAACTGGCCGCCACTGCGAAGTATGAGGCTGATCCACCCAACACTTCATCGGCACGACCATGATGCGGCGTCTCAATGGTATCGAAGGCAACTGACCCAACAACCAGAATACTCATGCTGTTTTTCCTTTACTCGCCAAGATATTTACTTACGAGAATCGACAGTTCGTGTTTCACATTTTGTGGGATCGCGGCACGATCAGTGATGATGGCATTCTCCAACGCCTGTCCACAGCGACACGGACGTGTTGACGGTAACTGTGGGATCACGTGTGCGATAATCTGCTGCGCGCTCGTTACGTTCTTATTGAGGATCGCAAGAATTTCTTCAATGACGACATCCCCGGCTTCAGTATTCCAACAATCATAATCGGTCGCTAACGCCAGCGTTGCAAAACATATTTCCGCCTCGCGGGCGAGCTTCGCTTCTTGGAGGTTGGTCATGCCGATCACATCCGCTCCCCAACTACGATACAAGAATGACTCCGCCCGTGTCGAGAATTGTGGACCTTCCATACAGACATAGGTGCCACCGATATGCATCGTGGCATTAACGCTCTTAGCTGCATTGCCAAGCAGTTGGATCAGATCGCCACACATGGGATCAGCAAAGGCCACGTGGGCAACAATTCCGCGCCCGAAAAATGTGCTGATGCGTCCACGGGTGCGATCAATGAACTGGTCAGGCAAAACCAGATGCCCTGGTTCTATTTGTTTTTTGAGGCTGCCGACAGCACTCACAGCAATAAGGCGCTCAACGCCGAGTTTCTTCATACCATAAATGTTGGCACGAAAATTCAACTCTGAGGGAAGAATGCGATGGCCACGTCCATGCCGTGGCAAAAAAGCAACCTTGACTCCACCAAGCTCTCCCACGAAATAGTCATCTGAGGGATCACCAAAAGGTGTGGAGACTTTCACCCACTCACCATGCTCAATTCCACTCATCTGGTAGAGCCCACTACCACCGATTACGCCAAGAGTCGTCATACTCGATTCTTTCAATGCTCTTAGGTTACAGGTAACTGGTTACGGGTTATAAGAATTAAGAAGCGTCGAGCCTTATCAATCAGCGTTGCTCACCTGTCCTCTGTAACCTGTACCCGCGAAGAGGAGGAGGTGGACGGGGCGTGAAACGCAGCCAATTGCCCACACGCCGCTTGCGCATCCTGCCCCCGGCTTTCACGAATCGTCGCATGGATACCTTTATCAAGAAGAATCTGCCGGAAGTGATCGATCTGCGGGCGTGGAGTCGGTAAGAAAGTTGATCCAAGGAACGGATTAAACGGAATAAGATTCACTTTTGCACGTAGTCCATGCAGCAATCGCGTCAGTCGTCGCGCATCCTCACTACTATCGTTCATCCCTTTCAACATCGTATAGGCAAAGGTCACACGTTTACGCGGAGACATGGGTAGCGAACGACACGCAGCCAATAATTGCTCCAACGGAAATCGCCTATTGATCGGCATCAACGAATCACGCAATTCATTGGTCGTGGCTGTCAATGATACAGTGATGTTCACATTGGTTTCTGCTAACAAGCGGTGCATTTGTGGGACCAAGCCTACGGTGGAAACTGTGACTCGACGCGGCGAGAAATTGAGTCCCCAATCTGCAGTAATGACGTGTAACGCCTTGACAACTTGATCATAATTCGCAAGGGCTTCACCCATCCCCATAAAGACCAGATTCGTCAGTTTTTGTTCAGCCGGGAGAGATTGCTGTACTTCCCAGATTTGGCTGAGAATCTCCGTCTCCGTGAGATCACGCACGGGACGGACTTGCGCAGTGGCGCAGAAGCGACATCCCATCGCACAGCCGACTTGAGAAGAAATACACAGAGTGAGGCGATCTTCAGCCGGGATCAAGACACTCTCGATATGACGATTGTCTGTAAGCGCAAAGAGGAACTTCCGTGTGCCATCGCTTGCTTGTGTCGTCCTCGCGCACGAGAGCCGGTCTACAGAAAATGCCTGTGCTAATTTCTCACGCAAAGCGAGCGATAGGTCACTCATCTCATCAAACGTCGTCGCACCGCGCTGATAGACCCACTTGAGAATCTGAGCAGCACGATAGGGTTTCTCGCCATGCTCAACGAGCCAGGTTTCGAGGTCGGTCTTGGTGAGGCTCTTAATATCCATTACAAGATCAACAGGTTTAAAGTTCAAAGTTTAAGGTTTAAAGTTGACACTTTGGGGCTAGAGACTGGGGGCTTGTAAAGCAGAAAGTTTCACGTTTCACGCAACACGTTTCACGTTTTTCACCTTCCGACAGCCTAAATCCTATGGCCTGTTTTGAATATCCATCTCACTAAAAAAGTACCCGATCTCCCACTTCGCAGTGTCTGGAGCATCAGAACCGTGGGCCGCATTTTTCTCAACATCCGTCGCCCAATCTTTACGAATCGTGCCTGGATCAGCCTTGGCTGGGTCAGTCGCACCCATCAAGCGGCGGTTGGTTTGAATCGCATCTTCACCTTCAAGTACAGAAATGAGCACCGGACCGGATGACATGAAGTCAGTCAGGCTATTAAAAAACGGACGTTCTTTATGGACGGCATAGAACCCCTGCGCTTGGGCTTTGCTCAGGGTCATCATTTTCGCAGCGACGATTTTGAGTCCCGCCTGCTCAAAGCGGCGAAGAATGTCGCCGATCGCGTTCTTTTTCACAGCATCTGGCTTCACAATTGACAGTGTACGTTCCTTCATTGCCTTCCTCTTTCTAATAGTCGCCGTAATGTATCGGTGCCCTCGGAAGGGGTCAACGAGGTTGGCATCATCCGTAGCGATACCAAGCAACCGCAGACAGCCCACACAAATAGGACGGTGACTAATAGTGGAGCAACAGCGATGAAGAGCATCAAGAGGACGCGCATGGGCAGTTCTCGAAACGACGTGTTACACCTTTTTCTGCCTCGCCAGATATCAACTACGATGGATGATAAAATCCATCATTGCGAATCGACTCGAGAGCCTTGGTCAGCGTTAGCTCCAACTCCGTTTCCACCCATTTCCCCGTGTACCGCATAAACGAAAGATTGAAGCGGTTTCCTCCAACATACTCCAAGCGCGTGAACGGACTATCGAAGAATGGGACCATCGCCGTTGGACCAGGGCAGGCATACTTTGCCACGAAATAAAAATAGTTCCGATGCCACTTGGTGAACAAGTCAACAATGTAGTTGAAGCGCTGCCCCTTTGGTGGTGGCTTGATATGTTGGAGCTTCCACTCGTCAATAAGCTTTTGCCCTTGTTCGGACACTTCAGTCTTTACTGCATCGGGAATTTTTGCTTTCGGAACGGCGCGTGGCGCATAGACCCACATCTTAGGTGGAAGTTTTCGTTTTGCCATACTGATTCTAATCTGCTGACCTCATCAGAGGAGACTTCGCGATCCTTTCAAGGGAAAAGGGAATACCGTAGTCGGATCAAATAGGCAAGAAATCGTTACGGCAAATTCAATGGAGGTGGTGGCGGAGAAAAATGCAGGCCACAACCTCGGTAGGCTTTTTTTACTGCTGTCCAGTCTGAGGAAGGATCAACCAACGCCAGCCCAGCCAGCGCATGGCACGCCTCAGCGTGGTAGCCAAAGCGTTGCGCGTCTTGCAAGCTCCGAGTGAGTTCACGTTGCGCCCGTTGTGGCTTGCCTTGCAGAAAGGCTAACTCCCCTACCCCTAAACGACAGTAAATCGCGCCACGATGATCGCGGGTTTCACGAAAGAGCTTTTGGGCACGAGCGAATTCAGCAGCACTGCGCTGATAGTCTCCGCGCATTTTGTGTACTGTCGCCATCGCCCACACTGTGTACGCGAAACTGGCTTTGTCGCCAATGCGTCCGTACAACTTCTCAGCTTTGGCGAATAAGCGCATGGCGTCGTCGTATTCTTTATGCATGCGTGCCGCGTTGCCTAAGCCGCAGTAGGAATAGGCGCGCCCATAGACATCACCAATTTTCTCAAACAGTGCGTTGGCTTCTTGATAGTAGCGGCGGGTGTCGGCGAACTTGCCCATCAGGCGGGAGGCACCAGCTAAGCCGCATAACGCATAGCCAATACCTGGTTGATCTTTTTGTTGCTTTGCAAGTGCTAAGGCTTTGCGGAAATGGGCGACCGCTTTGCGGAGATCGCCACAGAAGCGGTAGGTGCTGCCAATCGCCCAGAGGATGAAGCCTTCACCTTCTTGAGCACCTGCAGCACGGTAGAGTTGTTGCGCTTCGGTCAGATATGGCAGTGCACGTTCAGGATTTCCTTGGGCACGAAGGCTCAGCCCTACTCCGGCTATGCTTTCGGCTAATCCTTCTTTGTCGTCAAGATCGGCTGACAGTTGCACTGCGCGTGAGTATGCGCGTTGCGCTTGTGCGAACTGTCCAGTCATGCGCAGGCAATCGCCGATGCCGATTGTGGCATCGCGTTGGCCTTCACTCTCTTTTGCTGCTTTATATGCGGCTTGGGCTTGGCGGTATAAATCGAGCGCTTCAGCGAAGCGACTCTTTTGACGAGCGCGTTCGCCTTGTTGGAAGAGTTTCGCGGGCGTGGTGAGCACAGAAGACATAAGGCTACTTGAGGAAACGATCTTATTATAGCTGTTTACACCTGCGTTTATCCGCATTCTCAGCTTTCGACCCTCACCCTAGCCCTCTCCCTGGCAGGGCAATGACATTAAGTTTACGCGAGTATCCGTTTGCCATATTTCGCGAACCGCAGTCGATGGGCCGCCGAGCGTTTGCGGCGGGGGAACTGGCGGCCCGGCCGCTGACGAGT
>Ga0194132_10003698_pt1 | contig 26845 bp, 24 predicted proteins | sample TA2KigOf80mmetaG_FD_148612 | JGI IMG/M metagenome (GOLD analysis project Ga0194132, IMG submission 148612) | Freshwater microbial communities from Lake Tanganyika, Tanzania - TA2015054 Kigoma Offshore 80m | ecosystem: Environmental > Aquatic > Freshwater > Lake | place: Tanzania: Lake... | reverse complement strand
ATCGAGCGGCGGAGCGGGCACGGCGGCAGGGAGCGCGCCCGCGGACGGTGCCGCGAGCCGCCCGAATGGCGCCCCGTACTGCTCCTGCCAGTCCCGCCCGGGTGATCGCGCCGCGGAGACGCTCGCGAGCCCGCTCGGGCGCGCCCAAGGGGCGCAAGCACCACTCGAAGCGTGATTCGTACTGCTCCTGCCAGTTCCAGGCCGGGTGCAGGAGGCAGGACCAACGCCCGCGAAGCGCAGACGCCGCGGAGGCGCACCCGCGGTGGACGGCGACGCGCGCGGAAGGGCACGACCGGAGGCCCGGCACGCCCGGCACGCGCCGCAGGCGCGTGCGGAATCCCGTTGTGACTCCCCCCGCATTCCAGTAACTTCATCCCCAGTGAACCGCCGCCGAGTGGGGCTTCGCGCGGCGTCCAGCCTGAGGCAATGGCGATGTGCGGGATCGCGGGCTACCTGTCGAAGACCAGCACCGATGAGCCGATCGGACGCGTACTGCTGGACATGCTCACCGGTCTCGCCCGGCGCGGCCCAGATTCAGCGGGCATGGCCTGCTTCAGGGGCGGCACGGACGGCACCAGCGTCGCCTGGGTCCGGCTCCCGACGGACCTGGATCCGGTGACCGCCGAGGCGATCGTCCAGGAGCGCCTGGCCGGCCTCGCCGAGGTGCGCAGCCTGGAGCGCCACGGCGACACCGTCCGCCTCCAACTCTGGCTCGATGGGTCGGCGCGCGATGTCAGTCGCGCCCTGGAGCGTCCGGGCGAGGACTTCGAGGTGGTCAGCCTGGGCGAGCACCTGGAGCTGGTCAAGCAGGTCGGTGCGCCGGGCGGCCTGGCCGCCACCTACGGCGTGGCCCAGATGCGCGGGTCGCACGGGATCGGGCACACGCGGCTCTCCACGGAGAGCAAGGTGGATCTGTCGCATTCCCAACCCTTCTGGGCGCACGGCGCGGCCGACATCGCGACCGTCCACAACGGGCACATCACCAACTACGACCGCCTGCGGCGCATCTACGAGCAGCAGGGCGTGCGCTTCTTCACCGAGAACGACTCCGAGGTCATCGGTGTGTACCTGGCCGACCAGCTGGGCCGCGGCCGGACGCTCGAGCAGGCCGTGGCGAATTCGCTCGACGACCTGGACGGCTCCTTCACCTACCTGGTCGCGACCCCGGATCTCATCGGCTACGCGCGTGATCCGTTCGCCCTCAAGCCGCTTGTCACGGTCGAGACCGACACCTACGTGGCGATGGCCAACGAGGAGATCGCGATCCGCGCCGCGCTTGGCGACGCCGGCGTTGCTCATGAGCCGAGCGGGCACGTCTACCGGCTCTGGAAGCGCCGCGCGAGCCCGGCCGCCGACACCGCGGACGCGGCGGCGTGACCGTCTCCGCCGAAGGCACGAGCGTCGTCGTCGAGGTCGGCGACCGGCCGATCCGCGACGTCAACCGCGAGATCCGCTCACTCCTCGATCCCGGGCGGACCATCACGGTGCGCCACCCCGGCGCGCACCACAACATCGGGGTCGCCCTGCTGGCGCCGGGGCGCGTGGTCCTGGAGGGCAGCGCGGGCTACTACTGCGGCGGCATGAACGACGGCGCGACGATCGAGATCCGCGGGAGCGCGGGCTGGGGCGTGGCCGAGGGCATGCTGTCCGGCACGGTGATCGTTGACGGCAATGCCGGCTCATCGGCGGCCGCGTCCATCCGGGGCGGCGAGGTGGTGGTGCGGGGCGACTGCGCCGCGCGCGCCGGGGTGTCCATGAAGGGCGGCCTGCTGCTGATCGCCGGGAACGCGGGCTACATGACGGGCTTCATGGCCCAGAAGGGCGTCATCGTGATCTGCGGGAACGCGGGCGAGGCGCTGGCGGACTCCATGTACGAGGGCGTGGTCTTCGTGGGCGGCGAGATCGCGGCGCTGGGCAACGATGCGGTGATCGAGGCGCCAACGGCCGATGACGAGCTGAAGCTGGCCGACGCGTTCACACGCCACGGGATTGCCCGGCCGGCGCGGCTGCGCAAGATCGTGGCCGGTCGCGAGCTCTGGAACTTCGAGCACAGCGAGCTCGAGACGTGGCGGCACGCGCTGTGAGCGGCCGCAATGACCGTGAGCCGTTGCGGGTCAGCCCGGTCTACACGCCGCGCGTCATCGAGGAGATCCAGGACAAGGCGCAGCTGGGGCGGTATCGGATCCGGGGCTTCGGGACGCTGCGCGAGCGGCCCCTCCCCTCCCTCGACGACCTGACGTTCCTGCCCGCCTCGCTGACGCGCATCCCGCTCGAGGGGTACCGCGAACGCTGCGAGACCAGGACGGTCCTCGGCACGCGCTACGCGGAGCGCCCGATCGAGCTCGACATCCCGATCATGATCACGGGCATGTCCTTCGGGGCCCTGTCCTGGAACGCGAAGGTAGCGCTGGCGAAGGGCGCCGCGACGGTGGGGACCAGCACGACGTCGGGCGACGGCGGCATGCTGCCCGCCGAGCGCGAGCACAGCCGCACCATGGTCGTGGAGGTCCTGCCGAGCCGCTACGGCGCCAACGTCCACCACCTGCGCCAGGCAGACGGCCTGGAGCTCACGATCGGCCAGGGCGCCAAGCCCGGCACGGGCGGCCTCCTGCTGGGCTCCAAGGTGAGCGGCGAGATCGCCGCGATCCGCGACCTGCCGGCCGGCGTCGACCAGCGGTCGCCGGCGCGCCACCCTGACTTCCTCGGGCCTGACGACATGGTCATCAAGATCGAGGAGTTGCGCGAGGCCACGGACTGGCAGGTCCCGATCTTCGTGAAGATCGGCGCGACCCGCGTTTTCGACGACGTGAAACTGGCCGCCAAGTGCGGCGCCGATGTAGTGGTGGTGGACGGCATGGAGGGGGGCACTGCCGCCTCGCCCGAGATCCTCCAGGACCACACGGGCATCCCGACGCTGGCGGCGATCGTGGAGGCGCGTCGCGCGCTCGAGGACGCCGGCATGTTCGGCAAGGTGCAGCTCATTGCCGCGGGCGGGATCCGGAGCGGCGTGGACGTCGCCAAGGCGCTCGCGCTGGGCGCCGATGCGTGCTACATCGGCACCGCCGCACTCATCGCGCTCAACTGCAACCGGCCGATCTACCTCGAGGACTACGCGGCACTGGGCACGGAGCCCGGAGCCTGCCACCACTGCCACACCGGCCGCTGTCCGGTCGGGGTGACCACGCAGGATCCGGCCCTCATGGCCCGTCTGCCGGTCGACGAGGCGGCCGGCCGCATCGCCAACTTCCTGACCGCGATGACGCTCGAGGTCCAGATGATCGCCCGTGCCTGCGGCAAGGCCAACATCCACGACCTGGACCCCGAGGACATGCGTGCCCTGACGCTGGAGGCGTCCCTGATCACCGGCATCCCTCTGGTCGGCATGCACGGGTCCTCCCACCAGGCCCACGTCACCGTACCGCACGCGTAGGGCAGGCGGCCACCACCGTGTCGTTCCTTCTGTCGTGCCCGCTGTGCGGGCCGCGCGACGTTTACGAGTTCCGCTTCGGCGGGGAGGCGCAGGCGCGCCCGACGCCCGGGGCCGACCAGCGGTCCTGGGGCGAGTACCTCTACATGCGGACCAACGTCTCGGGCGTGGAACGGGCGTGGTGGTTCCATCGTGCCGGGTGCCGGCGCTGGTTCCAGGCGGAGCGCGACACCCGTACCAACACCGTGATCCGGACCGGCTGGGCGCCCCTGGGCGGTAACCTCCCCAGTGGCAACTCGAGCGGCTCCGATGGCTGAGCGCCTCGGTGGGGGCGGACGGGCCATCAACTTCAGCTGGAACGGCCGGCGCCACGAGGGCCGGGACGGCGATACCGTCGCATCGGCCCTGCTCGCCGACGGCGTCGAGGTCCTGAGCCGCAGCTTCAAGTACCACCGGCCTCGGGCAATCCTGTGCGACGCCGGCCGCTGCCCGAACTGCATGGTCAACGTGGACGGCATCCCGAACGTCCGCTCCTGCGTCACCCCTCTGCGCGAGGGGATGGACGTGCGGCCGCAGAACGCCTGGCCATCGATCGGATTCGACGTGATGTCGCTGACCGACCGGTTCAACCGGTTCCTGCCGGTCGGCTTCTACTACAAGACCTTCATCCGGCCGCGCGCGCTCTGGCCGCTGTACGAAACCGTTCTCCGCCGTGCGGCCGGCATCGGCAGGATCGACGAGCACGGGCACCCCGAACTCCATCCGCGCAAGCGCCACATGTTCGCGGACGTGGCCGTGATCGGCGGCGGGCCGGCGGGTTGCCTCGCGGCGCTCGAGGCGGCCGCGGCCGGCGCACAGGTGGTGCTGATCGACGACCAGCCCGAACTGGGGGGCCACCTCCGGGTCCGGACCAGCGAGGTCGCGGGCGACCAGCGGCTGGAGGGCCTGTCCGGACGCGAGGCCGCCGCGCGACTGCGCGAACTGGTTGCGGCCGAGCCCCGCATCGAGCACCTGGCTGACGCCACCGCCGCCGGCCTGTACGAGGGCAACCTGATCGGGGTCACCCAGGGCGCCACCTTCGTGCGGCTCCGCGCGCCGCAGATCGTCCTTGCGACCGGCCAGGCCGAACGGCCGATGCTGTTCCGGGACAATGACCGGCCGGGGATCATGCTCGCGTCGGCGGTGCTGCGGCTGGTCTGGCTCCAGCGCGTCCGGCCAGCGCCCGAGGCCGTCGTGCTGACCGACGACGATCACGGCTGGCGACAGGCCACGGAGCTGATCGCGGCGGGAGTCGGGGTGACGGCGCTTGTCGACACGCGGCCCGACGCGGCGGCCGCTGGCCGCAGCGTGCCGGCCGAGCGCGCGGCACTGCGAGCAGCCGGCGTGGAGATCCTGGCCGGCGCCCGGCCAGAGCGGGCTCTGGGTGGCCGGCACGTCACGGGACTGCGGATCCACACGCCCGCGGGCGAGCGCGACCTGCGCACGGGCCTCGTCGCGCTCGCCGGCCGACCCGAGCCGGTCCTCTCGCTCCTCGCGCAGGAAGGCGTGCGAGCCCGCTGGGACGACCAGTTGGGCGAGTTCGTGCCGGGAGATCCCCCGGCGGGCATCACCGTCGCCGGCCACATGCGCGGCGCGGGGGAGGACCCTCTGGTCCTCGCGGGCGGCGCCCTCGCTGGCCGTGCTGCGGGGATCGCCGCGCGAGGTCTTGCGGCGGATGGGACGGCGGATCGGATCCGCGACCACGAGCGCCGCGTTGCCGAGACCGTCGCCGGGCGCACGCCACCCGCCCCGCTGCCCAGACCGGGGGGCGGCAAGCAGTTCGTCTGCTTCTGCGAGGACGTGACGGCGAAGGAACTCAAGCAGGGCATCGAGGAAGGCTTCGACACCCTGGAGACACTCAAGCGCTACAGCACCGTCATGATGGGTCCCTGCCAGGGGAAGATGTGCCACGGGCTCTCGGCGCGCGTTCACGCCGGGCTGGCCGACTCATCACCGGCCGTGACCGGGCTGACCACTGCGCGGCCGCCCTTTCAGCCGATCTCGATCGCCGCCCTCGCGGGCCCGCACCTGTCGCGGATCCGGCGCACGGCCATGCACGAGCGCCACGACGCGCTCGGCGCGAAATGGATCGACATGGGGGACTGGAAGCGACCGCTCCACTACGGTGACGTGGCGGCCGAAGTGCGCGCCGTCCACGAAGCCGTGGGCCTGATCGATGTGAGCACCCTCGGGGCGCTCGACGTCTCGGGCGCCGACGCCGGCGAGTTCCTCGACTGGATCCACCCCAACCGCTTCAGCGACCTCCGCGTCGGGCGCGTGCGCTACCGGGCCATGCTCGACGACGCGGGCATCGTCATCGACGACGGCGCGGTCGCGCGCCTGGCGGCGGAGCGCTTCTTCGTCTCCACGACGACCGGCAACCTTGACGGGGTCGACCAGTGGCTGCGCTGGTGGCTGGCCGGCAGTCAGCGGCGCGTCGCCGTCACGGACGTGACCGGGCACTACGCCGCCGTCAACCTCGCCGGCCCGCGAGCCCGGGAGGTGATGGCGAAGGTGACCGACCTGGACGTCTCGAGGGCCGCCATGCCGTACCTCGCGGCGGTGGAGGGGCTGGTGGCAGGCGTCCCGGCAGTGATCCTGCGCATCGGTTTCGTCGGCGAACTCGGCTTCGAGATCCACGTCCCGGCGGATTACGGCGCGCACCTCTGGGACACGCTCGTCCAGGCGGGGCGGCCGCTCGGCCTGGCGCCCTTCGGCGTGGAGGCGCAGCGGGTCCTGCGACTGGAGAAGCAGCACGCGATCGTCGGCCAGGACACCGACGCGCTCTCGACCCCGCTGGAGGCGGGCATGGGCTGGGTCGTCAAGGCGGAGAAGCCCGACTTCATCGGCCGCGATTCGAGCGCCGCCGTGGCCGGGCGCGGGCCGCGCCAGGTGCTGACCGGCTTCGAGATCGTCGAGGGCGGCGTGCCGGCCGAGGGCGCAGCGATCGTCCGTCACGGCACCGCGATCGGGCGCGTGACCTCATCCAAGTGGAGCCCGACCCTCAACCGGGCGATCGGCCTTGCCTGGCTCACCAGCGATGAGGCGGTGGAGGGCCGCTCGCTGACGATCCGGTTGGGCGTCGGTCGCGAAGGGCAGACGAGCTCAGCGGTCGTGCGGACGCGGCCGTTCTATGACCCCGACGGCGAGCGGCTCCGATCGTGAGCCCCGAGGCAGTCACCCCGATTCGCCGCAGCCCGCTGGAGTCGATTCACGCGCGCCTCGGGGCGCGCTGGCGCTCCGAGACGGAACGCTGGCCGGTGTCATACGGCGACGAGGAGGACGAAGCCCGGATCGTGCGCGAGGGGATCGCCCTCGCGGAGCCAGGCCCCTACGACAAGATCGCGGTGCGCGGCAGATCCACGCTGGTGGACCTGCGCTGGCTCGGACTCGCCGCCGGGGCTGGCCGTCTCGAGCCTGCGCGCACGCCGGGTGGCATCAACGCCTGGGTCCCCGCCGAGGACGAGGCGATCCTTGTCCGGCTGGCCGGGGTCGGTGCCCCGCGGGGCCGGGCGGCCACCGTTGCCACCGAGAGCCTCGCCGAGATCGCCGAGAAGCTCCGCTCCGCTGGGCCGTCGGTGACCGACGTCAGCTCCGGCTACACCGTATTTCGACTGGTCGGCCCGCGGCTCCACGCCTTGCTGCAGGAGCTCTCCCCGGTCGATCTCTCCGCCCGCGCCGTGCCGGACCTTGGCATCGTGGCTGCGGTGGTGGTGGGCTGCCGGATGCTTCTCGCGCGTCGAGACCACGACGGCCTGCCGGGATTCGTCCTGCTCGTGGTCCGCGATGAGGCAGCCTACGTCTGGGACTCGATCGTCGAACTCGGGGCAACCCACGGCCTCCGTCCGGTCGGCGCCGCGGCATTCCGGTCGCCCGACCTGACCGAGGCCCACGGTGCCGTTGGGGGCGTGCGATGATCGGCCCGCTCCGCCGGCTGCGGATGGGCGTCGCAAAGTCGCTCAAGCCCAGCTACGACGTTGTGATCATCGGCGGCGGCTCACACGGGCTGGCGACCGCCTACGAGCTCAGCAAGCTCGGCGTGAAGAATGTCGCCGTGCTCGACCGCTCCTACCTCGGGTCGGGTGCAAGCACGCGCAACACGGCCATCATCCGCTCCAACTACCGGACCGCTCAGGGCGTCGCCTTCTACGACGAATCCGTCAAGCTGTACGAGCGGATGTCGGTCGAGCTGGGCCTCAACGTCCTCTTCAGCCAGCACGGCCACCTGACGCTAGCCCACACCGAACTCGCGATCGCCGGCCTCCGCGTCCGTGCCGAGACCAACCAGCTGCTTGGGGTCGACAGCCGGGTGATCTTCCACGACGAGATTCGCAGGATCGCACCCGCGCTCGACCTCTCGAGCCGGCCGCGCTTCCCGATTCAGGCCGCGCTCTTCCACCCGCCGGGCGGCATCATCCGCCACGACGCGGTCGTCTGGGGCTACGCGAGGCGCGCGCAGGAGCGGGGCGTCGACCTTCACCCGTACACCGACGTGACGGGCATTGACGTGGTCGAAGGCCGCGTCACGGGCGTCCAGACCTCGCGCGGGCCCGTCCGGGCCGGCATCGTGGTCAACGCCACGGCCGGCTGGGCGTCCACGATCGCGCAGATGGTCGGCCTGCGCCTGCCCATCGTCACGCACCCGCTCCAGGCGCTGGTCACCGAGCCGCTCAAGCCGTTCCTCGATCCGGTCCTCGTGTCCGCGACGCTGCACGTGTACGTCAACCAGACCGACCGCGGAGAACTCGTCATCGGGGCGGAGATCGACCCATACGCCTCCTACAGCATGCGCTCCACCCTGCCCTTCCTGGAGACTTCCGCCAGCCACGCCCTGGAACTGCTGCCCGCGATCGCCGGCGTCAAGGTGCTGCGCCAGTGGGCCGGGATCTGCGACATGACCCCCGACTACAGCCCGATCATGGGCATCACCCCCGTCGGCGGGTTCCTCGTGGACGTCGGGTGGGGCACGTACGGGTTCAAGGCCGCACCCGTCTCGGGCAAGCGGATGGCAGAGCTCATCGCAACTGGCCGCGTGCCGGATCTCATCGCGCCGTTCGCACTGGAGCGGTTCTATACGGATTCACTCATCGGGGAGAAGGCCGCCGCTGCGGTTTCTCATTGACAATGGACCTGGCCCCGGGCACCGGCCCGAGGTCAGGCAGCCGCCGTTTCTCATTCGCAGGCGCTTCGGGGAGGGGTTGGAGATGACCGGCGACGCCGTCCTTGACCGCAGCGGCAACGGGTTGGCGGGCGCCACCGAAGCCGAGATCGCCGAACGCCTGCGCCGTGACGGCGTGGAATACCTGCTGGCCCAGTGGGTCGACATCCACGGGACGCCGCGTGTCAAGGGCGTGCCCGCCTCGGCGCTGTCGCAGTTCCTCGGCGGCTCGGCCGGATTCGCCGGCGCCGCGACCGTCGGCATGGGCCAGGGCCCGCACAGCCATGACCTCGTCGGGATGCCGGACTTCGCGGGCTACACGGTGGTCCCGTGGGAGGACGGCGTCGCCCGCGTCCCTCTCGACATCACCGTGGACGGCAAGGCCTGGCCCTACTGCTCGCGAACCACGCTCAAGCGGGCGCTCGAACGGCTCGCGAAGCTGGGCTACGAGATGAAGGTGGGCGTCGAAGCCGAGCATATGCTGGTGACACGCCGCCCGGACGGGACGATCGCGCCGTTTGATCCGACGGGCTCCGACACGCTCGAGAAGCCCTGCTACGACTTCAAGGGGCTCGCGGCGAACCTGGGCTACCTGCGCGACCTGGTCCGCTACATGGAGCACCTCGGCTGGGAGCCCTACGCGTCTGACCATGAGGACGCGACTGCCCAGTTCGAGCTCAACTGGAAGTACGCCGACGCGCTCACCACCGCCGACCGGTACACCTTCTTCAAGATGATGACGTCACAGGTCGCGCGCCGGTACGGCGCGATCGCGACGCACATGCCCAAGCCGTTCTCGAACCTGACGGGGAACGGGTCGCACTTCCACTTCTCCCTCTGGGACGGCGCAGGCAACGCGGCGTTCGTGGACCCGGCCGATCCGCGCGGCCTCGGTCAGTCCAGGCTGGCATACCACTTCCTCGGTGGTCTGCTCGCCCACGCACGGGCGCTCACGGTCCTGATCGCCCCGACAGCCAACTGCTACAAGCGGCTCTCCATCGGCAGCTACCTGACCGGCGTGCGCTCGGGCTTCACCTGGACGCCCGCGTTTATCACCTACGGGGACAACAACCGGACGCACATGTTCCGAACGCCCGAGCCCGGCCGCTTCGAGTGCCGCGTCGTCTCGGGAGCGGTCAACCCGTACCTCGGCACGGCGGGCTTCATCGCCGCCGGCATCGACGGCATCGAACGCGAACTGGACCCGGGCGAGCCGATGATCGGGCGGAACATGTACGAGCTCGCGCTCGAGGACGTGCGGGCGCGCGGCATCCGCCACATCCCGCAATCGCTCTCGGAGGCGCTCGACGAGTTCGAGGCGGACGAGGTGGTCCAGTCTGCCCTGGGGCCGGAGCTCGCGAAGGAGTTCCTGGCGGTGAAGCGGCGCGAGTGGGTCCGCTATCACAACACCGTCGGCCAGTGGGAAGTCGACCAGTACCTCACGCTCTTCTAGTGGGCGACGCGAAGCCGGCCGTGACGAGCACCGGGGTCAGCGCCTCGGAGGGCGCCCAGGTCAACGGCAACGGGCCGGCCGGCTCGTTGCTCGAGGAGGAGATCGGCCAGTCCATCGCGTCGACGCTGCGCGCTCTGCGGCGCGACCGGAACATGACGCTCCAGGACGTCGCCGATCGCGCCGGCCTCTCGCTGGGCATGGTGTCCAAGATCGAGAACGCCCAGGCGTCGCCCAGCCTGAGAACCCTGGCCCAGCTGTCGCAGGCGCTGGCGGTGCCGGTTCCGCTGTTCTTCCGCGAGCTGTCGGACCAGGAGGATGCGTCCTTCGTGCGCGCCGGCGAGGGCATCGAACTGGCACGGCCCGATTCGCGGCACGGCTACCGCTACCAGCTGCTCGCCGCGCAGCTCGGTTCGCGGCGGGTGCTCCAGCCGTATCTCGTCACCATCGCCCGCGACGCGGAACCCTACCCGCTCTTCCAGCACACGGGCAGCGAGTTCATCTACGTGCTGGAGGGGAGCCTCACCTACCGGTACGGCACCACCACCTACGACCTCTCGCCGGGCGACTCCCTGCTGATCCACGGGGCCGTGCAACATGGTCCCGAGACCCTGATCCACCTCCCGATCCGCCTCCTCTCGATCACGATGACGAGAAGCGACGAGGCCATCGATCGGCCGTGACCGTTCGCCGCGACCCTGCCCGGAGGATCCATTGAGCAACTCGCCCGAGGTCATCGTCATCGGCGGCGGGATCATGGGCTCGAGCACACTGTTCGAGCTCACCCGGAGCGGCGTCGACGCGCTGCTCCTGGAGGCCGACCCGACGTTCGGCGGCCGGGATTCCTCCAAGACGGCCGGCATCATCCGCACGCACTACTCCAACCCCGAGGTCGTGCGGATGGCGATCCGCGGACGAGAGATCTTCCGCGACTTCCCGCAGCTGACCGGGGCGCCGCCGGTCCTCCATGACATCGGCTACGTCTTCCTCGCCTCGGCCGAGAACGTCGAACAGGCGCGGGCCAACACCGCGATGCAGCGCTCCGAGGGCGCACAGGTGGACGAACTGCCGCCGAGCGAGCTCGACCGATTCGCGCCCGGGGCCGCCCGCGACGGGATCGCCGCCCTGTTCCACGAGCGAGTGTCGGGTTATGCGGATCCCGTGCCGGCCGCCGAGGGCTTCATCGCGGCGGCTGTGCGGGCGGGCGCCCGGGCGCGCTCGGGCGTGCGAGTGTCGCGTCTGCTGCGTGAAGGGGACGCCATCGTGGGCGTGGCGACACCCGAGGGTGAGATCCGAGCGAGCGCCATCGTGCTCGCCGCGGGCGCATGGTCGAAGCCCCTGGCGGCCACAGCGGGCGTGGACCTGCCCATCACGTTCTCCGTCGAGCAGGAGCTGCTGCTCTCGGTCCCGTCGGCCTCGGCGCCCACGGTCTCGATCTCCAACTCGGTCGACGCGGTCTATGAGCACCCCGAGCTGGGGCTGGCCGTCGCGCCGGGCCGCATGGGCGTGCTCGTGGGCACGGGCTTCCCCAAGTCCTACCCGGCGGGCGATCCGGAGCGCTACCCCGACCAGGACGCCCTGCCCGATCTCGTGGACGAGCTCCGCCGCCGGCTCGCCATCCGCCAGCCGGCCCTCGCCGAGGCCGAGGTTGTCGCCCCGCGCCTGGGCCTGTACGACATCACGCCCGACTGGCATCCGTTCCTCGGCCCCACCGACCAGGTCGCCGGGCTGATCCTGTTCACGGGCGGCAGCGGGCATGGCTTCAAGATCGCGCCGGCCATGGCAGAGATGGTCGCCGCGGCGTACTGCGGCAAGCCCGTCGACTACGCCGATATCGGCCACTTCTCGCTGGATCGCTTCGCCCGCGGCGAGCGGTTCGGCTCGACCTACGGCGGCAACCGGGCCTGACGGGGCGTCGCGGCTCGCTCCGCTTCGCGTTGAACTGGCGAGGATCCGACCGGACGCGGTCAGCCGATCACGTGGACGGACGGCGCCTTGAGGATGATCGACACGGGGCGGTCGGGATGCAGCCCCAGCTCCTCAAGTGCCGGGCGCGTGACGGCCGCCACCAGCGGGAAGCCGCAGTCGAGGTGGACGCGGACGAGCGGACCGGCTGGCTCGATGGACACGACGGTGCCGGCGAGCCGGTTGCGGGCACTGACGCCGCCGGACGTTCCGACCGCGTCGGCCACGAGGATGACGTCCTCCGCGCGGATCGAGACCAGGACATCGGCGCCGATCGGGCTCTCACCGACCGCGAGGAGTTCGGCCGTTCCGATGCGCAGGCGCAGCAGGCCCTCTGCGGCCGCGATGACCTGGGCCGGCAGCACCGTCTCCACGCCCACGATCCGGGCCGCCGTCTCGTCGACTGGCTGGTCGAACACCTCGAGCAGGGGCCCGATCTGCAGGATGGCTCCGTCCGCGATGACCGCCACGCGATCGCCGAGAACGATCGCCTCGCTCCGGTCGTGGGTCACCACGATGGCCGGCACGCCGCTGGCTGCCAGCAGCCGGCGCAGGTCCCCTCGCAGTGTTTCTCGAGTGGGCGTATCGAGTGCCGAGAGCGGCTCGTCGAGGAGGAGCAGCCGCGGGCCGCGGGCAAGCGCCCTGGCGAGCGCCACCCGTTGCTGCTGGCCGCCCGACAACTGGCCCGCACGGCGTGCCTCGAGGCCGTCGAGACGGAGAAGGCGCACCAGCTCCGCGATCCGCCACTCCCGTTCGGCGGCGGGCGTGCCGCCCATCCCGAACGCGATGTTCGAGCGGACGTCGAGGTGGGGGAAGAGCGCGAACCCCTGCGGCAGGTAGCCGACCCGACGACGCTGCGGGGGCAGGTCGATCCGTGCCTGCGCATCGAACCAGGTCTCGTCGTCCGCCGCAATCCTGCCGCGGTCGGGCTGCTCCAGGCCCGCGAGACAGCGCAGGATCGTGGTCTTGCCCGAACCCGATGGCCCGAACAGGACCAGCGTGCCGCCACCTTCGAGGTCCACGTCGAACGCCGCGGTGATGGCCGGCCCGCGGCCGAAGCGGCGCTCGACCTCGACGGTCAGCGTCGGGCCGGCCATGGGACCACGGTCAGGCCGCGCAGCCCGTAGGTCAGCGCAAGCACCGCGAACGAGGCGAACAGCAACGGCAGCGCCGTCGCCGCGGCGCCGGCGTAATCGAGCGCCTGAACCCGGTCGTAGATCGCGATCGAAACGGTGCGCGTCTCGCCGGGAACGCTGCCGCCGACCATCAGCACCACGCCGAATTCGCCCAGGGTGTGGGCGAACGTGAGCACCATCCCGGTCAGGATCCCTCCGGCCGACATCGGCATGACGACGCGCAGAAATGTCGCGGGGCCCGAGCGTCCAAGGGTCCAGGCGACCTCGAGAAGGGATCGGTCGACGGCTGCGAACGCGACACTGAACGGCTGGACGGCGAACGGCATGCTGTAGATGACCGAGGCGACGAGGAGGCCCTCGAAGCTGAACGCCAGGCGGCCGCCGGTCGCACCCGCCCAGAGTGCACCGAGCGGACCCTCCGGGCCCATGGCCACGAGCAGGTAGAAGCCGAGCACGGTTGGCGGCAGGATCAGCGGCAGGGCGACCAGCGCCTCCACGAATGGCCGCCAGGGCCGCCGCGTTCGAGCCAGCCAGTAGGCGATCGGCATCCCGAGCATGACGAGGATGACCGTGGTGGCGGCCGCCAGCCGAACCGAGAGCCAGACGGCTTCCCAGTCGATCACGAGGGGGACCGGAGGAAACCGTAGCGGTCGAGGACCGGCCGCCCTTCGGGGCCGAGGACGAAGTCAAGGAACGCACGGGCTTCCGCGGGGTTGATCGCCGTGCCGAGCACGAGGGCGCCCTGCTCGAGCCGCGGATATGTCTCGATCGGCACGATGGCGTAGCGGCCCTGCGCGCGGAGCGGGGCGGCAAGCGCGAGGGAGAGCGCGAAGACACCGGCGTCGGCGTTGCCCGTTTCGACGAACTGGGCAGCCTGCGACACGTTCTCGCCCAGGACAAGCCTGGATTCGAGCTCCTCGTAGATGCGCGCGGCCTTCATCGCGGCCACCGCGGCGCGGCCGTACGGCGCGTGCTCGGGGTTGGCGATCGCGACCGAGCGGACGGCGGGATCGAGCAGTGCCGCAAGGCCCCTCGACTCCACGTCCACCGGCGAATCCGCCCGGACCCACACCACGAGCTGGCCGATGCCGTAGATCCGCGTCGATCCCGGCTCGGCGAGGCCGGCCGTCTCGAGCTCGCGCGGGTATGCCGCGTCGGCCGAAAAGAAGACATCGAAGGGAGCGCCGGACTTGATCTGGGCGACGAAGTTCCCCGACGAGCCGTAGGTCGCCCGGGCCGCGCGACGAGAATCGGCAGCCTTCCAGCTGGCGATGAGCTCGTCCAGCGCATACCGGAGGTCCGCCGCGGCCGCGATGCGGATCGGGACTGCTGACGACGGTCCCGAACCTGCGGGCGCACCCGCGGCGCAGCCGGCCAGGACCAGGGCCAGCAGGAGTCCGCCGGTGCGGTTCAACCCCTGGCCTCTCTCGACGACGGGATCTCCACGATGACGTTGGTCGCCTTGACCACGCACACGGCCTCGTCGCCGACCCGGAGGCCCATCTCATCGACCGCTTCCGCGGTCATGAGGCTCACGACGCGGTGCGGCCCCGCCAGTACCTCGACGACGGCCGCCACGCGATCCTTCTCGATCCGCGTGACGATGCCCGCGAACCGGTTGCGAGCGGACTGGGCGACGATCGGCCGCTCCGTCTCGGTCCGGCGTCGCTCCGCAAGCAGTCGCGTGATCTCCGCGATAGAGACCAGGCGCTGTCCCCCGCTCGAGCGGCCCATCTGCAGCCGGCCGGCGGCTTCCCAGCGCCGCAGCGTCTCAACCGTGACCCCGAGCATCTCTGCGGCGTGCCCAACCCGGATCGCTCCCGCCTCATCGTTGTCTGACATCTCTCAACAATAGCAGCGCGATCCATATCTATACGGTCGAGATCCGCACGTAATCTATCGCTATTTCCGGCGACCGCCCTGGTGGGTGCCGGTGCGTCCAGCAGCACCTGCCCGGGCCGGGCTGGTTCGCGCTCGACTCGACGGCCGGCCTGGCGAGGTGGGCAACGGCTACTCCAGGAACGCGAACGTGGCCAGGAAACGCTCGAAGTCGGGGGCGCGCTCGACCGCGGCCGCGCCGGTCGTGGCGATGATGTAGTTCCGGCCATCGCGCACGGCAAGGACGGTTGCCGCGACCCCGTCAGCCCGGATGAGCAGGGTGGCCGGTTCGCCGCCCAGGATCGTCGGTGCGACGAGGCCTTCGCCCGGATCGACCAGGCGGCGGTAGGCACGGACGAGCTCCCCGAGGGTGGGCGCCCAGACCCGGCGCTGGCTCGGGTGCGGCAGCGCGCTGGGCACGTTGCGGAAGAACGCCGGCTGGGCCTCGGTCCCGACCGAGACGCCGATGACGTGCGAGTACTCGCCACCGGTCAGTCGATCACCGTCGGAAAGACCCACAGCCCCGAGGTTGAGCCCTCGCCATTGGAGACGGTGGCGCCGAAGGGCGGCTCATCCACGAGCAGCGGCACCTGGAAGCCGAGGTCGCGGCTGACGAACAGCCCTGGCCCGAACGTGAGCCCGCCGAGAAACGCCCGGAGCGCGGTCTCCAGATGACTCCAGAACACGAACGCCCGGCGGTCGACGAGGAACAGGGCCGCGGCCGACCCGGGTCCGTAGCCGGGGCCGGTGCCCGGGGTCAGGCGAAGCATCAGCCCCGGCTCCCCGTCGACCGCGATGGCGGCGGACGACTCCGCGCCCGTCCCGATCGCCGCGAGATACGCATCGGTGAGCTGGTCGAGCGTCCGCCCATTGATACGCGCAGTGATGCCCTGACCCAGCAGTGACGCGCCGTTCGCCGGTGTACCGACCGCAACGCTGACCACCGCGTCACCAAGCTGGTAGATGGCGAGCGCGTCGTCGTCGTACAGCATGGGCGTGCCGTCATACGTGACCGCGTACCCCTGGTGCGGCAATGTGACGGTCGCGTGCCGGGTTGCGGCCGGGGCGTGCGTGGTGTCCCGCGCCGCGGACACCTGAACCGTCGCCGCCGGCCGGGGCCGGGGCTCATCGCGATCCGAGCCTCCGAACGCCCCGGCGGCCACGATGGCGGTCCCGATCAGCGAGGCGGCCGCGACTCCCAGCAGGCGTGCGCCGGCGCCACGCCCCTGGGATAGCCGGACCAGTTCCGGCCGCTCGTCCATGACGGGCTGATCATACCAGTGAAGTCGCCCATACGCCGCCGTGAAGGCCGACGGCGCATCGTTGTGCCGTGCAGGACGTCGAGATCGGGCTGGCCCTTCGTGCGCTTCGGCTCCGCGCTCGGCTGACGCAGGCGCAGGCGGCGGCGCGTGCGGGTCTCAGCCAGGCCACGTGGTCGCGCATCGAGCGCGGGCAGCTGGGCCAGGTCACCGTGGACACGCTGCGCGCCGCGCTCGGCGCCGTTGAGGCACGGGGTGAGATCTACGCGCTCTTGCGGGGCGGTGCACTCGGTCGTCTGCGAGACGAGCGGCACGCACGGCTCGTCGGGGCGTCCGCGCACCTGCTCGCACTGACCGAGTGGGATCCGCTGGTCGAGGTGACCTACTCCGTCTTCGGCGAGCGCGGCTCCATCGACGTCCTCGGGCTGCGGCGGGCCCAAACAGCCGCGCTGGTCGTGGAAGACAAGGCCACGTTCAACTCCGCCGAGCCGACGCTGCGAACCATGGACGCGAAGACGCGACTGGCCGCGCAGATTGTGTTCGAGCGCGAAGGCTGGCGGCCGCAGCACGTTTCGCGGCTGCTCATCCTCGAAGCCACGATGACAAACCGCCTGCGCGTGGCCGCTCACGAAGAGCTGCTCGACCGGGCGTTCCCGTTGCGCGGCGATGCGGCCCGCTCCTGGCTTCGGCGGCCGGTCGGGTCGGTGAGTGCACTGCGACGCTGCGCGGCGAACGCTCAGCCCGCTCGAACGGGACCCCAGCGCTCCGCTGCGGCGCGGCTCAGTTGGGCCACTTCGTCCCGTGGCGGCTTCTGCCAGGTGCCGTAGCGCGACAGGGTCGGCAGGCCGGCGCGGGCCATGTCGACCATGAACTCCATGTCCTTCATGCCGACGAGGACCGGGTCGATGATCGGGGCGCCGGCAGCGTCGTTCTTGCCGGCCACGGTGAGCGGGCACGACTGGAGCGTGCAGCCCATCACGATCGCCTCCGCGCCGTCCTCCTCCACGCACTGTGCCGCGACCTTGAGCGTCCGCTCGACGATGACCTCGTTGGGCGTGAACTCCTCGTACGAGACCTTCGCCGACACGTTGATCGGCCGAACCGAGGCCAGCTTGCCGGCCGTGCCGTACAGATCGGCGAGCTCTCGGTAGCAGTGCGAGGTCTTGGGCTCGGTCGAGATCACCGAGTACCGCTGGCTGATCTGATTCGCCCAGTGGACGGCCGATTCGAAGGCCGCCGCGACCGGGATGTCCACCAGCTCGCGCGACTCCCACAGCCCGGGGTCGTAGCAGCACGAGATGAAGACGCCGTCGAAGCCCTCGGCCTCGGCCCGGATCACACGCTCCACGACCGCTTCGGCGCACTTGTGGCGGTAGTAGATGTAGGTGACGTAGTTGAGCGGGTAGACGCCGGCGATCGTGTCGAAGGTGATCTCGGTGTCCGGGCGCGCGACGGTCGCACACCGCTCGAACTCGCGAGCCTCGCCGGCGAAGGGATTGAGGACCAGGATCTTCATTGCGCTCATGCCCCTGCTCTCCGCAGTTCCGCCCGCCGCCCTACTGTCGCGGCCTCGTCGACCGCGCCGTCCGGCCCGATGACCACACCGTAGACGGACCCGGCCCGCCCAGCCGACACCAGCCCTTCGCGGGCGTCGCGCTCCACGAGGGCAGGTGGCCGCTCCAGCGGATCGCCCCAGCCGCCGCCGCCGGGCGTCTCGGTCCGGAGATGGTCGCGCGGCTGGAGGAAGGTCGTGACCTTCGATGGCAGGTGCACACGCTCCGCGTGGCCGGGGCCGCGGTAGACGTCACACGACGAGCCGGTCGCCGCCAGCCCCCCGAACGCGCCCCACGGGGCCACCTTCTCCCGATCCGACGAGACGGTCAGGCGGGTGTAGTCGCCCAGGATGTCGAACTCGCGGTGCATGCCGACGCCACCCCGCCAGCGACCCGGGCCCTCGGTGTCGGGCAGCAGCCCGTAGGAGCGCACCCGCAGGGGGTACTCCGCCTCGATCGCCTCCACCGGCGCGTTGCGCGTGTTCGTCATGTGCGAGTGCACGCCGTCCATCCCGTCGCGGTCGTGCATCGCACCCTGGCCGCCGCCGTACGTCTCGATGTAGTTGAACAGCGTGCGCGAGCCCGGGATGAAGCCACCCACGTTGAGCAGGTTCATGGTCCCGCTGCATGCGGCGATCGCTCGCTCCGGCGACGCCTGCATGAGGGCCATCAGCAGTGCGTCCACGATCCGCTGGGTGGTGATGATGTTCGCGTTGCAGACGGCTGCCGGGAACTGCGCCTCGAGCACGGTGCCGGGCCGGGTCCGGATCTCGATGGGCCGGTAGGCGCCCGCATTGGCGGGCAACTCGGGGTCCACGAAGCACTTGAGCACGTAGTACACGCACGCGGCCACCGACGGCCAGCGGCAGTTGATCGGCCCCAGGACCTGGGGATCCGTCTCGGAGAAGTCGGCGACGAACCGGGCAGGCGAGACCTCGACGGTGACCCGGATGGCGACGTTGTCGGTGACGATCCCGTCACCCTCGATGACGTCCTCGCCCCGGTACGTCCCCGGCGGCAGGGACTTCAACCCGGAGAGCAGCCGTCGCTCCGAGTAATCCATGATCGCGTGCAGGTAGCCGCGCAGCGTCTCGCGACCGTGCTTGGCGACCAGCTCCTCGATGCGGCGCTGGGCGATCGTGTTGGCCGCGAGCTGCGCGATGAGATCGCCGCGGTTCTCGACCGGCGTGCGCAGGTTCTGGTTGATGAACGCGAGCAGGTGCTCGTCGAGCTCGCCCCGGCGGACGATCTTCATCGGCGTGATCTGGAGCCCTTCCTGGAAGTGCTCCGTGACCCCGAACGGCATGGAGCCGGGCGCGAACCCGCCCACATCCACCCGGTGGGACTGGGACGCGGCGATTGCGAACAACTCGCCGTCGATGAAGATGGGGCCCACCACGCACACGTCGTTGAGGTGCCCCGGGCCCGCCGGGTAGGGCGTGTTCATGATGATGGCGTCGCCCGGCTCCAGCGTGTCCGCCGGCCATGATTCAAAGACCGTCTTGACGGCCGGGTGCATCGTGCCCAGGTGGAGGGGCGTGCCCCCGAACTCGCTCATCGCGATGACGTCGCCGTCAGCCGTGTACACCGCGCACGACGCGTCGCGGCGGTCCTTGATATTCGTGGAGTAGGACGCGCGGATCAGGCCGCCGATCATCTCGTCGGCAATCGAGTAGAGGGCGTTGCGCAGGACCTCGAGGGTGACCGGGTCGGCCCCGACCCCCGTGCCGGCAGTCGCCAGCGTGGTCATCGTGCGACCTCCAGCAACAGGTTGCCCTGGCCGTCGACCAGGCCCGTGTCACCGGGCAGCAGGAGCACGGTCGTGTCGGGCTGCTCCACGATCGCGGGGCCGGCGATCCGGACCCCGGGGCCCAGATCGCGCCGCTCGAAGACATCGGCATCGACCCAGGCGCCCGCGACATAGATGGGGCGCCGGTCGACCGGCTGGGCACGGCCGGCACCGCGTGCACCATTGCCCCCGCCGAGCGGCTCGAACGGCGGCTTGGGCAGGGACGCGACCGCGCTGACCTGGGCGTTGACGAGCACCATGTCCTCGGTCATCGCAAACCCGTAGGCCCGGCGGTGCTCCTCTTCGAATCGCTCGCGCACGGTCGCCAGCGTCGCCGCGTCGATCGGACCGGTGGGCACCGCGACGTCGAGTTCGTGGCTCTGGCGCGCGTAGCGCATCTCCGCGCTGCGCGTGATCGTGACCGCGTCGTCGGGTACGCCGTCCCGGCGCATCCGATCGCGGGCTGCGCTCTCCAGATCCTCGTAGACAGCCGCCAGCCCGGCCGGGTCGGCAGTCGCCAGGGGCCGCAGGAACGTCGCACTCTCGTCGTAGCGCAGGTCCGCCACCAGCAGGCCGAGGGCCGACGTCACACCCGGCATCGGCGGCACGAGCACCGCCGTCAGGCCCGCCTCTCGCGCCAGGTCGGACGCGTGCAGCGGCCCACCGCCACCGAATGCGACCAGGGCGAACTCGCGCGGGTCGTACCCCTTCTCGACGGACACGGCGCGCATCCCACGAACCATCGTGGCGTTGATGACACGTACGATCCCCTCCGCCGCGGCCTCGACGGTGAGGCCCAGCGGCTCTGCGATGCGTTCGTGGACGGCGCGGCGGGCCGCATCGGGGTCCAACCCCATCTCGCCGCCCAGGAAGCGCTTCGGGTCCAGCCGGCCGAGCACCAGGTTGGCGTCGGTGACGGTCGCCTCCGTCCCGCCGCGGCCGTAGCAGGCCGGTCCGGGCACGGCGCCCGCGCTCCGCGGGCCGACTCGCAGCGCGCCGCCCGCATCGATCCACGCCACGGAGCCACCTCCCGCGCCGAGGGTGTGGATGTCGATCATCGGCACCTTCACCGGCAGCGAGCCGATCTCGCTCTCTTTCGTGAACCGGATCCGCCCTTCGTGGGCGAGGCAGATGTCGAAGCTGGTGCCGCCCATGTCCACCGTGAGGACACTTCCGAACCCGGCGGCCTTCGCGATTGCGACCGCCCCGAGCACTCCGGCCGCCGGCCCCGAGAGCATTGTCCGGACGCTCTGCTCGCCGGCCGCCCGGGCGGTCATCAGGCCACCGTTGGAGGCCATGATGTGGAGTCCGGCCGGCACACCCATCGCACCGACGCGCTCCTCGAGCAGCCCGACATAGCGGCGGACGATCGGCATCACGTACGCGTTGGCCGTCGTCGTCGAGGCGCGCTCGTATTCGCGGAATTCCGGGATCACCGCCGACGAGAGGGAGACCTCGGCCTCCGGGAAATGCTCCGCGATCAACTCGGCCAGCCGTCGTTCGTGCGCCGGGTTCGCGTACGAGTGCAGCAGGCAGACAGCCAGAGCGGTCACGCCCTTCGCCCGCGCCGCTTCGATGGCGGCGATCGCCTGAGCCTCATCGAGCGGCTCGAGGATCTCGCCGGTGTGCAGCGCCCGCTCGGCGATCTCGAAGGTCAGCTCGCGGGGCACGAGCGGCGGCGCCTTCTGGGCGAACCAGTCGTACAGCTTGGGCCGGTCCTGGCGGCCGATCTGGAGCACGTCGCGGAAGCCCCGCGTGACCAGCAGCCCGCAGCGGACGCCCTTGCGCTCCAGAAGGGCGTTGGTCGCGACGGTCGTCCCGTGCACGAGGAACTCGATATCGGGCGCCGTCCGGCCGGCCGCGCCGACGACTTTCCCGATCCCCTCCTCGACGCCGAGGGCCTGATTGGACGGGGTGGACGAGGTCTTCGTGAAGGACAGGCGGTTCGTGACGGGATCGAACATCACCAGGTCCGTGAACGTCCCGCCGACGTCCACGCCGACTCGCAGGCTCATGAGCGGCAAGGATCGCAAATGGCGAGGGGCCGGTGCGGGCCGCCGCGCGTCGCCTCCTGCCGATCCCCTCGTGCGTCACGCGCACGAACCGGCCGCAACGCGGTCCCATCGGGCGTCAGAGGCACGCTGCGACGACGGCGAGGCCACGATTCGGGTTGATCCGCCGTCGCGCCGTGCGCGCGGCGCATGGCAGGGCGGCGTGGCGGTCCGGTCGTGCACCCACCGCACGACGACGCCGACACCCCGGGGACGGAGCGCGGGGCATCGCGGCGCGGCCTGCATGCGGGCTGGTCGCCCCCGTACGATCGGCCCCGTGGACGAAATCGAGCGGGCCGAGCTGGATCTGGCGGGTCTGACCTGGGCGGTCCAGGCCAACTGGGAGGGGCTGGCCGCCCACCTGGCGCTCGAGACGGGGGGCTGGTTCGAGCGGCTGCACGGTCTCGTCCGCTTCTCGACCGGGCTCCGCTCGGGCTTTCTCAACGGCGTCCTCTCGGCGGATCTCGAGCTGGAGGAGGTCCGTGGCGCCCTGGCGCTGACGCGCCACGTCTTCGGGCCTGACCTGCCGTGGCGCTGGATCGTCGGCCCCACCAGCCGGCCATCGGGCCTTGACCTGGCGCTCGAATCGCTGGGCCTCGAGCGGCGATGGCCACGGATGGCCGGCATGAGCCTGGACCTGGACGGCCCGAATGCCCTGGACCCCGAGCGGTTGCCCGAGGGCGCTCGCATCTCCGAGGTGCTCGATCGCGATGACCTCGAGGCGTGGCTCAGCGTCCGCCAGCGCAACCTTGCGCTCGACGAGGAGACGACCGACGCCTGGCGCACGGCCCACAGCCGGCCCGGCCTTGCCGCCGACCTGCCGCTGCGCCACTGGGTCGGCTGGCTGCACGACCTCCCGGTGTCCGGCGCCACCCTGTTCCTGGGTGCAGGAACCGCCGGGATCCACCACGTGGACACCGTCGAGGCGGCGCGCGGCAAGGGCTTCGCTGCTGCCCTGACGTCGGCAGCGCTCATCGCAGCCCGCGCTGCCGGGTATCGCTACGGCGTGCTCATCGCGTCGGAGATGGGCCAGCGCGTCTACCGCCGGCTCGGGTTCCGCGAGTTGCCGCCCTACGCGATCCTCGTCGGGGGCCCGGCATCCGCCCTGAAGCGCTGCGACCGGCACGTCCAACCGTTGACCTCCGATCACGAACGACGGTGGGATGCCCGTCCATTCTGAGATTCAGTCTCAACCTGACCCAGTGGCGAGGAGACGGCACTGACCGATCCTGACGCAGACCGCTCCTATCGGGCGCTCCTCGCTCTGCCGTCACTGCCCCGACTGCTGCTCGGCATGACGCTGGCGCGGGTGGCCGCGGCCATGGTCCCGGTCGCGCTCGTGCTGTTCACGCTGGAGCGCTACGGGTCGCCGGCAGTTGCGGGGCTTGTCACGTTCGCGTCGACCGCGCCGGCCGTCATCGTGAGCCCCGTCGCCGGCGCCCTGCTCGACCGTCACGGCCGCACTCGCCTGGTCATCGTCGCCTACCTGGTGAGCGCAGCCTGCCTCGCTCTCGCAGGCCTCCTGGCCCTCGCCGACCACCTCCCGGCGTGGCTCCTGGTGACGATCACGGCGGCGGCCGCGCTGACCAGCCCGGTGGCCACCAGTGGCGTCCGCAGCCTGCTGCCCCTGCTGGTCCCCGAGCGTCTCTGGGAGCGCGTGAACGCGGTCGATGCGAACGGGTTCGTGCTGGCGCTCCTGCTCGGTCCGCCGCTCGCCGGTGTCTTCGTGCAGGCTCTCGGCGGGGCATCTGCCGTCATCCTGATCGCGGCTCTGCTCGCGGCCGCGTCTGTCACGCTGCTTGGCGTCGCCGAGCCGCCCCTGCGGCGCGCGGCGAACGGGCCGCTGCTCGTGAGCGCGCTCGACGGGCTCCGGTACACGTGGCGAAACCCTGCGTTGCGCGGCCTGGCGGTGTCGGTGATCCCGTTCTACTTCGCCTTCGGCGTGCTCACGATCGCTCTGCCCGTCCTCGTGATCGACCGCATCGGGGCCGGGCCCGCCGTCGTCGGCGCGGTCTGGGGAATGATGGCCGTGACCGGCGGCATTGCCGCGTTCTGGTTCGGGCGCCGCGAGAGCCGCGGTCGCGAGCGGGCGTGGCTGACCTGGTCGATGGTGGGCACGGCGGCCGGGACGGCCCTCCTGCTGCCGGCGCCGGGACTGCCAGTGGTGCTGCTGGCCATGGCGATTGCCGGCTTCTGCAATGGCCCGCTCGACATCGCGCTGTTCACGCTCCGCCAGCGCGCCACCGATCCGGCCTGGATGGGACGTGCCTTCGCCGTGTCCGCCGCGCTCAACGGCGCGGGCGCCCCGATCGGCGCCGCGCTCAGCGGCTGGCTCGTCGCGACTTCCGTGGACGCGGCGGTCCTGCTCGCCGTCGGCGCGTGTCTTGCGGGCGCCGCGGTCAGCTGGCTGGCGATCCCGACCGGGGCCGGACCTGGGGCCTACGCCTCGCCGCGGCCGTAGTCGAAGACCACCGTCGGCGGCCGGTCAGGCCGTTGCAGGATCTCGTAGGCCTCGGGCGCACCGTCGCCGAACGGGACGCGGATGGGCGCGAGCGGCGCCACCTCGACCTTCTTCTCGGCGAGCAGGCGCAGGAAGTGGGCCTGGTTGCGGCCCTCGGTCCAGCGCGCGTAGCCGATCGGGTAGTCGACGTTGCCTTCCTCGTAGACACGGTCATAGCGGCCGGGCCCGTACGCCAGCGCCATCACGAGGCGCACGTCGTTCCAGACCATCGCGTCGCGGGTGATGCGTGTCCCGAACGCCCCCAGGCCGACCACGGTCGCCCGCTGGCGGCACATCTCGAACGCGTGGTTGAGCGGCTCGTCGGATTGGGTGACGACGCCCAGGATGACGCCGTCGGCCCCGAAGCCATCGGTGACCTCGTTCACGGCCGCGACCGCGTCGCCCGATCGAGGATCCACTGCCCGTACGGCGCCCCACGCCCGTGCCTGCTCCAGCCGCCGCTCGTCGAAGTCGACCCCGACGGTGTAGATCCCGGCGCTGCGGGCGATCTGCACCGCGAGCAGTCCCAGCAGGCCAAGGCCGTAGCAGACGACCGTGCCGCCGAAGGTCGCCTCGGTGAGACGCAGAGCGTGCATGGAGATCGTGCCGAGCGTCACGAACGCCGCGTCCGCCAGCGGCACGCCGTCCGGGACCGCGGCGACGAGGTTGCGCGGAACGGCCACCAGTTCCGCGTGGTGCGACGCCTGGCTGCCCGACGCCGCGACGCGATCGCCCGGGCGCAGGTCCACGACGTCCGCCCCGACGGCAACCACCCGCCCTGCGACGCTGTAGCCGATCAGCGCGTGGCCGGGGATCCCGCCGCGGGGTTCCGGCCCGTTCCAGCGCGCCCCCGCTGCGCGGAGCTTGGGCCCGAAGATGCGGCCCTCCGGCGCCGGGTAGTCGTGGCTGTGGATCATGACGGGGTCGGCGCTCATCCGCACCGTGGACGTCTCGGTGCCGGCGCTGATCGCGGAGTAGGCCGGGGCGATCAGCACCTCGCCGGGGCGAGGCTCTGGCTCCGGGACGTCCACCACGACGGCACGGCCGTCCTTCGCGAACAGCTTCTTCACGGTTCCCCTCCGGCGGTGGCGACGGCTGGCGGCGCGGGCGGCACAAACCAGAGCCCGAGCGTAGCAGCGGCCCCGGGTGCCCATGAGGCCGTCAGAATGGGCGCATGACGGACGGAGCGAACGAGCGGCTCGCAGCTGCAGTCCAGGCGCGGCGCGACATGCTCGTCGCGCTGTCCCACCGGATCCACGCCAACCCGGAACCCGGCTTCGAGGAGCAGGACGCCTCCGCCGCGATCGCGGAGATCCTGCGGGCGGGCGGGTTCGCAGTCGAGCACCCGGCTGGCAGCACGCCCACCGCGATCCGGGCCCGCATCACGGGCGGCGGCGGCCCCGGGCGGACGATCGCGATCCTCGCCGAGTACGACGCCCTTCGCGGCCTCGGCCATGGCTGCGGCCACAACATCATCGCCACAGCGGGCGTCGGCGCGGCGCTTGCCCTGGCGGCGCTGGCGCCGAACATGCCGGGCCAGTTGATCTTCCTCGGCACGCCCGCGGAGGAGGACCTGGCCGGCAAGCAGGTCATGCTCGACGACGGGCTGTTCGCGGGCGTGGACGCGGCGATGATGATCCACCCCTCGAACATGACCCATGCCGAGATCGTGCTGCTGGCGTCGATCGATGTGGAGGTGGTGTACACCGGCGCCGGGGCGCACGCCGCCAGCGACCCCTGGTCGGGGCGCAACGCGCTCGACGCCCTGCTCCTCCTGTTTCAATCGGTGGGCCTGTGGCGCCAGCAGCTCAAACCTGATGCCCGCGTCCACGGGATCGTGACCGATGGCGGCCAGGCCGTGAATATCATTCCTGCCCGAGCCGCCGGGCACTTTCGCCTGCGCTCCACCAGCCAGGCGGACCACGAGGCGATGCAGGTCCGCTTCCGGGCCATGGCCGAGGCCGCCGGTGCCGCAGCCCGCAGCGAGACCCAGCTTCGCTTCTTCGCCCGGGCCACAGCGATGCGTCACAACCGCGTCCTTGGGGCGCGATTCGGCGCACATCTCGCGGACGCGAGCGTCGCCCAGGGCCCGGTGAGCGAACGCCTTGGCAGTTCGGACATCGGCAACGTGAGCCTTGCCGTCCCCACGATCCACCCGATGCTCGCCATCACCGACGACCCGGTGCCACTCCACAGCGTCGCATTCCGCGACCTCGCCGCGACGGAGCGCGCCGACGCCGTCGCCCTGATCGGCGCCACATGCCTTGCCCAGACGGCCTGGGACGTCCTGACCGACCCGGCGCTGCTCGAGGCAGCCCGCGCCGAGTTCGAGGCCGCGACGTCGTGAGCGATCCAATTCGGACCGACGACGGCCGGCGCGACGCACTCTCCGCCCGCCTGTTCGAGGCGACGCTCGGGGCCTTCGAACTGCTATCGGTCCACCTGGGACTCGACCTCGGGCCCTACGAGGCGCTGCGAGTTGGCGGCCCCGCGACGGCCGCGGAGCTCGCGACACGCCGGGGCATCCACGAACGGTATGCGCGCGAATGGCTCGAGCAGCAGGCGGTGGCCGGCCTCCTGGACGTGGTGGAGGCCTCCGAGGACCCGGGAAGGCGCCGCTATGCTCTCCCTGCTGCGCAC